>Ga0209515_10002204_pt1 | contig 30443 bp, 30 predicted proteins | sample Subgroupgradi54m_FD_187454 | JGI IMG/M metagenome (GOLD analysis project Ga0209515, IMG submission 187454) | Subsurface groundwater microbial communities from S. Glens Falls, New York, USA - GMW60B uncontaminated upgradient, 5.4 m (SPAdes)... ... | reverse complement strand
GTGACATCCGGCTCCGATGTGATAACATATTTTCCGGTCAGCTCCGAGACCGGGCTTCTGTCCGATTCGCGCGCCGTGAACCGCGGGCTATTCGAGGTGGCGGACAATTTGCGCGAGCTGCAGCTGCTAAAATCCTCGCTCTCCGCCGGCACCGGGGTCGAGTGGCTCTTCACCCAGAAGTACCAGACGATTTTCAACGAGACGGCGCTAAACCTAAACGATGGCATCTTCTCGCTAAACACGGTCGAGACCACGCTAAAGGACAACCATGTTGAGGGCGACGTTTCAGGCCTTCGCAGTTCGCTGCGGCAGATGTCACTCTCCTCCTCGGAGCTCTCGGCAAAAATTTCCGAAGCCTACAGCGCCGAGAACTCCTTTGTCACAGCGCCATCGGAGGACAACCTTTCTGCAATGAAGGGCTCATACGCAAAAGTATTTGACCTGATTTCGGCGCTCAACAGCTCAAGCCTTGCATACCAAACAGGCCTAACAAAGCTCAAGAACGCGATTTCGGTCTCATCCCTCGATGCGCAGACAAAGTCCCAGCTAGAGCCGCTTTTGCGCCTTCCGCAAGGCCTTGGAGCTCTGCGAAACTACAACCTCGGCGCGACCCAGCTAAAGCAGGCGCTTGATGCGCGCTTCTCCTCAAGCTCGCTGCGCATTGATTCGCTTCTCGAGCAGCTCGATGAGAGGATTGCAAAAAATAATGTGCACAGGCTCATTTACACTTCCAACGCCACGCTCGCAAAGGAAACGGGGTTCGATTCGCTCTCAAAGGCTCAGGCTACAATTCTCGCGCCGGAGAACAAGGGGCTTTGGGAGAACCAGCCAAAGGTAAATGAGCTCGAATCCGATTACAAGAATGCGGCCGACTACTACAGCAAGCGCCAGTTCGCGCAGGCGCAAAAGTCCGCCGTTCGTGCAATCGATGATGCAGTTTCGGTTTACAAGAAGGGCAGGAAAACCGCGCCCACCGCCTCAACCGACATATCGCGGGATTTGCTCTTCAAGGCGGCGGGAATCCTTCTTGTGCTGCTCGCAATCCTCTATGTTGTGAACAACCGCAAAAAAGTTGGCGAGATGGTCACGGGCAAGGCCGAGGAGATTGACCCTTACAAGTGAGCTTTTATGCGCGGGCAAAAAATAAAATCCGGCATCGCCCTCTTCTCCCTCGCCCTTCTTTTGGTTCCCGCTTTTGCCCTTGCGCAGCTGGGCGTTGAGGCCGCCCCGCTTGATGGAAATTTCGATCGGCCGCTCTATCTTCTCGAGGCGCGCGATTACACCCTCAGCGCCAAAAATACTTCCTCTGATGTTGTGCGCGATTTCGAGGTTACGATAAGCGCCCCGCAGGGGCTTTCGCTTCCCGTAAATTCCGGCGGCCATGTGCTGCGGGTGTTCACTTTCCCATCCATCGGGCCTAATGAGGTTGCCCAAAAACAGTTCCAGGTAAGGGCTGATTTCGTTCCGCTAAACCCGCCAGCGCTTCTCACGCAGTATTCGCAAGGGGCGGGCGCTGTGAGCCTCTCAACCCCGATTGCGGTTGTGCAATCCCCGGTTTCGGTTTCTGCAGCTGCGCGCAGGGGCGCGCTTTTCAGGGGCGGGGCGCAGAGCATTGTCGCGGCGGTTTCAAACGACTCAAATTACCCGGCAAGAAATGTGCGCGCCGAGCTGATTGCGGGGAGCGATAATTTCGGCAACGCGCCGCTCGAATTGAAGGTGCTTGCATCGCATGAATCAGCCGAGCGCGAATTCACTTTCAGGCAGCCGGAAAACCCCGCAACGCCGGTTGTGCTGCGGGTGCTCTTCGAGGATTCGTCCGGAAGGCACATGCTCGAGCTCCCGGTCAGGGCACCTGCCGGGCAGGTTGGCGGGAATGTGGTGCTGCTAATAATTGCCGCGGTGGCAATTATTGTGGGCTATGCCATTTTTTCAAAAAAAGGCGGCGGCGCAAAGGGCCATGCAAAAGCGGCAGTCCACGCCAAGAAAAATGACACTGCCCATTCTGAAGGGCATGGCGAAGGCCATCATTAATTTTGCGCAATCCTGGGCGCCTGCAGCCCTTATGCCGAGAGCTCTACGATGTCCCCGTTTTGCAGCACGTATTCCTTTGCCACGCGCTGGCCCGGGAACTTTGCCGAACCCCACACTTTTGCGAACTTGAGATTTTTTGCGATGTCCTTGTGGACGAGTTCGGCAGCCTCGCTAACGGTCGCGTCTTTTCTTACAAGAAGCGGCTGGCCGGTATCCGCGTCCTGCCCGGGCTTTTTGGTGTAGACAATGATTTTTTCGAGCAGGCCGAAGATTTTCGCCCGAAGCTCCGGGGTGTCCTTCCATTCGAGCGTTTTTATCGCAAGGCAGTTCTTGTAATCGAGCGACGTATCGAGGGCTTCCAGCAGCGTTGCCATGTCGGTCGGCTCCTCTAGCATCACGCTCGCCTTGAATGTGCCGCGCTTTTTGAGAACGTCCACAAGCTCGGCTTCGGGCATTTTCAGGTGCTGCTTTCCGCCAATTGTAATTCCGCTAAACTCGGTGTCATTGATGAACACCCGCGGCTTTTTTTTCGTGACAATAATGCTCGCGTTCTTGAGCTCCTGCACAATCACCTGCGCTTCCGAAGGCTCGCGGCAAATGATGATGATTGCATCGGCGTTTCGCACAACGCTCAGAAGCTGCGTGCCGTTCGCCTTACCTTCAGAGCTTCCCTGCACAAGCGCGGGGACCTCGACTAGCTGCACCTGCACTCCGTTGTAGGGCATCATGCCGATTGCTGGCTCTGTGGTTGTGAACGGATATTCCGCGACCTCAACATCAGCGCCCGTGAGGGTTTTGAGAAGCTGGCTCTTTCCGGAATTCGGCATTCCCACAATCGCAATCTGCCCCGCGCCGTCCTTTTTGACGTTGAGCGAGTAGCCGCCGCCCTTCTTGCTCGACTGCTCCTTCTGCCTCTCTGCCTCTTTTTTCAGCTGCGAAATTTTCCACGTTAACTCTGCCACCATCTTCTCGCTCGCCTTGTGCTTCGGGGCGTGCTTGTACATCTCCTGCAGGTAGCGCAGCTTCTCCTCGGGCGTTTTTGCGGCGTCGTATTTTTCCTGCGCGAGGAAGTATTCCGGTCCGGGGTTTGTCGTCATGGCTAAATTCAGGATTGGAATGTTTATTAAGTGTTTTTTCGCTCACTTAGATTGATGAGAATTCCAAAACCCCTGCATTATCCGGCCATAGAGCAAAAAGCCAAGGCACACGCCGAAGTATATCCTATGGGGTCTTACCGTGACCTTGAAAGGCCGCAAAAGCACAGGGCAGGGCTTCTCAAGATTGTGCCTGAATTTAGGAAGGCTTTTTTGCAGCGCCTTGCGGTATCGCACTCCCTGAACAGGGATAATCTGCGGTTGGTGTCACAATCACTCAAGCTGATTGAGAAAGAGCACCTTGAAACAGCGCTCGGAAACCACATGGCACCAAGTTATTCCAGTGACCGCATTTTGGACGATGTTCAAAAATTGCTTGATGGAAAAACTGCGGATGAACTGCGAAAAATCGACTTTGCCATTAATGCCGAAATGGCAGAATTAGACGGGTTCATTTCCAGAATTCCCCAATCTGAAAGCGGCGGGACATGGGTCCATTACTATATTCATTCTGCCAATGCGGTCTATTCAATGTTTATTTTTCTTCGGGCAAATATTATTGAAAAAATTGGCAAAATGGGAAACCAGGGTTAATTTTTCGCATTATTTGCTTTCCAGCACCGGTACACCGCAAGCTCCTCGAAGAAAATCTTTTTGCGGCCGGCGATTTCAAAGCCAAGCCCGAGCCTTTTGAGGATTTTTTCGGTTTGCGCGTATCCATTCAGGCCGGTTTGCAGGAAATAGCACATGCCGCCCTTGTTTAGGTGCGTCGGCATTTCATGCAGGAAGCGGTCGAGAATTTCCCTGCCCCTCTTCCCGCCATCGAGGTCGGCAAACCTGTATTTTTTGCCACTGGCATCCACTTCCTCTTGGGATGTTTCGATGTACGGCGGGTTGAACACGATTATGTCCGCCTTTTCCGGGCACGCGCTGAAGAGGTCTGATTTGCGGGCATCGATTTTATTCCCAAACCCGGCGGCCTTGCAGTTCATTTCGGTGGCACGCAGGGCATATTCATTGATGTCGAGCGCAATCACTTTAGCTGCGCCCAAAAAGAGAAGGTTGAGCGATTGTATTCCGTTCCCGCACCCAACATCAATCGCGCTTTTGCCCTTTGCGCCCTTCACGCTCCCCGCAAGCAGGTACGAATCTTCAGAAGGGGGATAAACAGTTGCGGGGCAGCGAAATTGCATTCCCCGAAAATCAAAAAGCGTCTGTTCACTTTGCGGCATTCGCATCAATGGCCTTCGAGCATTCGCTGGTCTGCGGGTGCATCGCGCAAAAGGAGTCGCGCATCTGGGCAATAAAGCTCGTCTCGCGGCAGTCCATCAGAACGGTCCCGGCCCTTCTTATCACGAGGTCCTTTACGCTCTGCTCGGCACTGGTGTAGTAGGCCTTCCTGTTCCCATAGCACTCGATGAACCTGTTAAGGTCTAGCCCTGCCCTTTTCGCGGCGACATCGAGCTCGAACTGGCCAAGCGGCGTGCCGTAGTGGCTGCTAAGGCTCGAGCACCCGTCTATTTCAACGTCAGTTAGGATTGTCTCATCGCCCTTGAAGGGGTTGTTGCAGTAAATGCCTGCCATGGCGCGCTCAAGCGGGAGGTACTTGCCCTGTTCGCTCGCGCACATCAGGAATATGTTCCCAAGGATTGCATTCTGGTCCTGCGAATCGGCCGTTTGCGTGTAGCTGAACTTGATGTCGGCGTACTTGTTGAAATCCCGGGCAAAATCGTAGAGCGCCCTGCGGTTCTTGGTGTTTAGCGTGCTGTAGAAATCATCGAAAATTGTCACTGTGGGCCTTGAGGCGGCGCACATGCCCTGCACCTTGCTTATGAAGTAGGATGGGTAGTAAACCCGGTCATCGAGGTTCTCCTCGGCTATCACATAATTGCCATCCTGCGGCGGGAAGGCCTTTTCAAAGTCCGCCTTGGTTGTCGGGAAGAAATCAAGCTTTGCCGCCCCGATTATCGCGGTGGGAACCCTGTCGATTCCGAATTTTTCTATGAGCGCCTTGCCGTCATTCGAATCGGCCTCGACTTTGGAAATCTCGTAAGGGATTTTGCGCACCTTGAAGAGCTCCTCAATGGTGTTTGTCTGCCTGCACCTCGCGCACTGGCCTGAATAGAGCATTGTTATCGGAACGGTCTTGTAGGCGACATCGGGCGGGCTGGAATTGGTGTCCGGGCCGGGGGGGCTCACTGGCCCTGGAAGCTGCTTTTGGCCAAATGCCATGATGAGCGCAACCCCTATCAAAATGCCAAGCACAAGAAGCATCAGCAGAAGATAGAGCGGAGGCCCGTCGTTTTTTTTCTGAGCGGGGGCCGCCTCGATTTTGCCGAGGAACTTTTCCTTCTGCTCCTGCAGCTGCGGGTCTATTTTTGCCTTTCTGATTGCCATTTGCATTTCCCTTCCTACAAAGCGAATTTCTTGGGCAATCTTTATAAATGGGATGATTTGGGCAGGTCCCGCCCTTTGGGTGCACCCCTTAAATTCAGGGCGGGCAAAAGCTCTTTGGAAACCCGATGTTCGCGGACTCGCACATGCACCTTCACTCCTTTGAGGACGCCGCAAATGTTGTGCGGCGCGCGCAGGACGCGGGCGTTGAAAAAATGCTCACGAATTCGACCTCATCGCAAAACATAGGCGTCGACCTCGCACTCTCGAAAAAATTCCCCCAAGTGCTCTGCGCGCTCGGGCTGCACCCTGTCGATATCCTTTCAATGGAAAAGGGCGCAATCGAGGATGCGTTCTCTCTCGCCGGGCAAAACATTTCCTCGGCTGCAGCAATAGGCGAAATCGGCATGGACTTCAAGCGCGGCCAAACCCCGGTTCAGCGCTCGCTTCAGGAAGAGGTGTTCCGAAGGTTCATCTCGCTCGCCCTCAAGCACGACAAGCCCGTTGTTGTGCACGCGCGCTGGGCGGAGCCGCAGTGCCTTTCCATTCTTGAAGAAATGAACTGCCAGAGGGTTCACATGCACTGGTTCACAAACAGCGAAAAGAACGTGGCCCGCGCGGTCAAGCTCGGCTACAAGATTTCCTGCGGGCCGATAATATTTTCAGACCCTGCTTCGGCGCAGATTGTAAAGGGCATTCCGCTAGAGAGCCTGCTGCTCGAAACCGACGCGCCGGTCGATTTCGGAGGCGGGCGTTCCGAACCTTCATGGATACCAAAGGTGTGCTCGGCGGTTGCGGCTTTAAAGGGCGTTGCGGAAAAGGAAGTGTCCTCCGCCACGGGGCGCAATTTTTCCTCGCTCTATGGGTGAGCAATTCGCGAAATTTTTCACAGGCCGCTTGGGGCAACCAAACGGCCTGACAGCTGTGCAAGCAGGTCCCGCCTTATGTTCTGTGCCGTGATTTCCGGGCCAGCACCCGGAGCCTCGACCACGTAAGGCTTCTCATCAGTGTATGTTCCGGTCGTAACCACGATTTTGTTGGTGGTGCCAAGCAGCGAGCCCAGGGGGCTTTTTTGTGGGACTTCCCGCAACCCAACACTGAGGGAAACTTTTCCTCCCGCCGTGTTTTCCGCGCAGGCAACATAGCGCAGCACATTGCCTTTCATTTTTGCCTCAAGGGCGCGCCTGGAAAATTCCGCGTCCGCGGCCTCGAGGCCGGAAAAAAGCCCTTCGCGCGATTTTGCCGCGAGTATTTTTTCGGGCACAAAAGGTTCGACCAACAAATCCCCGAAATCGGCCTTCAGGCCTGCGGAGCGCACCAGTATCAATATCTTTTTTGCGACATCCTCGCCCGATAGGTCGTCGGCAGGATTTGGTTCGGTGTAGCCTTTTGAGGCGGCTTGCCGCACAATTTCGGAAAGCTTCTTCCCTTCCTGCAGCCCCGTGCAAATGTATCCGAGGGTGCCTGAAAAGCAGCCCTCGATTTTTACGAGGGGGTCATTGAGGTCCCGGATGTCGAGCATGAAGTTCACGGCCTCGGCGCCTGCCATTACCGAGCACCGGAACCCGTAGCGCGGAACTTCCCTTACAAGCGATTGGAATGTCCCGAAGCCGGAAAGGGCGAGCGGGTTCTTATTCGCCGTCACAATCCCGAACAGGGTTTCGCGGATTATTTTCTTGTGGAATGCCATCATTTCGCCCTTGAGCGAGGTGGCATCAACAAAAACAAGGCGGCTGTCCGCGGACCCATGCCCTGAAACCATCGAAAGCATCCCTTCCGGAGATGCAGGCCGCTCGCCGGATAGTTTCCTGCCGGCAAACGCAAGCGCATCATTTGCCCCTATGCCTTCAGGGCGATAAATGCAGCTTTCCTTTGATGCAAGGCCGACAATTCTTGTGGGGTTCTTGTGCAGCCCCGGGTCGGTGTCTTTCCTGTCAACAATCTGCCGGACCAGCGTGCTGCCGACGTTTCCCGTGGCGCCTATTATGAACACGTCCTGAATCATGCTAAAATTACGGTTGGATTGGTTTAATTCCCTTTTGCCGGCAGGGCCGTGTTTTGCCAAATTCCATGATTTGGATTGCGCAACACCGCTTCCGGTATTTGGGTGCCGCCGTCCCATAAAAACCTTTAAAATCCGCTCGCTGGGGTAATATTTCATGTCCGCCGTCACGGTTCTTCTCCTGGTGCTGATTGTTTCGCTAGGGATTGGCAACGCGCTCTTTTTCTTCATGAAGAAAAGAAACTCCGCCCCAGTGGCCAGGCAAACAGACATCGTGCAGCCGGTGCAGGCGCCCCAGGCGGTAGCCTCTTCGGCGGCCGCGGTCCATTTGCAGGTCCAGGCCCCCCTTTCGCTTGCCCCGATGGAGCAGAAAATCGAGCTAGCGCACGCGAGATTGCAGGCGCTTGAATCGCGCGTCAAGTCCATGCAGGGAATTTACGGCGAGAACCTCAAGGTTAAAATCGAAAAGCTCGAGTCGTTCCGCGACACCGCAAACGCCGAGATAATTGCGCTCAAGGAAATAGTGGACGGGCTGCAGAAGAAGGGCTCCAATGAGGATGTTTCCCGCAGGAACCGCGCGAAGGAAAAACAGATAACTGATCAAGAGCTGAGGAAACTTATTTACCGCTCAAGCGCCTGACTCTCCGGCTTTTAATTCTTTTTGCACTGATTCATTGGTATCGTAAACCCGGTAATTATTTTTGGTGGAAGGGATTTCATGGCAAGGTTCGTTTTGAAGGACGCGCAGGGTCCGATGGAAGTAAAGGTGGGTGCGGAAAGCAGGTGGATTTGCATGTGCGGCCTCTCGAAGAATCAGCCTTTCTGCGACGGCTCGCACAAGAAGACAAGGGACGAGTTTGAGGGAAAGATCTACCGCTACAATGAGGACGGCTCAAGGGTTGAAGAGAGCCAGTAAATAAAAGTTCGGCTTAGCCTTGCGCCGCAATTCAATTTTTTATACAATTGATGCTTCCTATTTGCGCCTTCTTCTTGGCATTTGCCCTTGGCTTTGGCAGCAATTTTTGCGGGAGCCTGATTTGGCGCACCACTGCCTTGAGCACGCCCTGCCTTGCCGCTTCTGCGACTATAAGCTTTTGCACGCCAGCCGGGAAGCCGGTAAATATCTAGTGATCATTCCCTTTTCGCCTCTGTCAAATTTTTCACAGAAATAATTATTAGATTATAGCTTTCCTTGAAAGTTTTTTGGGTTTTTTCAGACTAAATTATAGATTGGGTTGAGTGTGCATACGCTTTTTACCACGCTTTTGGGTGTGTTGCGTGCAAAAGTGTGTACTGCTTTTGCGAGTGATAAACCGTTTTTGTAGTTCGTGTTGTTCAAAAGTTTTTTTCTCAAAAATCCGTGCCAGTACTCGCGCGGATTCAATTCAGGCGAGTATGCGGGCAAATACCTGAATTGAATGTTTGCATGTTTTTCAAGAAAGCATTGCACTTTCTTTGATTTGTGCACGCGCGTATTATCTTGGTAGATCCAAACTCTTTTGCGCGGATGTGCCCGCGCAATTTTCCATAAGTATTTCGTGTAAGCGTCTGATTTTGCGTTCGAGCTTGCCATTTCTATAGTTTCTCCCGTGTACGGGCTTGTTGCTCCGAAAAGATTCAATCTTTCAGAGGATGATTGTGGAGCTTTCACCACAAGCCTTTCTTTGAAAGTCCAACCGTAGCCTTTTCTGGCACGAGTTTCGATACTCATTTCATCCTCGAACAAAACCACAGCATTCGCGCTTTTCTCTTGTTTTATGAAGGTGCGCGCGAATGCCGCTCTCTTTTTCTCATCAGCTTCAGCAAACTGAATCATTGCTTTCACATAGCGCGCACCCATTTCCTTCAAAGCTTTCCGAATTACTTCAAGGGAAAATGTTTTGTTTTTCCTCGCAAAATATTTTCGCAGTTCGGAACAATCCCATGCGCTCGCATTCAAACCGTATTTCTTGGGATTATTTTCCTCAACGAGTTTCTTGATTTCCTTTTTATCTTCATCATTGAGTGATGGCGGCCTGCCATCACGCGGAGCATCCTTCAAGCTTTTTTCTTCTTGCCATCGATGAATCCATTTACGAACGGTTTCTTCATCAACACAAAAAATGTCCGAAGTGTGGGAAACCGAATCACCGATACTGATTGCATGCAGTGCAAGCAACCGCACTTTTTCCTTCGCATCTTTGCACTCGCGCGCAAGAGTGCGAAGAAGCTGTTCATCAGATTCAAGCATGAAAGTTCATGCAAAATAAGCAAAACTACTACTTGAGACTTTCGGTCAAAAACCTAGAAACTTTCATGGACTGCTATAATTGCCTCTTGGGCGGCACTTGGCGCCCTTTCGGCGAATTTTTTATTTTTTTCTGCGCTTGGCAACCGAGCAGTCGAGCACCACAATTTTAATGCACTTATGCCAGTGCGAAGCGCAAATCTTTCAAACTTCTCGTCAAATCCACTGTCCATTCATTTTTTCCCCTTCTTCTTCCACGTTTTCCTCTCTTCCATGTCCGCGGAGCTGTTCCGCAAATGCTTTGCAACAACGCTTGCCGCCCCCACTACCGGCTCGAGGTCGTCGCCCTTTGGGAGGAAAATTATTTTCGGATTTTTTGTTTTCATCGGCGCGCCGTCCACGATTATTTTCGCATCGGAAAGGCCCAGCAGGATTTCGGAAATCTTTTCAATCGCGTCCGCCTCGATTTCGTTCATGTTCTTCCCGTGGTTTCTCGCGAGGTCAATCATCTTCGCGTTGATTGTCACGGAAACGGACGCGAGCATTTTTTCCGAGACGATTTTTTCCTTTTTCGCGATGTCGGAGGTCTTCTTGCTGTCGCGCAGCTCCCGCAGCCCATTGGTGTCCCCAAGCACCCCGGTTATTACCATCGGGCCCGTGCGCTCGCCCCTGCCGACCTCATCTATTCCGATTACAAGCTCCGGGGCAAGGCCCAGGCTTTCGAGGATTTCCTTCTTGACCTTCGCGGCCTGCGCGCCCTGTATTGAAAGCTTTCCGGATTCGTAGAGCGTCACCGTGCACCCGCCGATGGTGCCCCGCAGCTCCTCGAAATAATTCGTGGTGGGGCGCTGCTCGGCCGCCCTGAGGGCTGCTTTGAGCCTCTCTTTGTGCTCTTTGCCGAAGTTGAGGGTTTCCTGCATCGAAAATAACCCTTCTATAAAGTATATATATTAGTTTGTAGTTAATCTGGAGCATGAACAGGAAGGCCGCGAGCCTCATTGTCATTGCAATTGTATTCCTGAGCATTTTCTCTTTCGCGGAGGGCGAACAGGGTTCACAGGCCGCCGCCCAAAACCCTCCTTCAGGCGCTCCGCAGGGAGTTGGTGATGAACAGCAGGACCAGGAAGGATTTGGCACTGATGCAGGCCAGCAGGGCTTCGGGCCGGGCGACCAGGGAGACCAGGGCTTTGGCGACCAGCAGGGCAATGGCCAGGGTTCCGGAAACGATTTTGAGCAGGGCTTTTCCTTCGGCCTGCCGCAGACGAGCTTTGCCGACCAGGATTACATTTCGAGGCAGCGCCTCTCGGAATCCATGACAAGCGTCTATAACTGGATAAGCTCCAACAGTTCCACTTTTATTGCAGGGTGCAGGGGCGATAGGGACGCCCTTTCCGGGCAGATTGCGGGAGTGATACCCCAGTCAGGGGAAGCCTCGACCGCCTGTTCAAGGCTCCAGTCAGAAGCCGACTCCTGCAGCCCTGAAACCTACTGCCCGACCCTTGAGGCGGGAAAAATCCCCTTCCCTCCCGGAGTGAAGAGCCAGTTCCAAAAGGCAGGCATCAACCCAGACCAGCTCTCGCTTGACCAGATAACGCCTGATGTCATTGAAAAAGTCTGCAACGCGCAGTTCAGGGGCGAGATAGACAAGCAGAAGGCAAAGGTGCAGGAGAAGAAGGACAAGATAAAGGCAAAGCTCCCCGAGCTCAAGCAGAAGTGCGAAGAGTTCAAGAAGTCGAGGGAGGAGCAGGAAAACAAGGCTTTCGATTTCCATTTCCCTGACTTTGGGGGGCAGCAGCAGGGACAGGGTTCCGGTCCCGGAGGGCAGGGATTTGGTCCCGGTTCTGATAATGGCAGAGGCTTCCAAGGCCAGGGCGGTCCTGGTGGTCAGGGTGGTCCACAGGGCGAACACAGGGATGAGTGTGCATCATCTCCGCCGCCACAATGCCCTGGAGGCGCGAGGTCATCATGCATGACAGGAAGATGGGTCTGCGAGCAAGCGCCCCAACAGCAGCAAGGCCAGTTCCCGCCACAGGGCCAGCAGTCGGGCCAACCCCAACAGGGCGGCCCTCAGCCGCCGCCGGGAGGATTCCCTCAGCCGCCACCCGGTGAACAGCCGCCGCAGCAGCCTTCACAACCTCCGGTAACTTCACCGCCTCCAACACAGCCAGCGCCCGCGCCACAACCAGTTCCAGCGCCCGCACCGGCTCCAGCCCCGGCTCCAGCCCCTGCCCCTACAACCCCTGCACAGACCGCGGCAAAAAGAGTGATTGAAGGCATATTCCCAAGCACGGGTTTCGTGGTAGCAGGGTTTGAGGACGCCCCGCAACAAGTCGCTCCCGGGTCGGCACCAGCATCACCGCCTGCATCAGGGCCATCAGGGCAGCCAACATCCTTCCCGCAGCCGCCTCCAGGCGGTTTCCCGCAGCAAGGTCAGGGTTTTGGCTCGGGTGGCTCGCAAGGTTTCGGTCCCGGTTTTGACAATGGCAAAGGGTTTTCCGGAGGTCCAGGCAGCATCCCAGCAGGCCAGCAGCAAGGCCAGGGTTCCGGCCCCGGCAATCAGGGAGGGTTCCCAGGCTCACAGGGCTTTGGAGGAGAACAGCGCGGCTTTGGTCCAGACGGGTCACAGGGTTTCGGCTCTGACGGTCCTGGAGGCCAGGGCGGACCAAATGGCAAGCAGGGTTCCGGCGATAGAGGCTTTGGTCCTGGAGGCCGGGGTTTTGGTTCTGGCGGTCCGCAAGGATTTGGTCCAAGCGGACAGGGTGGCCCCGGAGGTCAGGGTTTTGGCCCGGGCGGGCAGGGCGGCTTTGGTCCGGGTGGTTCCGGAGGCCCAGGGTTTGGAAGCCCGGAGCAGCTCTGTGACATGAGCGATGAGGAGATACTTGACATGATGGTTCCCCAGCCCCCGTTCGAGATGATGGAAAAAATGACCGGCCAGTGCAAGGAAATGGCCTCGAGGATTGCAGGAGAGGTCGGAGGGGTCAGGCTGCAGTTCGCGCAGTGCAAGGCGCAGGCAGCGGTAATGTGCGCCGCGAAGAAGGACGCGGCGGCCAACTGCAAGACCAGTGTGGATGACCCGAAGATTCTTTCTTCACAGATAGTCTCGCAGATGTGCAGGAAATTCGGGGTGATAAAGGCCGAGAAAGTGGCGACTCAGAGCTTTACGACAACAGTTTCAAAGTTTTATGACAAGGACCCCGCGCTCGCAAACCAGCTCGGCGACACCGTAGAGAGAACCGCGGAAGACAGGGATAAACTCGACTTGGCAAGCAAAATCTTCGGGAACGGCGATTACGCCAAGAAGGTGAAGGATAGGTCCGACAAGCTCGAGGCAATAGTGGCAAAGCTTGAGTCCAGCGGGACCGCCGATGCAGAGGCGCTAGCGGCACTCAAAGAGCAGTCAGCCGAACTCAAAAAGGAATCAGACTTGTTCTCCGGCTTCTTCAACCTCAACCGGCTCGGCAGGATATTCGGCTGACAATGCCCAATCCATTTGGCCCCAAGCACGCCCCTCGCCTTTCAGCAGAATCAGTCTTCGGCCTTGATTTTGGCCTTTCCGAAATACTTGTTGTGCTGCCTGCTCCATACTTTATTCGGGGTTTTCCGCAGCCACGCCGCGTACATATCAACAAATTCCATCCTCTGTTTGCGGTTGCGCGCCTTTTCATCTTCGAGCTCTTCGAGGTCCTTTTTAGTAAGTCTCATGCCTTTTTCCATATCACGCCATCCGCCCTTTTTTCGACCTTCAAATCCCTGATGTGGATTTTCAATAACTCTATGTTAAGATGTTCTTTAAATATATTATAGAGGTGACGTGCATCCTCAAAATCCTTGTCACTTCCCAAGCTGAGCTTGAACGCAATCTGGAGTTCAAGCTCCGAGGTCATCATCTTTCCGGCACTCAAAGCCACCTCTATCTTCTTTTTGAGCGAGTAAATGTTGTATCGTGACTTAGGAAACTTTACTTCAAAGTTCGGCTCCATCTCATCTTTGAGTGCAAATCGCACAGCGAGCTTTTCCTTAAGGTAGCCATTGTATGCATTCTGGGGGCTTGAAGTGTTCAGGCACCAGAAACCCTCTTTTTCGAGCTCGCGCCAAAGCCGCATGAATTTCGCAAAATCCATTTCCTCTATGAAAAGGTCAACATCTTCAGTGTTCCTGCTCCTGCCAAAAAGAATCGCGACGTAGCCTGAAATAATCACATAATCTATCTTGCTCTTCTCGAGGATTTTTACAAATCGCAAGACAAGCCTGTCGAGTTCCGATAATTCTTTATCGAGCCTGATAGTGTTCCCGCTGAATTCGAGTTCCATAAGGCATTAGTTCCTCAAAGAGAATTTAATGGTTTTTAGACCTCATTGCCGGTGCGAAACAATCAGGATTTGCTAAAAAGTGTGTTGTCAGCTCGAACCAGAGTTATAGTGGATATATGTCAGTTCTCGGCTGTTTTTTCATGCCAAAAATAAATACGCCAACTTGTTACTAATTTTTTCTGTTACATAAATGTAACGGATTAAGGCATTTTCGTTACAAAAGTGTAACGATTTTTAAACTGTTGTTTGCACCATTAATGCATGGAAAAAGAGAAGATTGTGACCCGTGTCCTTGAGGCAAGTTCCGATGGGCTGAAAAGGCTTGGGAAAATCGGGAAAAAGAGGTTTGCATATGATAACCTTCTAAAGGTTGCAAAGGAAAGTGAATACTTCCTTGGCATAACCGGCCTTCGCGGCATAGGCAAAACCGTGCTCCTTCTGCAGCTGGCCAAAGACACCGGCGGAGTTTACTTTTCGGCAGATGACCGGGAACTGCGCGGAACAGACCTGTACGATATCGTGAAGGCGCTTTCCGAAGCCGGGCACAGGAGGCTTTTTGTTGATGAAATACATGCAAAGGCAAAGTGGGATGGGGACTTGAAGACGATTTTTGACGAGAATCTGGCAAGCATAGTGTTTTCAGGCTCTTCGGCAATACAGCTCAAAACCCTCAAGGCGGACCTCTCAAGAAGGGTGGTAATTGAGCACCTGCGGCCGGCGGGCTTTCGGGAGTGGCTTGAAATAAAAAAGGGAATAGATGTGCCAAAGCTCACCCTGAAGGAATTGCTGAAGAACAAGGCCGAAATTTCAAGGCAGTATGGGCACATAAACAGGCACATGGAGGAATACTATTCAGCCGGCGGGGTATTGTACGGAGCAAAAACATATTTCTACAAAACAATAATCTCCACGATTGAAACGATTGCCGCAAAAGATTTGCCCTCCGCAAAAGGCCTTGGCAAGGACACCGAGGAAAACTTCTTCAAGCTGCTTCAGGTAATAGGGACATCAAAACCGCTGGAACTGAGCTACTCCAAAATAGGCGAAACAATAGGGAAGAACAAGGTGTGGGTGATGCGGTTTCTCTATAATGTCGAAAAGACAGAAGCCATAAAGAAGGTGTATTCATGCGGCTCATCATCAAAGAGGCATAGGAAAGAGGCAAAATATTATCTCCCGTTCCCCTATAGGGCGGCTTTGTGTTCTTCACAGGGAAAACAGCCTGACATAGGCTCGCTGAGGGAGGAATTCTTTGTGAATCACCTCGACTGCTGCTACATCAAGACCAGCGGCGACCCCACGCCGGACTTCAAATATGAAGGAATGACATTCGAAATAGGCGGCAAAGGCAAAAGAAACAAACAGGGCGCGGACATAATAGTCACGGACTCGCTCGACACAAGCGAAAACAAAATACCGCTCTTCACAATCGGGCTGCTGTAAAAATAATCGGTTAAGCAGGATTAATCGTGCGAGCGGGAAATCCATCCCTTCAGAGCGAGGGTTGAGAGCTAGCCACGCCCGCCGATTTTTGCGATTGTCCCTACTCCATAGTGCATAGTGTAATCAGTGTTGTCAGCTCGAACCAGTCTCAGCATCGTGTTCACATCTCAGACGTCTCGTGTCATCATCCAACACGCAATTAGTGGTGGGTTGAACGGATTAAATAGGGTGCGTGTGCCGCCTCTCTGGCGGCCTGCGGGGCGGATTGCGTGCCAATGCCCAACAAATATGTATTAAAAGGGTAAATCCGGCGATTAAATAGTAAGGTGGCAATGGTAATGTGGAAATTATTGCTTTATTCATTTTTCATTTTTCTTGCAGGGTGCGCGCTCTACGCGGTTTATCTCGCTCTCTGGCTCGCGGGCCCATTTGCCGATTTTGGCCCCTATCCTGGCTTCGCGCTTGCCGCGGCCAACTACACATTTGTGGTTTCGGGGGCCGGGGTTTTGCTAGACCTGCTCGCCCACAGGCTTAGCGGGGCGCCCCGCACGCTCATGCAAAAACCAATTGCCCGCCCCAAAATCAGCGTGGGCATGACCGCATACAACGACGAGGCATCTATCGGCCTTGCGGTGAGGGAATTTTCCAAAATGAAGGAAGTTTCAAGCATTGTGGTTGTCGACAACAATTCCAAGGACCGCACTTTTGAAACGGCAAAAGAGGCAGGCGCAAAGGTCGTGAAGGAAAAAGTGCAGGGCTATGGCGCGGCAGCGATTAGGGCGCTTAAGGAAGCGCGCAAGCACGGCAATATCGTGTGCCTTGTTGAAGGCGACCAGACATTCTTCGCTACCGATCTCAAAAAACTGGCTGCCTACATTGAGAATGTTGACATGGTGGTCGGCACGCGCACCACGATGGAAATAGTGACCGCGGATTCGCAGATGACAACCTTCATGCAGGCGGGAAACCTCTTTGTCGCAAAGCTTGTGCAGCTGCGCTACTGGGGAAAGCTAAGGCTCACCGATGTCGGGTGCACCTACAGGCTCATAAGGCCGGAGGCCCTTGACAGGATAATCGGGGATTTATATGTCACCCAAAATGACTTCTCCCCGCACATGATACTTGTCGCGCTAAGCCACGGCCTGAAGGTAATAGAGTGCCCAATTGCTTTTCGCAAGCGCGTAGGGGAGAGCAAAGGGGTTGGCAGCGATATAATCAAGGGGCTGAAAAACGGCTTTAGCATGATTTGGCTCATACTAACTTCCTGAGAATGAGCGTGGGCGCTTTGGGGAACTCCTAATGAAAATCTGCATATTCGGGGCAAGCGGTTTTTATGGCCGCCCCTTGCTGCGCGAGCTCGCAAAAAAACATGAAGTGATAGCAACCGCGCACTCGCACGCGCTTGATGGCAATGTTCTCCTCGACATCACAAACCGCAGGGATGTGGATGATTTTTTGCGCGCGCACCGCCCGGATTCTGTGATAAACCTTGTCGCGGTCACGGACGTTGACCTGTGCGAAAAAGACAGCGGGCTTGCAAGGCGTGTGAATCTTGAAGGCGCGCGCAACATCGCGCAGGCGTGCCGCGAATATGGCGCGAGGCTGTTTCATTTTTCAACCGATTTCGTTTTCGACGGCAAAAAGGGCAATTATTCGGAAAACGATTCCCCAAACCCAATCAATTACTATGGCAGGACAAAGCTCGAATCGGAGTTCGCCGTGCTCTCAATCCCCGGCAATGCGGTAATCCGCACCTCCACCCCATACGGGCTTGCGGGGGGCGGGAAAAAATTCGTCAGCATGGCAATCGAAAAGCTCTCAAGGGGCGAACCGGTTGATGCGTTTTCCGACTTTATAAGGTCCCCGACCCTTGTGGAGGATGTTGCGGAAAATTTTGGCGTGCTGCTCAAAAAGGATTTTTCTGGAATAATAAATATCGCGGGCGAAACGCAAATTTCCATGTATGATGCGGCGCTCGAGATTGCCTCGGCCTTCGGCTATGACCGCTCGCTGGTTCGGGAGAGCAGCGGTCTTGCCCACGGCTTTGCCGCCAAAAGGCCGCCCAGCACCGGGCTTGACATATCGCTCTCCAAGGGGCTTGGCATCAAGATGGGCGATTTCAAAGCAGGCCTACGCAGGCTGCGCAGCGAGCGCCTGAAAGGCAATGCGGAGAAGAACCACAAATGATGCGCGCCAAAGCCCCTGCAAAGCGGGGCGTTATTTCCTGCCCTCAAAAAATTTGTCCACAACTTCATGTATGTATTCTATCTGCGGCTCCCCGATCCCCGGGTAAACGCCCATAAACATCGTGCTCCGAAATACCTTGTCCGAGTTTACAAGGGGTTCTACGATTCGGCAGCGTATGTCAGAATACGCGGGGTGGTTGAGGATATTTCCGGCAAACATCACGCGTGTTTCTATAAGGTTTGATTCCAGATGCCCGGTGAAATCCTCCCTTGTAAAGCCCGCATCATCCTTTACGGTGAGCGGGAAGCCAAACCATGAAGGGTCGGCTTTTGGCAGGGAAATTGGCAGGTGGAAATAATCGGAATACCTGCTAAAAATTGAGTAGAGCTTTCCAAAGTTCGACTTCCTCTTTGCCGTGAACTCCGGCAGCTTGTCGAGCTGCTCAATTCCGACCGCGGGCTGTATGTCAAGGGGCTTTAGGTTGAAGCCGATGTTCGAATAAATGTACTTGTGGTCATAGGGCACACCCTTGACCTTGAAATTGAACCTTGCATTGCACGCGCCCATGGGGTTTGTCTCATTGAGGTCGCAATAGCACGCCCTGCCCCAGTTCCTAAGTGAGAGAAGCAGCCTGTAGAGCGAATGGTCCTGCGTATAGACCGCTCCGCCCTCGCCCATGCTGAGGTGGTGGGCGGGATAAAAGCTCGAGGTCGCCATAAGGCCGAATGTGCCGGTCTTTCTGCCCCCATATGTCGAATCAAGAGCATCGCAATTGTCCTCGAGAAGTATCAGGCCGCGCTCTTCGCACAGCTTTGTTATAACATCCATCTCATTGGGGTTGCCAAGTGTGTGCGGCAAAAAAATTGCCCGGGTCTTTTCCGAAATCGCGCCGGCGATTTTTCCGGCATTGATGTTGTAGGTTCCGATGTCAACATCGAGAAATGCCGGGACAAGGTTGTTGAAGAGTATTGGATTTAGCGTTGTTGGGAATGTGCAGGCGGGGGTTATGATTTCATCGCCCGGCATGAGCCTTTTTGGGAATGATTTTGCGCAAAGGGCAGAAACCGCAAGCAGGTTTGCAGAAGAGCCCGAATTGGTAAGGAGGACATGGCTAACCCCCATGAACTGCGAGAACTTCTCCCTGAACTTGAGGTCGTACTCGCCCAGCGTTATCCATTCCTTGAGAACGGACCGAACCCTTGCCTTCATTTCGCGCGAGTCAAATACGTCGCCGGAAAACCGCACCCTCGTCTTTCCTGGGATGAAGCTGCGCCTCGATTCCATTTCAATGTAGAGCTCGTCAACTAGCCCCAGTATCCTGGTTTTGAGCGCTTCTTCGTCCATTTATACCCCATTAGAAATATTCGTTATGCCTCTCCCTATAAAAGGCGATTGTCCTTTCAATGCCCTCTTCGAGGCCGATTTTGGGCTTCCAGCCAAGATATTCCCCGATTTTTTTGTTGCTCACAATAAAATCCCAGATTTCAATCGCCTTTCTCGACTTGTCCCACGGGACCATTTTCAGAGCGCCGCTCCCGCCGGCCTTTGAGAGTATGAGCCTGCAAATGTCAACAAAGCTAACGCCCATATTGCTCCCTATCATGAAATATTCCCCGATGGCCCGCTTGCTTGCGGCGGCCAAAACCATGGCATCGGCGATGTCTGAGACGTGGGAATAGTCCTTCTTCTGCAGCCCGTCGCCATACACAGTCAGGTCCTTGCCCTCGATTGCGAGCCTTATGAAATAATTCACAATCCCGTAGTCGGCGTGCCGCACCTGGCACCTCTCGCCATAGGCGTTGTTTATCCGAAGCGAAGTGGTTTTGAGACCATAGAGCCGGTTGTAGAGCATGCCGTACTTTTCCGCGGCGAGCTTGTTGATTCCGTTCATGTCAACCGGGTCGGTAGGATGGGCCTCATCAATGGGGCAGTATTTCATCTGGCCTATCTGGCCGCGTGTCCCGGCATATACTACCGTAGGGTCGCTTTTGGAGTTTCTCGCGGCCTCGAGGAGGTTGAGCGCGCCTATGCAGTTTATCTGTATGTCAACAAGCGGCTTTTCAACGGAAATTGAATGGGAAATCTGCGAGGCGCAGTCAAAAATGATATCAGCGCCCGCAACCGCCTCCCGCACGGCATTTTCATCGCGCGTATCGCCCTTTATGACTTCTACCTTGTCCTTTATTTCCCGGATGTTTGCAAAGTTCCACCCGTACGGGTCAAGGCATGCGTCAAAAATTTTCACATCTGCCCCTTCCGCAACCATGCGGTGGGCGATGCTGCTGCCGATGAACCCGAGCCCGCCGGTTATCAGGGCTGTTTTGCCTGCAAAATTGTCTCCGGATTTTGCCATGCTGGAGTGAATAGGGCCCGGTAGGTTTGATAAATCTAATCAGCAAGGGGCGAGGAGCGAGCACGAAATCCGAAAGGCGGGGCCCGGCATGAGGGAAGCACTTGAGGGGGCGCATTTACAGATTGCTTTTTAATCACTTGACCGCGAGAATTGGAAATAGGGTTTTTCCTTTGGGCGGTGACAAACCAATGGCGGATAAGGGAATGCTAATGCGCATTTTCAAAGAGGACAGGGCAACCTTATTTGCATTTGCGCTGCTGATTTTAATAAGCCTCGGGCTTTCGCTCTCATTGATTTCGTGGGGCCTGCCGTATTACCTGCACGCGGACGAGCAGTTTGTCGTGACAAATTCGATGCGCATGGCCCAAAACCATTTTTTGCCCGTGACCAGCATTTATCCGCCCGCATGGTTTTATGCCCATTTGGCAATGTACAGCTCCTATTTCGTGGTTTTGAAGATAGCCGGGACGGTTTTTGGCTTTTCGGATTTTGCGGATTATTACCATTCGCACCAGGGGGATTTTTTCATGATTTCCCGCGGCCTTTCGATTCTTGCATCGCTGCTGATATTGGTTCTGGCCTTCAAATTCGCCAAAAAAATTACGGGCGATTCGAGGGCCGGGCTTTTGGCAATTTTTTTCCTGGTTGTTTCGCCCGGTTTTTTGGGCTCGGCGACACTGATAAAGGCGGATATTGTAATCGCCTTTTTTTTGGCGCTCACGCTCTACCTGCTGATGTATAAAAATCAAAAAAACGACAAGGGCATCTGGCTCGCACTGCTCTCCGCATTGGCCGCGAGCTCGAATTATTACGGCGCCCTGCTTGTCCCGATGGTAATTTTCGCGTTCCTGCTCAGGAAGGAAAAAGAGAGGGTGATTCCATACCTTGCAATGTTTGCCATTTTTGCATTCATATTGAATGCTGTGTTTTTGCTAAACCCGACAGGCGTGGAGGATGTTTCCTTCCTGTTCAACATGACCAAGGATAGGGGCGGCGAATTGTGCATCCCGTTCTGGGAAGGCGACCAGCTGTCCAACACGCTTTACGGCCTTGGCGCGCCGCTATTGTTCGCGGCAATTGGGTTTGCCTATTTTTGGAGAAAGAAGAATGCCGATTATTCCATGCTGGGCCTTTTGGCATCCATATTTGTATTTGTCCTGTTCGTGATTTCCGCAAGGACCCCGAGGTATTCGGTGGTTATCTACCCGCTTGTCTCGGTAATGGCTGCAGTCGCGGTGCTCAAACTTTATGATTATCTTGGCGAAAAATACCGCTCAATTGCCCCGCGGCTCGGCCTTGCAATTATTGTTGGCCTGCTGCTTGTCCCGACAATCCAGATGACATACGGCCTTGTGTCCAATGAAGATACGCGTTTTACCTCAGCAAGATGGATAAATGAAAATATTCCGCACGATAGCGTCATAGCAATGGAAACTTACGGGCCGACGCTCTATGGGCCGACTTATTACACATTTCCCTATGCGGGCAAAGACCCTGCAGGAGACGGAAACGGCTTTTACCTGATCAAGGACTATTATATAACCGATGTGAATTTTTCCGGGGCGGACTACCTGATTCTCTCAAGCCTCGCCTCGGAGAAGGCCAAATACTTGTGCGACCAAAAGCCGCTCGAAACATACAGGGCCATCAGGAGCTGCCCGCTTGTCAGGTCTTGGAGCGCGCAGCCCCCGACTTTCTGGTTCCACAATCCGGCAATCGAGCTGTACTCGAACTGCCTCAAAACCGGCTAGGGCTCTGCCCTTTTTTTGAATGCAAAAGCATTTAAACTACAATGTGCACAATGTAGTACAGATTGTATGCTCGTGATAAAGGATTCCATGGTGCTCATACACCTTGCAAAAATAACGCTATTGGAAACCGCCTGCAATTACTTTGGCAGGGTGGAAATGCCGGAAAAAGTGTTTAATGAAACAGTAATGGAGGGAAAAGAAAAAGGGCATGAAGACGCGATGCTCATAGAAAGCGCCATAAAAACCGGCGCCATCAGGGTCAAGAAGGTAAAAAAGTCCGGGCTTATCAAAAAAGCCAACGACTTCAACATTTACGGCGGGGAAGCCGAGGCGCTGGCGCTTTATTGGCAGGAAAAGGCCGACTTTCTGGCAACGGATGACGACAATGTAAGGGTCAAAAAAGAGATTTTGGGCCTGAAGTTGTTAGGGACGCCCGCGATAATAATGGGGCTTTTTAACAGCAAAAAAATTGGGCCGGAAAAAGCGAGGCAATCTGTCACAAAGCTTAGAAAGATCGGGTGGTTCAGCAGCGAAGTGATGGACCGCATACTAAACGAGGTGGAAAAAAATGAATGAAGCAAACGCAATAGGCATACGCATAGAGCCAGAGTTCCTCAAAAAAATAGAAAAACTCGGCAAAGAAGAGTCAATCGACAGGTCAACTGCGATGAGGATGCTCCTTGAGCAGGGATACCAAAATCACATGAAGAAAAAGGCGGCAGAAAAATACAGGCAAGGCAAAACCACCTTGAGCGCGGCGGCTGGAGATGCAGGCCTTACAATATGGGAATTCGAACAATACCTAATAGCAAATGGCTACAAATCACAATATTCGGTAGAAGACCTGAAGGAAGAAACTGGCGAGAGGTGAAGCCGTGAGAAAAATGCTTCGCAAAGGCAGGCTTCACCTGGCAATGGAACAATACAGGAAAGGCAAAGTGTCAATAGGCAAGGCGGCACAAAAGGCAGGCCTTACAATAAGCGAAATGATGGACAAGCTCGCGGAATTCGGCGTGAAAAGCCCTGTAACGAAGGAACAATACCTGCCCGGCTTAAAAAATGCGGAAAAAATATTGTGAATTGTTAGTATCTCTGGCATGCCTCTTAGAGTAAAGCGCAGCCGGGGAAGAATAAGGGCAGGATTTGAAGAAATGGCAGAACTCATTCTATCTTTTCTATCCTGAATTCTATTGTGTCGCCATTGCGTGGCACAAGTTCAGAGGCGCCCTTTTCGGAGTATTTGCCGTTTGCATAAATCGAAAGGTACCCGCCCGCAGATGGCCCGATTAGTCCGATTGAGGTTATCATTTTGCCGAAGGAATATTCCCTGTATTTCATGGAAACCCCGTTCTCATGCATCGCATCAAATAGGGTCGTGCCGCTTTGCGTTTCGAGCCGCTGCTCAACCACCGGCACTCCCGAGCCGGGAAACTTGAGCGTGAATGCGATTTTTTGCTGCCCGGAATTTGCATCATGCGGGGGAAGCTGCATTTGCGCGCAGCCCGCGAGCAGCGCAAAAATGGCAAGGCAAACCAGGATTTTTTTCAGCGCCATACGCTTGCCCCGATTGCGAGCAATGATGCGCGCGCCGCTTTGATGTATGAACGTATCTCTTCCATTGCCTGCGCGTCAAGGAATGGCGAAATAATAATTGTGCTGAACGCGGCCGATACAAGGTGCATTACAGTGAAAGGGATTTGCATAATGAATGTTAGCCGGAACGATTGCCCGAAAAGCGCCGCGCTCATCATCGGCCCGGTGATGAGGTCGAATGCGAGCACCCCCAAAATTCCATTTGAGAGGAAGAGCCGCAGCGAAGATTTTTGGCGGGCGGCGCGGAAATGGAAGTGGAACGCAAGCGCGATAAGGGCGTACGTGGCGCTTGTCACATATGTCCACGTCCCGATTCCGCTTGTGAAAAAATCAAACGAGAACATCGTTGCGAACGCAAAGAGCGGGCCTTTCCACCATTTTTCGTTTTTCGCCGCGGGGATTACAAAGCCCATTATCGGGTCGGAGTTCGGAAAAATCCGCAGCAGCCGGTACGCATTCGCCGCGAGGGCGCCCACAAAATACTTGAACCTCACCAAACCTAATCTGGTACGGGCTTGATTATTAAAAGAGTTGCTGTGGCGGATTGCGCTTTTAGGTTTGCTAACTTTTGGGCACGAAAAATTTCGGAATGTGGGTTTTGCGGGGCGGATTTTTTTGTGAGGTTTTGATTTGGCGTTTTTGCGGCACTTAGAGTTCGGAATTTTCAGCCCAAAAGCCCCGCGGGCCGGGCAAGGCGCCCTCTTTTGTTTTGCTTTTTTGCCAAATGCAAAATATGGACTCAGGGTTGAGTTAATTCATCATCCCAAAGCGGTCAGCAGGTGTTAACCTCATCATCGTCCATTGAGATTATAGGTGTTACCGTTTTATTGTTATTGTCTTATGTTATGGTTTGACCCGGCCTTTACCCAATTTTTCTTTTGGATCAAGCGAAGGATTATGTCCTCATATCTTTCGCTTTTTTCCCGAGTTCCTTGAGTCTGTCCCTTGTTTCCGGGCTGAGTTGTATTGTTGTTACTCCATTTATGTAAGGCATACGCTTCATATAATGGCATGGCTATAGATGTATTAAACCTTGTGCCATATTCCCTAGATTTTCTTTTGATTTTTAACCAGACGCTGGATTATGTTGTCGTATGTTTCCCCTTTATGGCCCAATTCTTTTAACTGGTCCCTCGTGCCCGGCCTTAATTGGATTGTCGTGAACCCTTCAGCAAATGGCATACTATACCTATAATGTTCATAGGTATTTATATAATTTTGCTTTACATAAGTTTAAGTGGGAGTGCTGGCGTTAGTCACTCCCAACCGAATTCCGTTAGTTTTGTGTGGACGTTGTCTGGGCAAATCAGCACAAAGGAAAATTTTGATTCCAGTTCTCGGATTAGCGCATAGTAGTGTTCATCGGTGGTCACAAAATATAAGTTGGGCAATGTGAGCGCTTCTGCCAATATTTTCAAGTCATTTTGACCAGGGATTGTTGAAACTGTTTGCCCGAGCAATTGTTTTTTCGCCGCCAAGGAAATGAGCCTTGGGTCAGAAGCATATTGCTGGAAAAATGTGGTGACATCGTTAAGCCTTGAGTTTCCAAGGCTTGAATGCATTGTTATTTTTGCCAGAAATTCCTTGACTTTGACCTCTGCGACCTGCAGTATGCGTCCAATTTCATGTGGCTTAAAACCCCGTTTGGCCAATTCTTCCCTAAAAAAGTATCTATGAACCCGGACTTCCGAATAAACGGTTACCGATGAGCAAATCGGTATTCGTTTTTCCTTGCATTTCAGGATGAAGTCCCGTATGACTATGGCGCGAACGGGTTTGTACTTTTCAGTTAAAACCGCTTTGGCATAATTCAGGATTGCGCTGGTTTCGAGGAATACATTGGAATTTCCATCTGGGCAACTGCCTGTAGAAGACGTTCTCTCACATCCTGTTCAATATCACTCAAATCATCGGAAGTTATTGAATTCGCGATTTTTTCCTTGGCACAGTAGTTATCCATATAGTCAAAAAGCTCCTTCACATAAGGATTGTTTTTGTAACCATTCTCGTTGAGGGCACCAAAAATTTCTTTCACCGTCCATAATACCTGCCCAATCTTAACCGGATCATCAAAAGAACCCAAATTCGTTAGAATTATTTTTAAATGCTCCAAGTATTCATTCAAGGACTGTAACTCGTCTTTTTCAGCCAAACCATGGGCCATAGAAACATTTTTGCTTATCAGATTTTGTACAATGGGCACATTATTTTCAAAACCGGAAATTATTTTTCCGGCTTTTTTCAGGTCTTTGAAACCATCAACATATTTTTTATGAACGTACTGAAGTAGGGCAGTGCCGCTCGTGCTTTTATACTTGGCTATCACTTTTTTGGCGTTATCAAGCTCTGGGCGATTCAGTTCATCAGCAAACTTCTTGAAATAGGCTTCCCCCCTTTCCGTGAGGGAAATATTGTAAAAGTCATACGGGACCCCTTGTTCCAGCCGCTCCTCAATGAGACCATTCTGAGTGCAGAAATTTGCTGTAGTCCAGTCCACCGGGCCAAGAGGATAATTGGAAATGGAAACATCATACTTCACTTTCCCCTCGCGCTCAATCAGATAATGAAGTTTGTACAATTTTATCCGGCCTCTGACTTCTTTGAGTTGCTTGATAATTAGCAGAAAAAACATTATGTTCTTTGTTGGTTTACTGACCTCAACCATATGGAATTCACACCCGAAAGGCTAATGTAATTAAACCCCTTAGGTAGTTTATACAAGTTTGTTTAGGAAATCCGCCTATATATTCGTCAAAAGACTTAAAACCTCTTCTTTGTTTGGGCATTTTTAGTCAAAAAAACAAGTTCCTGGGTTTTTGACGGCTTCATCAAGGCTGCCAGCACGATGTTCGCGTCTACGACTACCATCATTTTGTTCACCCGTGCGCTTTTGCTATGCCTTCCTTGATTTTGTCGGACAGTTCCTCTATGTCCTTGTCCGTTGCCTTGGATTTTGATGTGAGCCTGTCCATGAGTTCAAGCTTTGAAAGCTGGCTCTCAAAGGCTTTCCTTGCCACTGCCGACCAGTTGACGGTGTCAAAGTGATCCAGCTTCTCCTTCATCTCCTCTGGTACTGAAACCGATACTGATGCCATGCAAAATCACCCTGCAAACAACAGGCACTTTAGTATATATAATATTAATGTTATTAACAACATTTATACTATTTGGCTTTCTTCAATAGCCTTCCAATGATGTCATCGTAGACCTCGCTCTTCGAGCCTATGGCCTTGAGCGCTTCCCGCGTTTCCGGGCGAATCTGTATTGTCGTGAACTTGGTGTTGAAAGGCATAACAGTCACCTATAATGCTCATAGGTATTTATATAATTTTGCTTTAGGAAAATTGTTAATTATCTGAGCGCGCAATTTCCTTTTCCGTCAGCCGAGAGTACTGCGTGGCCCGTAGGGCCCGCAGGGAATCGGCTGCTGCTTATCCTTAAACCCTGATTTTTTGTTGTTGTTTCCGGTAGCGCGCGGCGCCCCCTGCAGGGGGCGCCCTGTCGTGGCGCTACAGGAGAATCTCTTATGGTTGAATTGGATAGCGTTAGCTCTAAAAATGAAAAGGTCGATACCCGAAACAATTGGGTTACGTTCATGTTTGTATGCAAGTGCCGTTACAACTGCTTTCTGAAGCAGTCACATATCGATACTTGCACGAGCGCATTCAAAGAATTCGGGCGCACGGTTTCAAATTTGGCGAAATAGGTTACGGCGGAAACCACGTTCATTTTATCGCAGACGTGCCAAAAAGATACAGCAACACAGACGCAGAAACAATGCTCAAATCAAGAAGCGCGCTCAGAATGTTCGAACAACGCCCCGGATTCAGAAAACGCTATCCTCGAGGTAGCTTCTGGAGCGGATACGAGCACCACCAATCCACAGGAATGCAAGACATAGAAGAATCAGCAGAATACATAAGAAACCAGTCAGCACACCACAACATCACAGTAATTTATGATAACCAAAAACGCTTAACCAGTTTCAGCGCAGAGTAGGCGCCGATTGCGGTGCGACAACCCTCCCTCACCCCGCAGGGGTTGGCGGGGCAATCGGCGCAGTGGGGGTCATATGGGGCCACGCCCCCTATTCCACTTATATTCGGCGCTTTTGTTCGCTTTCCGTATCGTTTTCAGGGGTTTTCCGGTAAGTTAATGGATAGATTTTAAAGCCTTAATTCCGTAATACGTCCAAATAGTTTTATTCGTGGGGCGACTGTTCTTGAAAAGTGATATCTTGGGCTGCGGGGCTGTTAAAACCGCCCGATTCCCGAAAATTTCCCTAATGTTCCTTTTCCTTCTCGCGCTCGCCTGCAGCGCCTTTGCAACCAACCAATTGCTCGCGTTGCACGGCCGCGTGAACCAGTCCGGGACGGGGCTTGGGACCGGAAATTTGCGGGTTTTTATTTACGACACCAACGCCAATTTTACTCTCGATGGCAACACCAACCTCAATCTCGTGTATGATTCGAATTCGGACTTCAACAGCTCGATTGTGAATGGGGCCTTTGATGTGATGCTTGGTTCGAAGACGGTGGCGCTCGACCTAAATTATGGGCAGCGCTATTTCCTTGATTTGCGGGTGAACAATCAGGATTTGAATTTCGGGGGCTTTGAGATGAAGGAGTTCGAGGCTTCGCGCGGAAACATCCGCTCGGTTTCGATTACCAACGGGACGATTGTGAACGCCGACATCTCATCCTCCGCTTCGATTGACTGGAACAAGGTTTCCAAATCCGGCTCGGTGCTAACAGACATCGGCTGGAATTCTGATTTCAATGGCACATATTACAGGCAATCTGATGCGAACACGGTGCTGCTAAATAAGGTCGACGCAAATGCCACCTATGCGCGCCGCGGGGTAGATGAGAACGTCACGGGGCGCTACACCTTCACGAATGCGGCAACGCTCTTCAACAGCGGGTTTGCAAGCGGCGGCATCACGCTTCAAAACGGCGTGGTTTATGCCCAGGGCATTGTCGTGCTGCACGACATCAATGCCGCCACGGTGCAGGCAATTGATGTGAACGGAAATTACCAGCCTTTCATGGACAACACCTATTCCTTTGGCGCGACCGCGAAGCGCTGGGCGGGAATTTATGCGGTCGACCTCAATTCCTATACCGCCACAATATCGAGCCTCACGCTCAAATCCCCGCTCGCGGTTGCATCGGGCGGCACGGGCAGCACATCCTTTGGCGCGGGGAGCGTTGTCTTTTCGAACGGCTCGATTTTGACCTCAGATGGGAACATTTACTGGGACAATGCGAACAAGCGGCTTGGTGTGGGGCCGAATGTTTTGCCGCAGAACCGGCTCAATGTGATTGGCGATTTCAACGTTGTGCAGTCGGCGGGCGCGCTGCCGAGCCTGATTGTGAGCTCTTCGGGCACGGTTGGTGTTGGCATCGCCTCTCCGGGCGCGACGCTTGATGTGAACGGCACGCTGCAGGTCAAGAGCAATTCCGGGACGGTCGGGCTTTATCAGGATTCCTCCGGGAATGTGGGCGTTGGCACCACGGCTCCGGCAAACAAGCTCAATGTAGTGGGCGACCTGAATGTTACCGGCTTTTCATACCTTGGCAATGTCCGGCTCGCGCTCTCCGACATCAACGTGACAAACATCAACGCGCGCAGCGGGAGCATCAACTTCATCAATACATCGGGGGCCACGAATATGGTGCTCACTGCGGACGGCAACCTCGGGCTTGGGACAACCACGCCGGCAAACAGGCTCAACGTAATCGGCGACCTCAACGTTACCGGCACATCGTATCTTGGAAACGTGATTCTCAAGCTCTCGGACGTGAACACGAATTCGATAACCTCGCGCGACGGCAACATCGTTTTCAGGGACAGCAGCCGTGAGGAAGTTATGCGGATTGTGGGCGATACCAATAGTGTTGGGATTGGCACGGCGAATCCGAAGAACACGCTTAATGTTGTGGGCGACCTGAATGTTACCGGCACATCGTATCTTGGGAATGTCAAGCTCTCGACTTCGGATGTGAACGTGAACAAGCTCAACTCGCTTGACGGGAACATGATTTTCAACAACAATTCCGGCACGGAGAGGGCGAGAATAGTGGGCTCGTCCGGAAGCGTCGGCATAGGCACTGCAAACCCGGCGAACACGCTCAACGTGATAGGCGATTTCAATGCCACCGGCAGCTCATATTTCGCCAACGCCGCCTTCAACGGCGGATATGTGCCCGGCGGAATAACCTTCAGCGGCGGGACCATCACCGCACAGAACATCGTGGTGATAAATGACCTCAACGCCCTTGCCATACACAACGTGACCGTCAACGGCGTGGACTCGAACGGAACCATAAGCCCGACCCTTGACAACTACTATGACCTTGGCACGAGCGGGACCAAGCGCTGGGCGCACCTCTATGCCGTTGACATAAACTCCTACACCGGAACAATCCGCACGCTAACGCTCATCAACGCGCTCGGCTTCGCATCAGGCGGCACCGGCAACTCCTCGTTTGCCATCGGCATGGTGCCGTTCTCCAACGGCGTTAGCTTCATAACCGACGGGAATTTCTTCTGGGACAACACGAACAAGCGGCTCGGCCTCGGGCCCAACGTGGTGCCCCAAAACAGGCTCAATATCCTGGGGGACCTGAATGTTTCGACTTCGGTGACAGCTTTTGCGCCTTCGCTTTTCATTTCCTCCTCCGATGGGAACGTCACCATCAACGGCAGGTTCGGGCAGGGGAAGCTGAATGTTCTTGGCGATGTGAATTTCGCGCTCGCGGCGGGCACCGGGGTGCCGTCGTTTTATGTGCGCGGCTCTGATGGCAACATCGGGCTCGGCTCTGCGAACCCGCAGAAGAAGCTCGAGGTTGTGGGTGACCTGAATGTTACAGGAAATATTTTCCAGGCGGGTAACCTGATTAGTGGCGCGTGGATTGTTTCGGGGACCAATATTTACAATGCGAACACGGGCAATGTGGGGATTGGGACTTCCACGGCGCCGAATAACAAGCTGAATGTTGTTGGGGACTTGAACGTAGTCACTTCCGCGAGCGCCACACCTTCTTTGTTTGTTT
>Ga0209515_10002203_pt1 | contig 30451 bp, 30 predicted proteins | sample Subgroupgradi54m_FD_187454 | JGI IMG/M metagenome (GOLD analysis project Ga0209515, IMG submission 187454) | Subsurface groundwater microbial communities from S. Glens Falls, New York, USA - GMW60B uncontaminated upgradient, 5.4 m (SPAdes)... ... | reverse complement strand
GCGGCGGGCAGATGCCTGCTACGGAAAAATGGTGGAGCCATGGAGAGTCGAACTCCAGACCTCTTGCATGCCATGCAAGCGCTCTACCAACTGAGCTATGACCCCGAGGCTGCGATAATTTAGAACAATCCCATCGGATTTCAAGGTCTCGGGGGCCTATCCAAAGACCTTCCCAACCGCCTCCCCGCCCCGATATCCCCTGCCTTTGCCTGCCTTTACCAGCCCTTGCCCAGCCGATGTCAAACCCATGGCGGAACGCTGTCCGGGCTCATTATCCCAGGGATTTTCCGCCGTTCGGCGGCCGACTCCAGGGGTCTTTGAGACCCGCCACCAGCCCCCATCCACGGAATACGTCGGCGTATATTCCGGGACCTGACACCGGGCCGGTCTATTTGCCCGCAGCCGGTCTGACGGGAACCGGCAAAATTTCTTACTGGCGAGGCGGACTCCGGATCAAAGCCGCCGCGACTCCCGACCCCGAAGAATCCGGCCACAGGATATTGGCCTCCACGGTGTAGGTGTTCAGGGCGCCCATGGTCCGCAGGAAGGGCAGTAGGGAATCGTATACGGCCCTGCCTTCGACCGGGTAGAGATTCTTGGATTCAATGCGATCGCCATCGGTGTTGAATGCCTCGGATCCCTGCTCCCGCGACTGCGCGCCCAAGGGGCCGTGGATGCGGAAGCCCCCATGTTCCAAGGTGCCCTGCTCCCCGCGCACGATGTAGCTTACGCTGTTGAGGCCGGTGGCGGGACGAGCCAGACTGTGGCCCAGAAAACTGTTGGGCGCGCGGATGCCGGCCAGATCCAGCACCGTGGGGCCGATGTCCAATTGGCAGGCCGGATAATCGTGCAGGGCAGCCGGGCCGAGCTTGGGATGATCCCCCGCGATCACGAACGGGATCCATACGGACTCGGTGTAGAGGCCGTAGCCGATGGTGGAAGAGCCGTGCTCGGAAAGCGGGAAGCCGTGATCGGCCAGCATGATGAAGACCGTGTTCGCGAACCAGGGTTCTCCGCGCAGGGATTCCAGGAAACCGCCTACGGAGGAATCCGCGTAATGCATGGTCGCCCGCATCTTCTCCTGCAGGCCCGCGCCGTCCGGGGTCTTGGGCACGCCGGGTTCGGGATTGAACGGGTAATGGTTGGTCTTGGTCATGGCCGTAACCATGAAAGGTCGATCCGCTTTCAAGCTGTCATGCATCCAGACCGCCATATCCTTGAACATGGACGCATCGGTTTCCCGCGATCGATCATAGGTGACGCCCTGGTACCATTGCCGCAGCCACGGCACCTGCCCGTCCCACGACGGATCCGCGGCGGAAAAGAAATGCGTGCGGTAGCCGTGGCGCCCCAACTCATCGGTGAAGGACCGGTTGCGCAGGGTGGTGAACTCGTTGGCGATATAACGGGTGGGATGCTGGAGAATGGAAAGATGCGTACTCATGAGGGCGTTGATGGTGGGAATCCCCGAGCAGGCGAAGCGGGTCCAGGCATGGGCGTGGCCTCCGGCCAGGCTGTCCATGACCGGAGTGGGGCTCGGTCCGGCGAAACCATGCAGGGCGCCGAAGGGCCGCAGGAAACCGGCGTTCACGCCGCGATGGGATTCCATGAGGATGAGGACGAAGTTTTTCGGTTGCGCATCCAGGCCGTCGCAATCCTCGTCCACACCGTTGCCCGGGAGATCCTTGGCTCCCGGATGGGAACGCGGGTCCGCATCGTCGCAATCCGCCGCGGGCAGGTAACCGTCGCCGTCCGCGTCCCGGGCGCAGCGGGCGCGCAGATCGGCTTCTGTTATCAAGCCGCCGGCAAAGCCGTCAACCACGCTGTTGACCGCGCCATTACCCGGACCCGAAACGCCGGCGTTACCTGAGTCGCTCCCCCCGGCTTGCGCCGCCGCCGAGGCGCAAAGCGCCTGCAAAGGAACCTTGAAGTACGGATAGGCCGTGTCCGGAAAAACGTAAGCGCCATCGCCCTGCTCCAGCAGCCATTGGCGGCGGAACACGCCGTCAGACTTGGCCAGGAAGATGGCCTCCGGGGGCTTGTCGCGCTTGTTCCTGAGGCCTTCCATCAAGGTCTCGGTGAAGGGCCGCAATTTCAGCATCCGGAAGCCTCCGGTCCAGATGAAGTTAAGGAACGCGTAGGCGAAAACGATGGCCGAAAAGAACGCGATTGGCACGCGCCGATCCGGACGCGGCCGCGCGACCCAGGCGCGCCCGCGCAGAAACCGGAACAGCAGCAGGGAGAACGGCACGCAACCCAGGAATATGACGTAAGGCAGGTATCGGACGGATTCATCCGATGCGATGAACTTGAACAGCTCGCGGATGGACGAGGAGTTGCCGTACGTGGACATGAGCCCGAGATCCAGATGCATACCCAGGAAACGCATGGTCTCCTGATCGAATACCGAGAACAGCAGCAGCACGGAATGGAAAAACCCCAACGCCAACAAAGATCCTTGCGCCGCCCGCCCCCGGCCGAGACCTTGCGATACCATCATCGCCGCCAGGAAAGGCGAGGACCATCCGGCGATCCAGAGAACGTCGATGCAGAACGCATGGAAGATGTACCAGTCCGGCTTCCCCACGAAAGGGAATCCATAGGCGTCGTTGCGGAACAGAACGAGCACCCGCAAAACGGCGTGGGTCAGCCAAATGGCCAGCAAATAGGCCGCGGCGGGGTGCAAGGCGCGCCCGCCCGATTCCCTGAGGCGCGCGCCGAACGATGTCGGATTGGATGGCTTCATGAAGACGGAAAAGATAGGAACTCCCGCGCCGGACGTATTGTTAACTTGAGGAGAACGCGACCCCATAGACACGGAGGCAGGACATGGAATCCAAGCAACCGGAATCCCCCGAGGACGGCTTCAATCAGGCTCTCATCAGGGGCAAGATGCGCATCGCCGCCAAAGGTCACGAGAAAAACCACGAGCAGGGTCATGAAAAAGACCTTGAAAAAATCCCTGAAAAGGAACCGGACAAACACCTGATGGCCGGAGGCCGTGCCGCCGCCGCGGGCGAAGTCCAGGGCACCGGCCCCGCCAACCGCCATGGCATGCCGCAACTCCCGCCCGGCCAGCACGAAGTCAAGAACTGGCCCGTCCTCGATCTGGGCGTACAACCCGCCGTCCCCCGCGACATGTGGTCCCTCATCGTTAAAGGCTATGTAGAACAACCCTACGTTCTCGAGTGGAAGGACTTCCTGGCCCTCCCCCAAGTGGAAGACGTCTCCGACTTCCATTGCGTCACCTCCTGGAGCCGCATGGACAACCACTGGACCGGCGTCCGCTTCCGCACCCTCGCCGAAAAAGCCGTTCTCAAAGCCAACGTCACCCACGTCCACATCAAGGCTTATGACGGCTACTCCACCAATCTTCCCGTGGCCGAATGCATGGATGACGACGTGCTCCTGGTCCACACCTGGGAAGGCATCGACCTCCCTCGCGAGCACGGCGGCCCTGTCCGCATGATCACCCCGCGCAAATACGCCTGGAAGGGCGCGAAATGGATCAAGGAAATCCTCTTCGTGCCCCAGGATATGCTGGGCTTCTGGGAACTGCGGGGCTATTCGAATTCGGCGGAACCGTGGTTCAACGACAGGTATTCTTGAGACCGCCTGGATTTCCCGCTGTGAAACCAATCTTCACCGCCATCATGGAAATCAAAGATCGGATTGCCCTCCTTTCGGTATTACCGCTCCTGTTTGGATGCAGCGCGCTCAGGTTTCCGGATCTGAGTCGGGACGTTTACGAAACCCGATACGGTAACGGGGATCCCAGGACCCGGTTCGTGCATAAGGACTATCGGATTTCGGATACCTTAACCTTAAGGGATGCCAAAGGAATCCGGCAATTGCAATACGTGATTGGACCCAGGCCGAATTGGCGCGATATCGATTATACGGATCAAGGCGGACGGAAAAGGAACATGATTGCATTGGGATCGGAAATGAACGGCTTCTGGACCTACATTTCCAAGAACTTCACCCAACTCTATGAGCCGGGAAAGCAAAGCTACGCTAAATTGTTTTTTTGGATTAAACCCGATGGAACGGTCGACCATGTAATATGCGTCGAAAACCATCTGTGCTCGATGGCATTGATTCAAACGGTGGTGGAAGAATTGGAGAAATGGAAGTTCTCCCCTGACCCCGCAGCGCAGACAACGATGCTTGGCCAGCAAATCAATTTCACCAATACATCGTTCGATAATATTTATTGATTGAGGGGATTTATATGAACAGATTCCTACCCATACTTTTTTTCGTGGGCCTTCCCGCACTTACCCGCGGCGAAGACGCGAAGATCAAGGAAAAGGTTTTCTTGAGCAAATACAACACCATCCAAACATTGCATATGGAATCCATCGGCACCGTGAAGTACGCCGTCTTCAGGTTCAAACGCAAATTGGATAGCAAGCTTTCCAAGGGAAAAGGCGCCGGAGAAATGTCCAACTTCGGGGATTCCGCTTCAACCTATTGCTATAAAAAAGAATCAGATATGTCGGATTTCGAAAAAACCTTATTGCCTGAATGGTTCAAAGGCGAAAAGGAATTGGACCTCACCTACACCTGCGGAGAAATCGGCGAAGAGGAGAAAAGGAAAAACTTTCCCGGGTTCGCGGAAACCAATTGCCAATGCCTCGACTTCACTTTTGATGTCGGGAGAAAAGGCCAATGGCCAAAGTACTGAAGCGAAAGAATTCCGATGCAAATCCAGGGCCATCCGTTCCGGATTCCGCACAGCAAAACGATTCTCCGACGCCGGCAAAGGAGACTCCATGAAACATCAAATCGAACCCATCCTGAAGTGCCGGAAATGCGGCAAGGAAATCGCCCGATTCAAGGACGATGCGCTCGAGATTTTCGAAGGCATGCATTGGCTCTGTTTCCACTTCGAATACGAACACGAGGGCGAGCCGGATGAGGCCTGCTCCGATTTCTCCTGTCCGAACCTGAAAATCGAAGTCTATGAGAAAGCGCTGCGGGAATCGGGAATCGATCCGGAAAAAGCCGTGGCGGAAGAAATCAGGAACCGTTTGAGGGACTCCCAACCTTGAGCCGCAAGGGCCGCCGGGTCAAGGCCGAATCCCGGAAAGGAACCGCATGATCCACAAATCCAAAACCGTCGTCTTTGTGCCTACCGCGAACCCGGGCAAAGCCGAAGCATTCTTCTCCAAAAAACTCGGGCTGCGGCTAATCTCAAAAGACCCATTCGCCTTGGTCTATGCGTTGCAAGACTCGACGCTGCGCGTTACCCCCATCCCCAAACACGCGCCCGTCGGCCACACCATACTGGGATGGGAAGTCGCCGGCATTAAGGCGGAGATCAAAGCCTTGCTCAAACGAGGAGTCGCGTTCGAACGCTTCGGCGGTTTTCAGCAGGACGAGCTCGGTATCTGGACCGCGCCCGGCGGCGCGAAAGTCGCATGGTTCAAAGACGCCGACGGGAACCTGCTCTCTTTGACCCAACCCGAACCCAAAAAGAAGGCGAAAAAGTCCGCGCCGAAGCCGGCCAAAGGTTTCGCGAAACCATCTGAAAAAAGGTCTGCGAAGCCTTGAACCAAGAGACCAAAAGCTTTTACGATTCCCTTGCCGACGATTACCACCTGATCTTCGCCGGCTGGAAGAAAAGTGCCAAGAGGCAGGGCCAAATCCTGGCCGGAATCCTAAAGGGAATCGGATGCAAACCTCCTGCGGAGATCCTTGATTGTTCCTGCGGAATCGGGACCCAGGCGATCGGACTGGCGCTCCAGGGATACAACGTGTTGCGGACGGACTTGAGCCCGAAATCGATCTTGAGGGCGAAGAAAGAAACGCGAAGATTCGGGGTCAAGATCGAATACAGGACGGCATCCTTTCAGGAGTTGCCCGCTGTAATGGGCAAACAGGTGGATGCGGCCATTGCCTGCGACAATTCCCTGCCCCATCTTTTGACGGATAAAAGCCTCTTTGTTGCCCTACGGAATATCCAGGCCGTGATTGGGCCGGGAGGAGTTTTTCTCGCGAGCATACGCGACTACGATGCGATCCTGGAAAGCAAACCCAACGTGACTCAACGCATGAAATTGGAGTCCGGCCGAAAGCAGTCGTTTTCTTTCCAGGAATGGATCTGGAAGAAAAAAGCTCACGTCTATACCTTGAACCATTTCATCCTGAAAAAATCCGGATTCAGGAACATTGCCTGGCTGATGCCGAATCAGTCGGGCTTCTATCAACCCATCGTTGTCGGCTTTAAAAACAAATAGGACTGAGCGTGGGTTTCTTTTTCAAATCTACCGTCGCTTGGGAAAGGAATGTGGGGGAACGACTGGATTCCTCAAATACGCTTTTCTGTTTGCATTGGCCGCGGCCTTACCCGTCAAACGCTTTGGGAAACAGTTTGGTTTGAAGCCGGCAAAAGAAAAACGCGGGCGCCGGTGGATGGGATCATTGTGAAGAGAAAATGGCCACTCGCATCCGAAATCAGCATCGGCCTGGCCATTCTGGTTTGGTTTTTCATCAAAGGGCAAAACTGTTGCCACACTTGGGACTCGTCCTGGCTTTGGGCTGGAATCGTGACCCTGATGGCGATTTCCATCATATGGGTCTTTGCGGAAACATCGAAGACGCGGCAAAAAAGGATTGGCGCTTATACCTGGTATGAATTTCTGTTTTTGATCCCCATCACTTCCGCGTTTTGCGGAATAATGCTCGCGTTCGTAATTGCGATACCAATCCTTTTTGGCTTATACTTCGTTTTTCCTTGGGATTAAATCAGGCCGCTGTGAAATGAGGAGAATCAACCGGTCCGAGGCTGTTTCCCGTCGGCCAAGGTTTTGATATTAAACCCATGAAAACCGCCATCCTCCTCCTCCTCTTCATCAGCGAGGCCTTCGTGAGCCAGGTCCATCCCAAGCAGATCACTTTGCAGGCCTTGATCGAAAAATCGGACTGCATCTTCATCGTGCAAAAGGCCAAACCGTATTCCCGGACGGTCGAGATCGAACTCGACGACTCCAAGAAATTCCCTCCGCATCACAGCCCGCGTTACAGCTATAAAATCATCGAAGCGCTCAAGGAGGAAAGCCCGGAAAAGGTCGATCCGGGAACGATCATCGAGGCGCGCGGCGCCCACGACGCCATCCTGCTTTCCCTGGATCGGAAATACGCGCTGGAAGGCGTCAGCAAATCGCCCATCCTGGATTTCTATGAATCCCGGGGCGGCCAAATCGAAAAGCATGAGACCTTCATCGTCTTTATGAAATGGGATGATGAAGAGCGGAGCTATAACATTGCGGCCGATGGAGCCTTCGAGGAGATGGCCGCCAAGGCCGAGGTCAAATCCCTGATCGGGAAATCCGCCAAAGCCAAACCGGCGCCGGAACCACAGGAAGAGTAAAACCGCTTCCGCGGCGGGGAAAAACCTGTTCCTGGCGGAGAAGCGTCAGACTGCCCGCAGCTTCTCGTACTCCGAGTCCCGTTCCACCGGCGCCCGCCCCTTGCTGCGGATGATGCGTCCCAGTTCCGCGGACGTCACCGCCGGATGGGCCATGCCGCCGGCCATCGAATAGATGCGCGTGGTATCATCCACGGTACCGTCCAGATCGTCCACGCCGTAGTCCAAGGCTTGCGCGGCCATGTCCAGACCCAGCATCACCCAGTAGGCCTTGAGATGCGGGATGTTGTCCAGGAACAGGCGGGCCACGGCGTAATTGCGCAGGTCTTCTTCGGGCGGGACCTCGGGAATGTGGCTCAGGGCGTTGGCCTCGTTGCGGTAGCGCAGGGGGATAAAGGCCTTGAAACCTCCGGTACGGTCCTGCAAATCGCGCAGGCGCAGCATGTGATCGATGCGGTGGCGGTATTCCTCCACGTGACCGTAGAGCATGGTGGCGTTGGAGAGCAGGCCCAGACGATGGGCGGCTTCATGAACTTCCAGCCAGGTATGCGCCGGAGCCTTGCCGCCCGCGATCTTCTTCCGCACCTCGGGATCGAAAATCTCCGCGCCGCCGCCGGGCAGGGAATCCAGGCCCGCGCGCTTCAGGCGCTCCAACGCTTCGGAAAGGGTGACGCCGCTCTTCTTGGCGAAGTAGGTGATCTCCACCGCGGTGAAGGCTTTGACGTGGAGTTCCGGACGGATGGATTTGATGTAGGCGCACAGGGCTTCGCCGTAGTCGACGCCGCGGTCAGGATGGACGCCGCCAGTGACGTGGATTTCCGTGAGGCTGCCGGCGGGATAGGCATCGAGCTTGTGCTTGAGATCCTCGAAGGAATAGTCCCAGGCGCCGTCGGCTTCCGTGGCTTTGGGCGCGCGGTAGAAGGCGCAGAACTTGCACGCGTAAACGCACTTGTTGGTGGGCTCGAAATGGATGTTACGGTTGAAGTAGGCTTCTTCGCCATGCCGCGCGCGGCGCACGCCGTCGGCCAGGCGTTGCAGCCAGGCCAGCGGGGCCTTCTGGTAGAGGAAAAGCCCGTCTTCGGCGGTGAGGCGTTCGCCCCGGGCCAGCTTGCCTTCGAGCAGGGAAAGAGCGGGTTGCAGGGAGGAATTGGCGGCGGCATCCCCGGCGTTGCGGGGATCGGAGCCGGGAGCGGGATCAAGGGCGGCTGGGTTCACAGGCATCAAGCAAAGTTACCAAGGGATGGCTGGGAGGCCAACCATGGAGCAAGGCCTTCCGGACGCTTGCCGCGCGGATCCGGCACCGGGCCTCGTTTTGACCCTGATTTTACGGGTCCGCAGGGGCTTGGGACCGCAGGGAGGCGGCATTGAAAGCCCCGCCGTAAGACATTGCCGCCCAAATCCTCCTCCAGGTTCTTTGCATCCCTCCGGGTTCCTACCTATACTTATCCTCCCCGGAATCGGGCGAAGCGAAAGGACCTATGGCCGCCAGCACTGTCGAAGAGATCACCATCAATTACGAGGAAGAGGGCGTTCAGCTCGTCAAGGAACTGGATAAGGAAGTCCTGACCAAGGGCGGCTGGACCACCATCATGTTCAAGTACCAGGAGCTGGACAAGGCCACCAACAGCTTCAAGGCGACCAAGATTTCCATCCGCCGCTATCAGAAGCAGAACGGCGAATACAAGCAGAAGAGCAAGTTCAACATCTCTTCCGTGGCCCAGGCCAAGAAGGTGCTGGAAGTGCTGAACAAGTGGACCGTGGATGCGGGCGCCGACGATGGCGATGCCGGCGGCGAGGACTAGGCCGGTTGGCCTCTTCCAAACCCCATATCCATGTCGAGTGGGCCGATGCCGGCCCCATTCCTCCCCCCAAGATCCGGGACCTGGTGCGCTTGGCCGAAAGGGTTCTGCGCGCCGAGCTTCCCGCGCTTGTTGTGAAATCTTCCGGGACCCAAACTAAAAGCGGCAAAGCCGCGATTGCAAAAGCCACGACTGGAAAATCTACGGCCGCAAATACATCGGCCGCCAAAACCGCGATTGCGAAGACCGCGGCCCGGACCGTCAATCTGGTTTTCTGCGACAATGCCTACATCCGCGACTTGAACAAGCGGTTTCGCAAGTTGGATAAGGCCACGGACGTGCTCTCTTTCATTTATGATGATGAAGAAGTTTTCGGGGAGATTTATATCGCAACCCTGAAAGCGCAGAAACAGGCGCCCCGCTGGAAAAACTCTTTTTATGATGAATTACGGCGCTTGGTGGTGCATGGATCCCTGCATTTGGCCGGTTTCGACCATATGAATGCCAAGGACCGGAAGGCCATGAGGGCGCGGGAAGATCTGTACCTCGACCCCTGAAATGAGCTATATTTAACCGGGTGTGGTCGTTTCGATCCACCGAACCTCTGCATAAAAAGTGGACCCAACCTCCCCCCTTAAAACCCTCCTCTTCTTTTTCGTCTTGGCGGGACTCAGCGGAGTCCTGAGCGGGGTGAAAACGGTGATCGGATTTTTCCGGGGCCAGAATTCCGAGCATTCCCTGAACGGGGAGTCGGCCTTGACCAAGGCCATAGTGGAACGATCCACGGTCCTGTGGGAAAAACCCGGGTTTTTCGAATCCATCAGCATCGGCCGCTATCTGTTGGACGGCGGGGCGATCCTGGCGGGCACCCGCTACCTGCTTTATCTGTTCCCGGAAACCAGCGTGGCCACATTGGGACTGATCAGCATTCTGCTGGCCTTTTCCATGGCCCATTGGCTCTTCCCCATCATAGCCCAGGCCTTTTCCCCCTCTCTGGGCAAATGGGCCTTGCGCGTCTATAAGGTGTATGGCTTCTTCTTCATGGGCAAGCTGGGGGAACTGCTGTTCCAGGGGCATGATATGGTGCTGCGCAAGATGGGCATCGATCCCAAGCTGAGCTTTCTGGGCGAGACCAACCTGCACAAGCTGGCGCCCCAGACGGACGATGAGACCGTGGACCGCAGCGGGTTGCAGGACGACGAGAAGGAGATGATCCGCAGCATCTTCGATCTGCGCGAGACCCAGGTGAAGGAAGTGATGACGCCGCGGGTGGACATCGCGTCCCTGGAAATGGGCGCGTCCTTCCGCGAGGTGCGGGATTTGATCGCGGACGAGAAGTTCTCGCGCATTCCGGTCTATAAGGATTCCATCGACAGCATCCAGGGCATCCTGCACACCATGGATCTGATCAACATGCGGGATGAGATCCGCGGTCCGGGCTTCAAGCTGTCCGGGTTGTTGCGAGAGGCCTATTTCGTGCCGCGCACCAAGAAAATCGGAGAGCTGATGCGCGAGTTCCGGCGCAAGCATATCCACATGGCCATCGTGGTGGATGAATACGGCGGGACGGCGGGCCTGATTACTTTGGAGGATATTCTCGAGGAGATCGTGGGCGAGATCCATGATGAGGATGAGACCGAGACGCTGAAGATCCGCAAGATCGAGGACGCCATCTACATCGTCGATCCGACTGTGTCGCTTTCGGATCTGAACGCGGAGTTGTCATTGTCCCTCAAGCCCGAGGATCCGGACATCCAGATCGACACCTTCGCGGGCTTCATCCTCTTCGTGCACGGCAAGGTCCCGGATTCCGGGGACGTGATCCGCTTCAAGGATTTCACCTTCGAGATCCTGGAAATGGAGGGGCAGAAGATGGAAAAAATCCGGCTGACCCTTCCCACCCTCGTCAATTCAGGTTTGTAAAGGAGCTTCGGTGGCCGTTGCCCGGCGTCGGCGCCTTACAAGGCCGTGGCGCTGGCCGCCCGGCTGCAGGCCTGACGCCTAGAGGCGCTCGCGCATATTGTTGATGTTGCGCAACAAATCGTCGTTGTAGAAATCCAGCATCGGCAGCTTGTCCATGACCTCCTGCCCCCGGTTGAGAGAGGCTGCGTTTTCCTGGATGGCCTTGATCAACTTGTTCACCGAGATATGGAGGTCCATTAAGGACTCTTCCAGACCGGCGAGATTTTCCGTGTTTTCCAAAATCGCTCCATGAAAACGGGTCCGCGAGCCCGCATTGCTCTATATCCGATAGTTAATCTATCGCCGACGGCGCGCGAGTCAAGCCGTGATTCGGGAAGGTAACATCCTTCGCGGACCGCTCCAAGACGGCCAAGCCATCTCCGGTCAAGTCAAGGGCTTGGATTCCAAAATACCCAAAACAAAAGAACCTACCCTCCGGCTAAAAAAACCTTAGCCGGAGGATCGGGATTAGGCGCGGAGCCTCAAGAACTGGCGACGGCCGCGGAAATTGAATCCCACCGCGGGCAGCATCCCCAGCTTCTCCCGCTGGTTCTTTTCCTTGCGGTCGCGGATCTGGTTCTGGCGACCCAGCCAGGCCATCCATTCCAGCATATCCGCATTGGCCTTTTCCACGGACGAATACGCGTAGCCAGGGAAGAAGAGCTTTTTGAGGACCTTTCCGGGGCGCTTGAGACGGCCCTTCATCCAAGGGGCGAAGGCCGGCGTCGGCTGCGCGGCGTAGCCGTAATGATGGCCGCAATCCACCACGGGAAGATGGAAAGGGTATCCTCCCACCAGTCTGCGCATGGTCGGGCTTTCCTGCGGATCGTAGAAAACTCCCGCGGGCACGCCGCCGAAATACTCGAACGCGTTCTGGTGGCATTGCAGGAAGCTTCCCATGTCGCAGCCTTCGATCAGTTCCGCATAGAAGCGGCCAGAGTGGCCGAGCACCATGGTGAAGAGATGGGCCTTGATGTCGGTCCCGGGTTCTTGCCCCTTGAGGACCAGTTTGGCCATCTCCACCTGCGCGTGCGGCGCATCCAGGGAGAGGAAGGTAGCGCCCGCGTGGCGACCGAGCTCGCGACGGAAGGCGTGGATCTTCTTCTTCACCAGATCGTAACTTCCAATGTACCCCCGCTCCTTGAGCGTGAGATAGAAGTCCTTGATCTTGGCCCTGGGCTGATCTTCGATCATGTGCTGAAGCAGCTTGAGATGGGGCCCGAGTTTGCCGCGCCCCTCCTCGGCTTCCTCGCCGGTTTCGGGCATGGCTCTGCCGTTCGCATGGGCGGAGCCCGTTACGATCGACAATCCCGTCGCCTGCGCTCCCGCTCCCTGAGCGGCCATTCCATGAACCAACAGGGCATGCAGAGGCATGCCTGATGGCGGAATGCCGAGCAGGGAAATCGGGGATGGCGTCAACGCCCCCCCGCCTGCCAGCGGGCTTTGCCCTCCGGGAGAACCGCTATGCTGCGATGCTCCATGTTCGATTTGTTTAGGTAGTTTCCATTCTCTGATAGGGTTTGCGCTTTTAACTTGAGTCGATAGGTTTTGCACCCCGACTTCCTTTCTCCCCTCCAATTGTCCGGACTACGCAAACCCCTCTGCGGAGAGACCGGACCACCACCTTGTTCAGGCGATGTTTCCCAATTTAGAGAGTTTTTCCAGAAATGGCGGGTAAAAATATCTCGAAGTCAGCATAAACATGCCGTTAACGTGCGTTTTTATCGCTACGGTTGCGAAATAAACGTGATTTAGGGAATGATTGGGTGTCCATTGGACAACGCTTTCGATTCTGGGAAAACCGAGAGCGTACACTACATCAACCCAAGACCGCGATGATCCACTTACTCGTCGGAAACCGGTGTTCGCTGGAAAAAGAGGATCACCAGGAGAGGATGACCTTACCTGCTTGGCCAGATTGCGCGACCGCGAAAGCCTGATCGAATTCGGCGACGGGAAACCGGTGGGTGATGACGGCGGAGATGTCCAGGCCGGACTGCAGCATGGCCGTCATCTTGTACCAGGTCTCGAACATCTCGCGGCCATAGATGCCTTTGAGTACCAGGCCTTTGAAGATCACCTTGGACCAGTCGATGGCCACGTTATCCGGAAGGATGCCGAGCATGGCGATCTTGCCGCCGTGGTTCATGTGGCCGATCATGTCCTGGAAAGCCTTGCCGTTGCCGGACATTTCCAGGCCCACGTCGAAGCCCTCCACCATGCCCAGATCCCGCATGGCCTGATCGAGCGCGCCGGGCGCGGCCGGCACCGCATGGGCGCCGAGCCGCTTGGCGAGATCGAGGCGGAAGGGGTTGACGTCGGTAACCACCACGTTACGGGCGCCTACGTGGCGCGCCACCGCCGCGGCCATGAGCCCGATGGGGCCCGCGCCGGTGATGAGCACGTCCTCGCCCACCAGATCGAAGGAGAGGGCGGTGTGCACGGCGTTGCCGAGGGGATCGAGGATGCTGGCGATCTCGTCGGGAATGCCGTCCGGGATGGGGAATACGTTGGTGGCCGGCAAGGAGAGCAGTTCGGAGAAGGCGCCGGGACGGTTGACGCCCACGCCCTCGGTGTTGCGGCAGAGATGACGGCGGCCGGCGCGGCAGTTGCGGCAATGGCCGCAGGTGATGTGCCCCTCGCCCGAGACCCGGTCCCCGGGCCTGACCCCGCGTACCTCATGGCCCACGGCTTCGACGGTGCCGAAGAATTCGTGGCCCACGGGCATGGGCACGGGGATGGTCTTGCGCGCCCACTCGTCCCAGTTGTGGATGTGGAGATCGGTGCCGCAGATGGCGGCCTTGCGCACGCGGATGATCACGTCGTTGGGGCCGCATACCGGTTCCGGCCAGTCCAGCAGGGCGATGCCCGGCGCGCTTTTGTCCTTGCCCAGCGCTTTCATGAAATCACCCCCGTCGTCTTGCCGGCCCGGCGGAACGCCTGCAAAGCCCGATCCAATTGTTTGCGGTCATGCGCCGCGGACATCTGCACGCGGATGCGGGCCTTGCCCTGCGGGACGACCGGAAAGGAGAACGCCACCGCATAGACGCCTTCCCTGAGAAGCTGGTCCGCCAGCGCTTTGGCCTGCTGGGCGTCCCCGATCATCACGGGGATGATGGGATGGGATCCATGCACCAGGGAGAAACCGCAGCCTGCCAGGCCCGCGCGGAAATAGGCGCTGTTCTCGCGCAGGCGCGCGCGCAGATCCGATCCGGCTTCGGCCATGTCCAGAGCCGTCAGGGAAGCGCCGGCGATGACGGGCGCCAGGGTGTTGGAGAACAGGTAGGGACGGGCGCGTTGGCGCAGCCAGTCCGTGATCTCCTTGCGGGCGGCCAAGTAGCCGCCGGAAGCGCCGCCCAGGGCCTTGCCCAACGTGCCGGTGAGGATGTCGATCCTCCCCACCACTCCGCAATGCTCCGGAGTGCCGCCTCCGCGCGCGCCCAGCACGCCCACGGCATGGGAATCGTCCACCATGACCAAAGCGTCGTAGCGGTCGGCCAGGCCGCGGATGGCCTTGAGGTCCGCGATGGTGCCATCCATGGAGAAGACGCCGTCCGTGACGATGAGGCGGAAGCGCGCGTCCGCGGACTCCTTGAGGCGCGACTCCAGATCGGCCATGTCGTTGTTGCGGTAGCGCAAGCGGCGGGCCTTGCACAGGCGGATGCCGTCGATGATGCTGGCGTGGTTGAGTTCATCGCTGATCACGGCGTCCTCTTCCCCGAGCAGGGCCTCGAACACGCCGCCGTTGGCATCGAAGCAGGAGGAGAAGAGGATGGCGTCTTCGGTATCCAGGAAAGCCGCGAGGCGCGCTTCCAGGGCGCGGTGGATTTCCTGGGTGCCGCAAATGAAACGCACCGAGGCCAGGCCGTAGCCCCAGCGATCCAGGGCCAGTTTGCCGGCTTCCACCAGGGCGGGATGGCCGCCCAGGCCCAGGTAATTGTTGGCGCAAAGGTTGAGCACCTCCTTGCCGGCCGCGGCTCCGGGCGTATCGTCCGACAGGGTGACCAGTGGGCCCTGGGAGGTCGCGAGCACGCGCTCCTCTTTATAGAGACCGTTGGCGCGCAGTTCGGCGAGTTTACCGGCTAGGATTTCAATCAGGTTTTCCGGCATGGTGGTATTGGGCCCTCTTCCGGTAATTTAACGAATATTCACGGACGGAAGAAAGCGAAATACGTCATGCAGGCATTTAGCGGTAGATGCTGAACAGGCGGGTGGGAGCGGCCGTGAAGGGAAGCGACTCAATTTTGGCGAGGGCCCGACGCACATCATTTTCCCTGGCCTTCTGGGTGAGGATGAGGATACAGACGCCGTCCTTGCCGTCAGCGCCCTCACCGACCTTGCCTGCATCCCCGCGCACCGGTTTTTGCAGGGCGGAATTGATGGAAACGCCGAAGCGGGCCAAGAGGTTGGCGATCTCGCCGATGGCCCCGGGGATTTCGTTCAGGGTGAACCGCAGATAGAATTCCGATTCCAGCTCCCCGATGGGTACCAGCCGCATTTTCTGGTCCTTGGGCATGCAGTTGACCGTATGCTCCGAGAACAGGTTGTTGCTCATCTGGCGGCAGACGTGGATGAGATCGCCCACCACGGCGCTGGCCGTGGGCATGCCGCCCGCGCCCGGTCCGGAAAGGATATGCGATCCCGCGGCCGATCCCTTCACGAACACGGCGTTGAGGACTCCGTGGATGCCCGCCAAGGGATGATCGCGGGCGAGCAGGGCCGGATACACGTGGGCGAAAAGCCTACCGTCGGCCGCGGGGGCGAGCACGCCCAGCAGCTTGACGGCGTAGCCCAGCCCGGCGGCCAGCTCCAGATCCAGCGGGGTAACTCCCGTGATACCCGTGACGCTCATCTCCCGGTAGTCGACGAACTTGCGGTAGCCCAGGGCGGCCAGGATGGCCAGCTTGTGGGCCGCGTCCAGGCCGTCCACGTCCAGGGCGGGATCGGCCTCCGCATAGCCCAGGGCCTGGGCCTCCGCCAGCGCCTGCGCGAAACCGATGCCGCGCACGGCCATTTCCGTGAGGATGTGGTTGCAGGTGCCGTTGATGATGCAGGCCATGCCGTCGATGTCGTTGGCGACGAAGGATTCCTGCAGGGTCTTGACGATTGGGATGCCGCCGCCCACCGCCCCTTCGAAGGCCAGCACGCGCCGCGCCTGGGCCGCGAGGGGAAACAGATCGGGGCCGGACTCGGCGATCAAGGCTTTATTCGCGGTGACCACATGCTTGCCGTTGCGGAGGGCCGCGCCGATCCAGGCCAAGGGCCCGGCGCAGCCGCCTGCCAGTTCCAACACGATGTCGACGTCCGGGCGGGCGCACAATTCCAGGGGATCGGTGGTCTTATAGGCTCCGTCCGGGGCCGCGGCCAAGGAATTGGCGGTCCGCGCGCACGCGGCGGTTACCGTAACGTCGATGTTTAGGCGTTCGGAGAAGAAGCGTCCCTGCTGCTCCAGCAGCCTAAGTACGCCGGAGCCGACCGTTCCCAGGCCGATGATCCCCACCCTGGCCTTCATGGACGGCCAAGGCGAAGACGAACGGCTGGTGCGTCGAAACGGAAATTCCGGAACGAAGGCGGCGAAAGCGTTCCGGAATTTATGTTTCGACGCACTGGCGCAGCGTAATCGGAACCCGGCACGAAACACCCCCAGCGGAAGAATATAGCGCGGTGGAGGCAAGACCATCGAAAAGCCGCCCATAAAGGGTTGTCCGAAAGACAACCGTGACCGCTTGGAATGCGTGGCCCGCGGGGCGCGCCCGTATCAGAAGTGGGCCGGTTCCGCGGCGACCACGGATTCCACGGTTTTGATGAGCTCCTTCTTGGAAAAGGGTTTCCGGAGGAAGCGCGCCTGTCCGGTGGAGACCTCTTCGCTCACGCGGTTGTCGTCGGTGAAAGCGGACATGTACACGACCTTGATGCCCGGACGTACGATGCGCATCGCCTGGGCCAGATCGCAGCCGTTCATGTTCGGGCTCATGCGGATGTCCGTGATGAGAATGTGGATCGAGAACGGATACCGCTCGTTCAGGTAGAGCGCGTCCTCGCCGCTGCACCCGTCGATGGTCTCATAACCCTCGAGGGCCAGCATGCACTTGACGAGTTCCACGATCTCGTCATTGTCGTCCACGATCAGGATTGTCTTCTTTAATCCATCCATAATGTCCTCTCGTAAATCCATGCGTCACGTACAGGGACGCCACAGCTCGTCATGCGTCTCCATTCATATCAACTCCTTAAAACGCAATCTGCGTCCCGGGTGCCGCAATCGGTTCATGGCTTCGTCCCGGATCTTCCTGACCTTGGCGCGCGTCAGGCCGAGCAGGACCCCGATCTCATCCAGGTTCATGGGCCGCGCCTGGCCCAATCCATAATGCAGACGGAGCACCTCCCTTTCGACATCCCTGAGGCCTTCCAGGGCATCCCATACCCCTTGTCGCAAACTGTCCAGCAATACGGCGTCGTCGGTAGCGCCGCCTTCACCGTTTGTTTGGCCCTCCCCCAAGGCCCCATCATCGTCGGTCTCACCGGGTTCCTGCAGGGCCTGGGAAAACCGGCCGATCATAAGCAGGTCCAGCACCTCTTTTTCGCGCAGGGACAGGTACATGGCGACCTCGTCCGGCCTGGCGGGCCGGGAGTTCCGTTGCGACAGCACCTTTTCCGCCGCCGAGATCTTCCGCATGGCCGCGGCCTTGGCCACGGGAATGGTGAGGAAGCGGGACTGCTCGGCGAGCGCGCGCAGGATGCGCTGGCGGATCCACCACACGGCATAGCTGATGAACCGGCAGGCGTGGGTGCCATCGAAGCATTGGGCCGCGCGGATGAGCCCAAGGTTGCCTTCGCTGATCAGATCGGTCAGGGGAAGTCCCTGGTTCTGGAATTGGCGGCATACGGAAACCACGAACTTGAGATTGGCCGTGATCAGTTCATGGTGGGCCCTCCTATCGCCCCGGGCGATGCGATCGAACAGGGCCCGCTCCTCTTCCCGCGTGAGGATGCGGTTGCGGCCGATCTCCCTGAGATAGGCCGCAATCGAAGTAACCTCGGTGTTAACGTAATCGGTTCCAGAGAAACGGTTCATCGTGGCCCCATTCCCGCGGGATTGTCCCTTCCCGCTTTTGCGGCAAGTCCCATGATCTTTAACTAGTCTTTTCGGATCGGACCCGGGGATTATCTGTTCCCTCGCAGGGAGTCTTTTTGCGGAATTGGCGGTTGGGCCTCAGGAAATGTCAGGGCATGGTAAGCGGCGTAGGCGGAGGGAGCAGGGAAACCGCGTCCAACCGCGTTTCCAGCCAATCGGCGATACGGTCAATGGGATCCGATGCAGCAAGATCGGTTCCATCGCGCTCCCTATTGCGCACCTGGTTTCGCGCCGGATTCGCCATCCCATCGGGGTGCGTTCCATCCTCGCGCCAATCCAGGCCCTTGCGGGCGCAAAGCCAGCGGTATAAGGCCTCGCGGACTTCCCGGCGATCGAACATTCCGTGGAGGTAACATCCGAAAACCAGGCCCGAAACGGAAATGAAACCTCCCGATTCCATTTGCGGGACGCCGTTTTTCCGGACCATGCGGAGCAAGGGCCGATCCGCATCATCCGCTTCAATAGGCGCCGAGCGACCCATGTGGATTTCATAACCGTCACAAAAATCACCTTCGGCGAGAAACGGGAGGGCCAGGTTTTCCGCTTCCACGCGGCACAATTCCTTTTCCCGTTCCAAGCTCGTTTCAATTGGTAACAGTCCCAGGCCTTTGGTTTCGGCGGAATCGTTTTGCTTAACTCCGTTTTTTTCCAATCCCATGCCGTCCAATCCCGTTCCTTCCATTCCATGGGGATCCCGGATGACCCTGCCTAGAATCTGGAATCCGCCGCAAATCCCCAGAATGGGAATCCGCCTGGCTTCCGCGGCGAGCAACACGCGATCGAGGTTGGTTTGCCGTAGGAAATCCGCGTCCAACCTCACGTTCTTACTGCCGGGAAGAATAAGGAAATCCGGATTCCCGATATCCTTTGGGTTGTCGAAGTAGCGCAGGCCAACGCCTTTGCGATCCAGGAACGGTTGGAAATCGGTGAAATTGCTGATATGGGGAAAGCGCACCACGGCGATGTCTATCAGGGCGGGGCCGGTTGTTTCCGAGCCGCGCAGCCCCAGGGAATCCTCCTCCTCCAAATCCACATTTTCCAGCCACGGCAACACGCCCAGCACGGGAACTCCGGTCAGCGCTTCGATTTCACGGATGCCGGAATCCAGGAGAGATGCGTCGCCCCGGAATTTATTGATGATCACACCCGCCAGCAATTTGCGATGGCGCTCCTCCAAAAGGGAAATGGTCCCCAGAATGGACGCGAACACACCTCCGCGTTCGATGTCCGCGACCAGGATGCAGCGCGCCCCGGCATGCTCGGCCATGGATCCATTCACCAAATCCTCGGCGCGCAGATTGATTTCCGCCGGGCTGCCCGCGCCTTCCAGGACCACCACGTCGAAGCGTTGCGCGAGACGATCGTAGGCGGCATGGACCAGGCTGCGCATCTCCTCCTTGCGCCGGTAATATTCCCGGCCGGAAAAGCTGCCAAGGACTTTCCCCAAAGCCACCACCTGCACAACGTTGCCGCCGGAGGGTTTCAGCAGCAGGGGATTCATGTCCGCATGCGGTTCGATGCCGCATGCCCTGGCCTGCATGGCCTGGGCCCGGCCGATCTCCGCGCCTTCCGGTGTGACCCAGGAATTGTTGGACATGTTCTGCGCTTTGAACGGCGCGACGCGATGGCCTTTGCGCGCCAAGCATCGGCACAGGGCCGCGGCCACCGTGGTCTTGCCCGCATGGGACGATGTGCCAAGCACCATGATGGCTCGGGCGCGCGCAGACGTCGGCGCTGGAGCATCCGCATGAGCCTGCGCATGAGCCTGTAAAAGTTGGGGAGACGGATCCATGCGGGGAGTCAGGCGGCCGGAAGCATTCCAGGCTCGAAACGGAACTCCCGTTTCGGCGCGGCCGAGTCCATTTTGGCGCGGAACACGCAGTGGCGGTTGCCGGCCTGGAAACGCTCCTCGCGCACGACCTGGCGGCCCAGCAGCATTTCCAAGGTGGAAACGGTGACGCGGAAATACTTCGCGACGTCCCGCACCAGGGACCGGCCGCGCAGCTTGATGAACCGCAGGATGGCCTGGCAGACCTCGGGCTTTACCGCGCGCGAACCCATGCAAGACTCCCCTATCCGCGGCTTCCCGCCCCATGCTTAAAGACCATTTCCCCGCCCAACCAGCCGCCCCAAACCGTGAGCGCGGCGGCGGCGCCGAAGGCCAAGCCGAAAATAGCAAAAAGCCCGGAAAGGGTTATTGGCGCGGTCGTCGCGGTTCCCCCTTTAAGATTCAAGGAGAAGCCCATCAGGCATGCCGCTCCCAGCATCACGGACATGTGCGGATTGCCCAGACCGGAAACCACCCTCCCGGGGCGGACAGGGCGAAGAGCAGGACGGCGATATTCAGCCTGGATACTCCCTTTTCACCGCGTTGTCGGGTCGACAACGCTTCTTGGGGTCCCTAAGCAGTGGGAATCTGCGGGAGGGTTAGATTAAGTGTTCCCGGACAACGACCCTCTTGATCCACGCCGCCGGTTTCTCCACCACCCGCGCAGCCGGCGGCTTTGCGCGGAACCGCCCCAAAACGGTTCCGCGCTTACTCCTTCCCAATCAAGCGATCCCGCTAAGCAAAAGAACCTCGGCAAAAACCCTCCCATGCCCCATCTCCGTTTCCATGTTCGGGATGCAGGTACCTTGCATGTTACCCATGGTGGAATCGTCAGGAAGGACTCGATGTTAGGATCACGGAAGAGATGGTGGAGTTCCGGATGATGTTTACAAGATGAATCGATACATCCTTTACGGACGATAATTTCTTTCTTGTGATATTCTTTCCCACCATTCTCCAGGATCGACACGAATCTGCAAGAGCACCTTCTATGCGCTATATCTTGTTTCCGTCACGATTGATATTTCCGTTTCTTCCTGAAGCGAGCGGGTACCAGATTACGAAATGAAACCTTGACATCGGGATTTCACTTTACCCCGGAAATTTATTTGTGTTACCTTACAGCGGAATTCATTCTCTAAAGCGGATGAAACGAATCGCTTCGTGGCCGGACCGTTAATCGCACGGATGGAATCCCCGAACTCATGGCATTGAAACCCATCACCGAACTCATCAATGCCTTGAAGGGCATGGCCTTGCCCACAATCGCTCCCGCCCGCATCGGCGAGACCGCGCCCAAGCTGCCCGGTGAGCTGCCGACCGTGCGTTTGGTCGCATCGGAGTTGGCGTTTTCCCCGCTGGGCATCGGAGGCTCCCGCAAGGTTTACCTGGATGCGACGCACACGCTGGTAGAGGACCGGGCGCGCCGCATCAAGGGCGTTTTGAACCTGGAGGTATGGGGCGCGGACGAGGATGCCGTGAACATCATCGCCTTGGCCGTAGCCGAGCGCGTGGCCGATGCCGAGTCAGTCCTGCTTGGCAAGGGGTTCCTGAGGTTGCGCCAATCCAAGTGGCAAGCGGCGGAAGCAGCGCCCTTGCGCGGTTCCGATCCCACCGTCAACGCCTTGCGGCAGACATTGGCCTACGAAATGGTCTTCGAGGACGTGGAGACCGTGCCTTCGGACGAAGGCATCATCAAGGAAATCGACGTGCGCCTGAAACCTCCCGTGGAGGAAGGCTTGGACGTCACGTGAACGTTTCGGGTTAGAACAGGATTTTCGGGTAGGAAGAACCAACAGGAGGAAGAGCGATGGCCGAAGCAATTACGGAAATGATCATCCCGGGCACCTACATCGAGGTCCGGTCGGAAGGACTGATAGGGGTTTCGGGCATCGCCACGGGAAACCTGGGCGCCGTGGGAACGGCCTCCAAGGGGCCAGTGGACCAGGTGGTGATCCTGTCCAGCTTCTCCGAGGCCCGAGAAGCTTTCGGCGACTACGACCCTTGGGTCAACGGCTCGTCCGATGAACTTACCCTGGTGCGCGCCCTTCAGCTCGCGTTCTCCAACGGCGCCTCCACGGTCTATGCCGTGCGCACCGCCCACTCCAGCGTCGCCAGCGCAACCCGCACCTTCGCGGACGCGACCGGGGACGTGGTCACCTTCACGGGCAAGACCCCGGGCACCTGGGCGCATGACGTGACCGTGCAGATCAAGGCCGCGGGAGCCAATGCCGTCATCGAAGATCGCCATTCGACCGTGGCCGCGGGAGTCATCCAAAACCTGCACGCCAACATCGCCGCCTCGTCCGGCAACCTCATCAAAGTGATCAAGGGCTTGACGGGAAAGATCCTGCGCTACAACCTGAAGGTGGGCGGCCCGGTATCCAAGGGCAAGACCGTGGCGGTGAGCGCCGCGGGCGCGCTGACCTTCCACGCGGACGACCTCCCGGTGGACGGCGACAAGATTTTCGCGACCTATCAGGTGGACAAGGCCTTCGCCCGGGAAATCACCATCGCCTACGGCCCGGCCAAGGAAGTTTACGAAGTCGCCGACGCCGATGATCTAGTCGGCGACATCGAACGTTCCTCCACCCTCGTCAAGGCGACGGCCTCCGCCTCCGGCGGCCCCCGTCTGCCGGACGTGACCAGCGAACCCCTGCCCCTGGGAGGCGCATCCGATGGCGCCAACGCCGCTCCCTCCGCCTACGAACTGAGCCTGGCGAACCTGGACTTCGAGCCCGTGAACATTTCCATCCTGGCCGGGCTCTCCGTCACCGACGCGGCGCCCATCCTGTTGGGGCACGTGGAAACCGCCGAGAACAACGGCCGCGACCGCATCGCCGTGGTGGGCGCGGATGCGACCGATCCCTCGGCCGTGGCCGCCAACGCGGATTCCGTGAGCGATGATCGCCTGATCCTGGTCGCCCCCGGCGTGAAGGTTTCCGATCTGGCCAAGCAGGCGGAAGTGGGATTGCCCCCGGCCTATGCCGCGGCGGCCATCGCCGGCCTGATCGCGTCCCTGGCCGTGCAGGTGAGCCCCACCAACAAGACCCTGGCCATCGGCGGCATCACCCGCGACTACAACGACGGCGAGATCAAGAAGCTCATCAACTCCCGCGTGCTGGTGCTCGAAAAGAAGGCCGGCTACCGCGTGATGAAAGGCATCACCACCGACATCGGCGCGTTCAGGCAGATCTCCGTGCGCCGCATCGTCGACTACGCCAAGGCGGGAACCCGCCAAGGCTGCCTGCCCTACATCGGCAAGCTCAACAACGCCCGCGTGCGCGCCGCCCTCAAGGCCACGCTGAACGGCTTTTTGGCGGACATGGTGCTCAACGAGGCCCTGACGGAATTCCAATTGCAGGTGACCGCCACCCGCGAACAGGAAATCGCCGGCGTGTGCCTGGTGACCATGTACCTCAAACCGACCTTCAGCATCGATTACATCAAAGTCATCATGAACCTGGCCTAACGGAAAAACGGAAACGGAGATAGAGAATGGCAAACACGAACGTATTTCGCGGCTCCGACGGGGCCATCATGCTGGCCGTGGACGCGGGCGCCGAGGGCGATCTCGCCAAGGGCGTCATCGAGTCCTATGCGCTCACCCCCGTGGGCCGGGCCACCAACGTGGAAGTCCGCGTGGACTCGGACCTCAAGCCCTTCCACGAGCTGGGCCAGCGCTACCCGACGGAACTGCGCCCAGGTAACGTGAATGTTACTGGCAGCATGGACCGCGCGGCCATCAACGGTGCGTTGCTCAAACTGCTGCTGGGCGACGCGGCGGCCTCGCGGCCGGCCGGAACCTTCGTCAATCCCTCCTTCAACATCGCGCTCCGCCTGGAGAATCCCGCCAAGCCCGGCGCCGCGTCCACCGTGACCGTGCACGGAGCCAAGCTGGAACATTGGAGCTACGGCATCCCCGAGGACGATTTCGTCATGGAGCGGGTCAATTTCAAGGCCCTGTGGGTTAGCGTCGAGGACGAAGGTGGGTAAGCGCTCTCGCGGTCGCCAAGAGAGAAGTCAAAATTCAAAAGTCAAAATGCAAAGTGCAAAAATGAGAAAACCCGGCCGCCGATCCTGGTGATCCTATACGATGGCGCTTTGGAAGATCCCTCTTCTTCAATTTTGACTTTTGCCTTTTGCATTTTGCCTTTTGAGTTCTATCCAATTTGAACCGGAGAGCTTATGGATTATCTGAGTGCGGATGAAATCCTCGCGGGAGGGACCCTGGTTTTCGACGTGGACGTTCCGGCCCAGGTGCTGGCCCCCGCGGCGAACGCGGAGGATCCGGTTCCGGAGGGGCCGGGAGGCCGGGTGCGCCTGCGTCCGCTCACCGTGCGGTTGCTGCAGCAATTGACCCGCGCGGCCAAGGACAACGACGGGCTTCTGTCCGCCTTGATGATCAAGGAATCCCTGGTGGAACCGAAGCTGGGCCTGGATCAGGTCAACAACATGCATTCCGGGCTCGCCCGCTTTCTGCTCGACGCCGTGAACCGCATTAGCGGCATCTCCGCGTCGCAGGGATTGGAAGACGCGGTGCAGGCGCCGTTGGCGAAGGCCTGCTTCATCCTGGCCAAGGAATTCGGTTGGTCGCCGGAAGAGGTAGGCAAGATGACCATGGCCCAGATCATGCTTTACCTGGAAATGATCAAGCAGAACCGCCGGCAAGAGACCGTAACCGCGCCATGACCTCGCCTTCCCCGGATCCTTCCCCCCTCCTCCCTGCCTCCCTCGGCTGGCTTTCCGCCCATGCCATGGAAACCGATGCGGCCGCTGCCTGGTGGCTCAACCCATTGACCGAGGCGCGGGCGGCTGCGGAAGGCATGCAGAGATTGCCGGACGAAGGAATGCAGGGAACAGGTGCTTTGGGCGACTTCGCGGAACCCTTCCGGGTCGCGCAGGAGCATATGGATTTGATCCGCGAACCCGCGAAGGCCGTAGGCAAGAGTGCTTCTTCAAGCATAGGAGGAATCGGAGGCGTTGGCGACGTCGCGACGGCGGGACCTGCAGGTTTAGGCATCGGTGCGATCGGTTCTCCGGGCGCATCTGACGGAAAAAACGGCAAAGCGGTTCCGGCGGGTATCGGATCCGCGCTCGACGCGGCGGGAATCGGAGAATTGTTCCGAAACACGGGTGTTACTCCCTCGCAGGAATCCGCCAAGCGCAACGCCCATCCGGCCCGTCCCGCCCGAATTGCCGACGGATCCTGGGTGGAAACCGGCAACCCCACCACCCGTTCATCCCGCGCGTCCGCGTCGACCCGCGGCACCGGCAATCCCGGGCCTGCACCCATCTCCGCCTCCCGTCCCACCGCGCGCGACGGCATCCCTGCCCGTGGCTTCCACGGCCGCATCGGAGGCAAACCGGTATCGCCTCCCCCTTCCCCCTTCGCTGGCTGGGCGGAAAACGTAAACCGGAAAATCGCCGGGTACGGTCCGAAACCGGATCCGCAGAATCCACATTCCATCAATGACCTCGACGCCAAGGGCGGAACAGCCTCCCCGACGCGCGCGCCGTCCATCGTTCCCTTGGATGACGTCGCCTTCGCCCGGTTCCTGGAACTGTTGAAACAGCGCGCGCCCAATCCGCACGGGCCCGGCGCGTCGTCAACGCCCAAGGTTCCCGCTGTCGCGATTTCCGGAACCCCATCGGCGGGATCGACGGCCCCCGGCGCCACAAGGCCGTCCGACCGTTCCCCGTCTTACTCTACTTATTCTTCCAACGACCTATCTCCCGTGCAACACCCGTTCTCCCGGCCCCCTGGAAGTCCGGAACCTTCCGCTCCCGATCTGGCCGACCTGGTCGACAACCTGTACGGCCCGGTCCGTTCCGATCCTGCGGGCCATCCTGCGGAGAACAATACCTACAGCCCGGTGCAACATCCCTTTTCCCAGCGTCCCGCCGGCGGCGATCTTTCCCCCGTGGCGACCAAAGGCAAAGCCGGTCCCGGCGCCGGTCCTTCCGCCGTCGCGCCCGCCGCCGCCAACGCTCCCGCTGAGGCGGCCTCGCAAGTGCGCCAGGGAACGTCGGAAATGGAATGGATGGATGAAGAGGATGACTTGGCCGCCAAACTGCACCGCCTCCTGCGCCGCCAGGCGAAACGCCGCGGAGTGGATCTGACATGAAGATCAAGCCCATGATCGGCGAGTACGAAGTGCCCGGCCTGGAACGCATCGGCGCGCAGGAACGCCGTCGGTTGCGGGAGATCCCCGTGCCCGGCTTGGGCGGAAGCTATCACCAGGATCTGGGCGCGCATCCGCTCAACCTGCGGCTGGAAGGCAGCCTGCAAGGCGACGACAACCGGGACGGGTTTCTGGAAAAGGTGCGCAAGATGTTCACGGACGGGAAGCCCGTGGACTTCGTTGCCGACATCATCACCGCCACCACCATCGAAAAAATGATCGTCGCATCGCTCGACGTGGAAGAGTCGTCGGAAATCCCGGACACCTTCCGCTTCGCCATTACTTTGCTGCAATACACCGAGCCCCCGCCGGATCCCGCGCCCGAAGATCCGGCCGCCGACATCGCCGCGGAGGCGGGCGCGTTGACCGACATCATGGAAATCCCGGACCTGCTGGGAGCGCCGGACTTCGGCGATCCCACTCCTCCCTTGAAGGCCACCTTGGATGGCTTCAAGGGCGCCATGGCGGGCCTCGGCAGCCTGGGTCCCGCCGCCACGGAATTGTTCGGAGCCTGAATGCCCACCCTCATCGAACGCATCCAAAGCCAGGCGACGGGAAACGCGTCGCTCTCAGGAGTGGCAGGCCTGGTGACGCAAGTCCAGCATGCCGTGGAACTTTTCGAGAAGCTTCCGGATGCGCCGGGCGAGGCGGTATCCGGCCTTTTGGCAGGCCTTGGGAACGTGCCCGTTCCGCAGTTGCAGGTCGCCGCGCGGGTGGGCGGGCAGATCGCGCAAGTGGCGCAGCACATGCCCACGGACTTCTCGTCCATGACCTCGGCCTTCGATCCCATCCTGTCCGGACTGGAGGGGGCGCTGGGCGGTGACGTGATTCCCCGCCTCCGGCAATTGGTCCGGGTGATTTCCGCCATCGACGGGTTGACCCGCTTCAACCTGAACGATGCGGCGGCGGCCCCGGGAGGATCCGGAACGGCGGGCGGCGGATCCGGAACGGGCGGATCTGGTGGAGCGGGCGCAGGCTCCGGATCAGGCGCGGGATCCGGTGCGGGTGCTCCAGGAGCTGGTGCGGGCGCTCCGGGAGCCGGCCCAGGCTCCGGAGGATCTTCGGGTGCGGGCGGCGGTTCTCCGGGCGCGGGACCCGGGGCAGGTAGCGGCGGCGCTACGCCTCCTTCGCCCGAAGTCGTGGCGGCGCGGGAGCGCAGGCTGGCGGCCTTGTCCAATGCCCGATCGGGACTGGCGGTTTTCCCTTCGCCGCTGAGCGCGCCCAATCTGGTCATCTTCCTGGAAGACGTCATGTCCAATTCCCCCCGGGAGAACGCATTGGTGCGCAAGCTGCCCTTCTGGGACGATGCGCAGCAATTGCTGCAGACCGTTGTACGCCTGCGCGGCATGGACGAAACGGCGCTCCGCGCCCACGTGGGCGAATCCCTGCAGGCCTTGGCCGCGTTCCTGGATCATACTTTCTCGGGTTACCTCGCGGCTTATGGTTCGGGATTGCAGGCTTGGGCCGCGGATGCCGGTATTACGGCCATCCAGGCGGATATGACGGCACTGAACGGCAACCTGGGCGCAGTGGCCGCGGCGGTGGAAGCGGGAACCCTGGCGGGCAAGGCCGCGGAGTTGGCCGCGGCCGGAGCGGCCCTCGACGGTCTGGAAGCGCGCCTCCTGGCCATGCGCGGGGACGTCTTGCGAACGCGCGGGCGCGACCTGGAAACGCGTACGCGGCAATTGTCCCTGGATCTGGAACGGCAGATGCGGCAATTGAACGGCATGCTGCAGCCGGCCAACACCTTCCGCTTGCTGGCATCATTGCAGGCGCCCCTGCAAAACGCCTTGGCGCAATTCCCCCCGGAGCGCATCGCCGCGGACATCAAATCCGTCCTGGAACTGCCGCTGAAAATCTTCGATGCCATCGAAGCCACGGGAGTCCAGGAAATCCTGGCCACTCCGACCCATGCCATCGAAACCATGCTTGCGCAAATGGACGCGGTGACGGGACAGGTGGCGGCCCAGGTCTCGGGCGTGTTCTCGGAGGTGGATCGCGTGCTGGCCGAAGCGGATCCCCATGCGATGGTGGAGAGCGTGCATCAAGCCTTCGAAACGTTGCGGCTGGCCATCCAGGCCAAGGCCCAGGAACTCTTCGCGCCCGTCTCCAAAGCCATCGAGGACGCCTTGACCGGGCTCAGCAACGCCGTGAACGGATTCAATCCCGCGGAGATCATCGACGGACTCAAGCACTTCATGGAAGACCTCGCGGGCATCTTCGACGATCCCGCCATCAAGTCCGCCCTGGACGCTTTGGAAGCCGGCATCAAGGCCGCCACGCAGGCCATCCAATCCCTGAGTTTTTCCCCCGTGACCGATACCGTGGCGGACGAGATCAAAGGCATCACCGCGGCCCTGCGCGCCATCGATCCGTCCCTGCTGAGCACGGAAGTGAAATTGGCCCTCACCGCCGCCGCCGCCCTCCTGCCTTCCAGCATTGATCCCGTCGCGGATCCCCTGGTCGCCGAATTCGGCAAGCTCGTGGACGAAGGCCCCAAGCCTTTGCTGGCCTTCCTGGCGGAGAAGGCCTCCCTGGTCAAGCAGGAGCTGGAGAAGCTTTCCCCGTCCAACCTGATCGGGGACGCGCTTTCGGCGCCCTTCAAATCACTGACCGACAGGCTGGACGCTTTTCAGCCCCTGTCCCTGCTGGATCCCGTGAAATCCGCGCTGGACGGATTGAAGCAGGATCTGATCCATCGCCTCGATCCCGCCGCCGCGCTGCGCCCCTTGCAAAGCGCATACGACGGCTTGCTCGCCCAGGTGGAGCGCGTGAATCCCGTGCAACTGGCCCAACCCGTACAGGATGCCCTCAAGCAGGCCGCCCATAAGTTCCGCGAGGCCCTGCCGCTCGATGAACTCATCGGCGCGCTGACTTCCGTCATCGACAAGATCAACGCCGGCCTGGGAGTCGCCGACGAATTCCGGCAGACCCTGCAAGCGATCGCGGACTTCTTCAATGCCTTGGCGGACGCGGAGCAGCAATTGCGCACCTGGCTGCAGGCCTTGCTGAACCGCATCGGGAGCTGGAGCGACGTCTCTGATCTGGCTCCGGCCATGACGGCCATCGGCGCGGGTGTCGATGCCGCCAAGGCCGCCGGCCTCGCCTCCGCCGTCGCCGCGGCCCGGGATCCCGTCAAGGCCGCCCTGGATACCCTCGCGCCCGACGCCGCCCTGGAAGCCCTCATCGCGTTGCGCCGCCGCATGCGTCCGGATCGCGTGGCCTTGCTGGCCGCCGGCCCGGAGAAGGCGGCATTGGAAACGCTGCTGGCGCGCTTCGAACCCTTGTCCGCCTTGTACAGCGAACCCTTCCGTGCCTTGCAATCCATGCGCCAGGCGATGACGGATTCGGAAGCGGAACTGACGCGGACCCTGACGCATTGGGACGCGCGCCACCACCGCGCGGGCGGCCCCCTGGCCCGCATGGTGTTTCCGGCCTTCTCCGCCGCCGATCTCAAGGAGATTTTCCGCCAGTCCCTGGAAGACGAATTCATCGTGCCCGTGGGCGGCCTGTTCGCGACCGTGAACCTGGCCGGACAGGCCGCGCGCGCGCCGCTGACCGAGGTGATCCATTTCCTGGATACGTTCAAGACCCGCGCTACCGCGCTCCTGACCGGGGACTCCGCCCTGGGCGGCCTCCGGGACGGTTTGCTCGGCCTGGCCAACCGCATCGAGAACGTGGATCTGGGTTTCCTGACGCGGGAGCTGGGCGGAATCTTCGACGCGGTCAAGGGCAAGGTGGACGTGATCAATCCGACCCACCTGGCCGAAGAGCTGTCGGCCACGGTCGCCTCCACCCTGGGCCTCATCAGCGTGGACAACCTGCTGACCGACGAAGCCAAAAAGAAAATCAACGACGCCTACCATGGCATCGTCGAACTGATCAAGGGACTGGATCCCAAGCAGGTGGTGCAGGACGCGGTGGATCCGGTGTGGAACGAAAAAGTGAAACCCCAGGCCTTGCGCTTCGACATCACCTCCCTGCTCACCGCGCTGATGGAAAAGCTGGACGCGCTCAAGGGCGAACTGGGGACGGATCTGGATACGGTGAACACGGCTTATCAGGACATGCTCGCCGCCATCCCCAAGGCCGATCTGGGCGAGCTGGCGGGAGCCGTTGCCGGCGAAATCGGCGGCGCGCTGGGATTCTAGGAAAGGACGCGGAAGA
>Ga0209515_10002202_pt1 | contig 30452 bp, 28 predicted proteins | sample Subgroupgradi54m_FD_187454 | JGI IMG/M metagenome (GOLD analysis project Ga0209515, IMG submission 187454) | Subsurface groundwater microbial communities from S. Glens Falls, New York, USA - GMW60B uncontaminated upgradient, 5.4 m (SPAdes)... ... | reverse complement strand
ATGGTACAAGGCTTTTTGTTGCGGATGAAACGAATAACCGTGTCTTGATCTGGAATTCTATCCCCACCGCCAACAATACTCCTGCCGATGTGGTTTTGGGCCAACCGGATTTTGTTACCAGAACCGCAGCAGCTACGACACAAAACAAAATGAACGATACAACAGGGCTTTGTTACGATGGTAAAAAACTTTTCGTTGTAGAGGTTAATAACAACCGCGTCCTTGTCTTCAACCTCGGCGCTTCAGGAATCCAGCTCGGTCCTCAATTCGAACAAGGGAAGGCAGTAATAGGAAAAGTGTTTTGGGATAAGAATGGGAATGGAAGGCAGGACAACGCCCCTGTAGGGGGGCCATTCATGGCGCCCGATTCCCAAGAGCGTGATGAATCACGCCCCTACAATGATGTCCGCGAACCAGGTCTTGAAGGCGTGAAAGTGGTCTCCGACACCGGCATCTACGCCATCACCGATGAGGACGGCAAATACCATTTCCCTTACATCGAAACAGGACAGCATGTCTTGAAGCTCGATGAATCCACGCTCCCGGAAGGAAGCCAAATCACCACCGAATCGCCACGCAAGATTGTCGTCACGGCAGGAATACTCACCAAGGTATCCTTTGGAGTTAAATTAGTCCAACCCGTCATTGCGGGTATAAAGGTTAAAAAATGGTGCTGGAAGCATTGTTTTTTAAGTAGCAGTACCAGTTCAAATAGTTGATTCTGTTTGGTGACGATAAACCGCGATGTCTTTGATAATCAGACTTCAGGCGGGAATAAAAGCCTTCGAGAGCATTGGTTGTTGAAGGGACGTTTTGATCGCTGAGGTAATGAAACATGTCGGGGAAGGCATTCTTAATAAGCGTCACTGTTTTCTTGAGATCTTTGAATTCAACGGTTGTGTTAGGCAAGGCTTTGATAAAAGCATAATGGGCGTTTATCCAAGAATGGAATAACTCGGCAAAGACACCCCGATCTTTGAAAGATTTGATGGATGCAAGAGTGCTTAAAATGGCACGCAGTTCGATACCGGCCTGTGTTTTGGGAAAGCTGCGAAGCCAGCGTAAGCCCTCTCGTTGGATATGATAAAGGCATCTTTGGATTTTGGTTTGAGGCCAAACTTCGCGGATCGCCCGGATGACGGATATCTCGCCGTCCATTGTAATGACAAGGGGATTAAGACCTTTGGCTTTGAGCTGCTGAAACCAAGACAGCACATACTTATATCCTTCTTTGGAGGTATGGATATGATCACAGATGGATTGGTCTTGAGCATTCATGATGGAGATAAAGCAGTTGTTGCGTCCAAAATAAGTGCCGTCATAGAGGACATATTGGATGGTAGAGAAATCGATATTGCGCTTTGGGGTTTGGTGAAGCCAATGATTTTTGATTTGCTTGATTTTGGATTCACTGTGTCCGGAAAGTTGAGAAAGCCTGCGGACAGAGTCGCTTTCTTGAATCCAAAGCTGAAACCAAGAAAACTCGTTTCGTTTTTTGACGTCGAGACGTTTCCAAATGAATCGCTTTTGACACTCGCGGCATCGAAAACGCCGTTTGCGAATAGCTGTGAATCCATCATGCTTGATGTCAGCTGATTGACAATTTGGGCAGGCTCTTTTTTAGGCATCAATGTCTCCGAATATGAAACAGGTTTGATATTCGATCATAAAAAAGAAAATAAGATAATATAATCCAACAACTTAAGGAAATCGCTAGCACCATTTTTTAACCTTTATGCGCATTGCGAGTGGAGCGAAGCAATCTCCAGGGATTGCTTCGTCGTCCCGCCTTGGCGGGACTCCTCGCAACGAGCCTCTTCTGAAAGTTTCCCTCTCTCAAGATCCGGCTCTCCTCAAACCGATCCTTTCTGTCTCGGCGAAACAGGAAGCAGAACAAGGTTCTACCCGCCAGAATAAAATTGTCTTCACCATTGATTGCAACTACTTCCTCTTCATTCACAAAGCCCAACTCACTCTCTACGATCAAGCCTTAACCCAACTCAAGACCTTCTCCCTCCCTCATCCCCTGCCTTATCGTTACACCATCGATCTCAAAGATCTTCCCTATCACACCGATACCCTCCATTATCAACTCTCTGTCTTTGACCAATCAGGAAAGGAAGACCGAACGGGAATTGGGGTGATTTTGTTGACAAAAAACAGAGACTAGTCTATTATTTCACTAGGTATACATTAGTGTATACTTAATGAAATGGACTTCAAAACGCTGTACGCCACACTCCTTCACCACAAGTGCTTTGTTTTTTCTCAAAGGGACATTCTGTCTTTCTATCCCTCTGAGAAAAAAGAGAGTCTCAAGCAGGCGCTCTCCCGGTGGCGCAAAAAAGGCTGGATCCAGCCTTTGAAAAAAGGTCTTTATGAGCTCTCCTACCCTGAAGACAGAGTGCTGCCGGATCTTTGGATCGCCAACCAGCTTTACTCCCCCTCTTACGTTTCGTTGGAGACAGCCCTCTCTTATTACAGCCTCATTCCCGAAGTCTCCATGGCGGTGACTTCGGTGACAACCAAACCGACACGCCGCTTTAAAAATAAACACGGGCTCTTCATTTACCGGACGGTGAAACCCTCGGCTTTTACGGGCTACCATGTAGAACAGTATCGGGAGTGCGATCTCTTGATCGCAGAACCTGAAAAAGCTCTTGTCGATTATCTTTATTTCAAGACTTGCCGCAGGAAAAAATTTGATTTTGCGGAGGAAAGATGGGATAAAAAACTGATCCGCCGGCTTGAGCGGGGGAAGCTAACCCGTTATTCCAAACTTTACCGCATGGATTGGGAGGAGATTGATGCTCACTTATGAAGCCCTGACTGAACAGGCCGTGCTGCGCGGGATGCCGGCAACGAAGATGCGCGCCGCCTTAAGAGAATACCTTCAAGTGCTGATCTTGAAGGAGATCTACCGTAGCGAGGCGGGAAGAAAACTTTACTTTACCGGCGGAACTTATTTGAGGCTTGTCCATTCCCTTAAGAGGTTTTCGGAGGATCTGGATTTCAACACTCAAAGCATGAGAAAAAATGAGTTCGAGGATGTTGTAAAAAAGGCCGGACTCGAATTGAAAAGACGAGGACTCGATTGCCAAGTGGAATGGGCACATTGGGGAAATCTTTATGCCGCCAAAATCATTTTCACGGCAATTGAGAAAGGGTATAGGATCGTGTCACGCTATTCCAAAAAGGAGGGCATCAGCATCAAAGTTGAGACCAATCGACCAAAGTGGAAGATTAAAAGAGAATCCGGGGTGGTCTCGGGATTCGGTGAATTCTGTCCCGTCAATTGCACCGACAGGGCTGCTTTATTCGCAGATAAAGTTGATGCGCTCGTCAAGAAAAATAGGGCAAGGCATTTGTACGATATTTTCTTTATGCTCTCAAACCGCTATCCTATTGACAAGGGGGTTTTGAATTCTCTGGGGATCAAGGCGGACCCTTTAGAGGTCATTGTCAACCGGGTTCTGTCTCTTTCACCTGCCGAGCTTAAAAGGCAAGCGGAGAATTTGAGGCCTTTTCTTTTTAATGAAGAAGAGGCCGATCTTCTGGTCCATGCCCACGATACAGCAAGGTCTTTGATTCAAGCTTATCGGCAATGAGCTTCCTTCTAATCTAGATACCTCTATTATCAGTTGGTGGTGTTTGACAAGAAGAACAAGCAAGATCGAACAGGAGTGGGATGCTTTATTGAAAAGATATCAGCACAAAATGATTAAGGATTCCGAAGTAAATGATGTGTTCCAACTTTGCGCAGGTAGGCAGTATCCTCAATCTTCTGATAGGTAATTCGATAGTTCTCTGAGACACGAATTTCAAATATATTTTCCTGCCCCGCCATCTTTTTATGCCCCAAAGAAGGATGTGCCGGATTTGATTCTAATAGCTCAAGTGCTTTTTGAGTCCTCTTTTTAACATCATCAGGCAATTTCTTGTAAAGACGGATAAAAGTTTGAGTGGCTTCAATGTGCATCAGCCATCAAGCTTTTTGAAAAGCTCTTTCAGGTTCTTAGTCTTTGTAACTCGACCTTCTTGAATATCTCTGTGGGCATGAGCTTCATCTTCCTGCCACTCTGCTGTATAGAAATAAGCCTGGTCTTTAGGTACAACCACCTGAGGTTCAAGAATCACCTGGTTGTCTTGAATACGAATGTCGATATAATCATCCACACGCAATTTAAGGACTTTGACAATCTCCCTGGGCAAGGCTACTTGATAATTTCTACCGACTTTCCTCAACATTGATTTTCCTCCGCACTGTTCAAACCATAGCACAATATCGTCAAATTGTCAAAATATTTTTTTCTTATTTTCATATTTAGTCATAAAATGAGGGTTAGAATATCCGCCAGAGAGCCCAGGGTTTGAACATTCTTGATCTCGCGGCCGTCCCGGTTGATGACAAATGCTTTGATCCCTGCGTGTTTCGCCCCTTCGTAGTCATTTTCCACGCTGTCGCCGATGTGCACAGCCTCCTCGGGTTTGACTGAAGCGCGTTTCAAAGCCTCAAGAAAAATACCACGATCGGGTTTGGCCGATCCTACCAGTGCCGAGGCCAAAATAAAATCGAAGTACTTTTCCATCTGCATCCCTTCGCAAATGGAGAGCAGCCGCGAATCCCAGTTGGAAATAATCCCCAAGATCAATTTTTTTTCTTTAAGTCTCTTAAGGACCTTGGGAACCTCGGGGTAAAGCTTCCACGCTTCCGCGCGCGCGAAAAGATCATAAAGGTCCTCAAAAAACGAATCAAAATTCTTCAGGGGGGTTAATCCCTCAAAAACATCTCGAACCAGATTTTTCCACCACTCCTTTTCATTTTTTTCGGTGGCATGAGCCTGGCTTGCAGCTAATTTGTCACGACGCGAAAATTCGTCGCGAAATATTTTTTCAGTTTCACCCGCAGCAACCTTCATACCGTACTTTTGAGCCGTGCGGGCATAAATTTCCCCCACCGACGGATTCGGTTTGAACAAAGTCCCGCCGGCATCAAAAAAAACGGCGCGGCAGTTTTTCAAATCTGTATTTCCCACGGTAACCCGATTATATCCAATCGCACCCTGCAACGCCACGCCAAAGCAGGATTGTGCTACAATCGGCTTTCGTGATGCCGAAAAGAATGCTTCTGTTTGATATTGACGGGACTCTCCTTTTAACCGGTGGGGCAGGCCGTATAGCCTTCGAAAAAGCTTTTTTTGAACTATTCGGTATCGAAAACGCCTGGGGTCAAACCCTTCCCGACGGTAAAACAGACCCTGCCATTATCCAGGAAATTGCGCAAAAAACGATCCGGCGGATTCTAAGCGAAGAAGAATACAAGAAGCTTTGCCAACGCTACCTTTCTTATTTCTCTGGAGAAATAGGAAACTCTCCTCGATTCCGACTGCTTCCGGGCGTGCCCGAACTCCTTGAACAACTTGCCAAAATAAAAGAGCTCACCCTGGGAATCGCTACCGGCAATTTCAAAGAAGCCGCGATGCTCAAACTGGAAAAAGGAAGTCTGCGGCACTATTTTCTTTTTGGCGGATTCGGATGCGACTCGCACGAGCGGGTCGGCATTTTAACTGCGGCCATCGAACGCGGCGGAAAAATTCTCGGCGCAACTTTTTCCCCTTCACAAATTTTTGTCATCGGGGACACGCCGCAGGATATCCTCGCGGCTAAAAAAATAGGCGCGCATTCCATCGCCGTCGCCACCGGACGACTGAAAGAAAAGGAACTTGCTTCCCATGCACCGGCCTATCTTTTTCCTGATCTCAAAAACACTCACAAATTCCTCCAAGCTGTCGTTCAATAACCAGACCCTCTGAGAGGGTATTCTGAACATACTGCAAGGACTTCGTCGTATGTTTTTAGCAAGACTTTTTGCGGAGGCGAATATGGTATTCTTTAAAAGATGGCCATGAAACCTTCTGACACTAAGGGATTCACCCTTTTAGAAGTGCTTTTAGTCATTGCGATTATTCTGATCATCGCCGGCCTGGCTCTGCCCCGGTTCTTTGACGTCCAAGAACACGCGAAAGAGGCCGTGGCAAGAGGTGATCTGCGAGTCCTCCAAACGGCTATCGATTCCTATCTTCTTAACACCAACACCCTTCCCGATCCTTTCGAGATTGGGCCAAAACTGGAAGGAGCTAAGCCTGCTATCATCACGGATTATGAATCGTTCAAGGACCCCTTTGCTCCTCCTAATGTGGATCAGCACTATCATTACGCAAACGCCACCTCTCCTGACGGCCTTAAAAAATACTATGTCTTCTGGTCCATCGGAAGGAATCAAACCGATGAAGTGACCGGAATCGATGAAAACGGTGTCCTGACCGGCACCGGAGATGATGTCTACGTTACTAACGGAAGAACCCCTTCGTAAGGGTACGCCGCGGTTCTAATCGATTTGAAATAGGCTTTCACATTGGATATTATCCGGAATTTGGTATAATAATTGAGGGGTCGGGGTGTTTTCCGACCCACTCACCCTGAGCGAAGCCCTGTTGTCTAGGGCGAAGCCGAAGGGTCTCATTGATGGAGATCCTTCGACTCGCTCCGCTCGCTCAGGATGACACCAAAAAAAGTCAAAATGTAATGAATTCAAGGATTAATGTTAACTCAACCTGGAGCTTATGAAAGATGAACACGATAAAAACTTTCCTTCTCCTTACCGCATTAACTCTTTTATTCATTTGGGTAGGCGGTCTGCTGGGAGGCCGGCAGGGGATGATGATTGCCTTCGCCTTGGCCTGCGTGCTGAACTTTGTGAGTTACTGGTTCAGTGACAAGATCGTCCTCGGACTCTACCGTGCCCAGCCTGTGGAAGAGTCGGGCGCACCTGAGCTTTACGCCATTGTGAGGGATCTTGTGGGCAAAGCCCATCTCCCCATGCCCAAAATTTACATGATTCCCACCCAAGCCCCTAATGCTTTCGCAACGGGAAGAAATCCGGAGCATGCTGTGGTCGCTGTGACAGAAGGAATATTAGAGCTGCTCGACCGTGATGAGCTGGCAGGTGTTCTAGGTCACGAGCTGATGCACGTGCAGCATCGGGACATTTTGATATCGAGCGTTGCGGCCACGGTGGCGGGCGCGATCAGCATGCTGGCGGACATGGCCAGATGGGCTTTGATGTTTGGAGGAGGAAGAAGCCGCGACGAGGAACGTGAGGGGGGGCATCCGATTGCTCTCCTCATCTCTCTTTTTCTGGTTCCCATCGCAGCCATGCTGATTCAACTGGCTATTTCGCGGTCGAGGGAATTTGCCGCCGACGAAGCAGGAGCCTCACTGGAAGGCCACCCCAGCCATCTGGCAAACGCCCTTGAAAAATTAGAGGCGGCCGGAAAAACTCAAAGATTCGCTGTCCATCCCTCTACAGCGCATCTTTTTATCGTCAATCCTCTTCCGGAAAATTTTCTGATGAAACTTTTCAGCACCCACCCGCCTACAGGCGAAAGAGTTGAACGGCTGAAAAAGATGAGGGTTTCCTGAAAAACAGGGAATCTTCTCCCCATTGCACAATGAGGGATTAAACTTCTTCCGGAACTGTTTTCTTGGAACGTGCAATGAGAATGGATTTCGCCAAGAGGTCTTTATCTTTCTCCTCCAGCACCACCTCGACCTGATCTCCCTTTCCAAGGCCTGAGACATCCAAGTAGCGGTTAACAATCTGAGGCTGGGGCCCCATAATAATAGGTAGCTCTTTACCCTGAGCATCCTGCAGGATCATGGTCGGAGGATCTTTTTTTAGATCAATGGAAAGGATTTTTCCGGAAACAAAGGAAGGCGGAGGACCTCCTGCCGCTTTGGATAAAGGCCCTTCTTCTGAAAGGATGTCATCGAGGGGATTTTTTTTATCTTTTCCCTTCTCCTTCGCTTTGGCCGCTTCCTCCGCACTAAAACCTGTGGCTTCTTTCTTTTTGTCCACTCCTCCCTGCTGTTGCCCGGGAGTTGCGGCACCAGCTTCTCCCTGTGCTCCTCCAGGTAAAGGCGGCATTTCAGGCGCCTGAGGAACTTCAGGGGCCACAGGAACTTCGGGCTGCGGCGCAAACTTCAAGAGCTCTTCTTTGTCCAACACAACTTTTTCCTTCACTCCCACGCTGGTAGAAAGTGCGATCCGTTTCCCTTCTTCCTCTTCACAAATCACACCGGCAAATTCTCCGGCTCTGATATCCGCAACATCAATCTGTTTTTTGATCGGAGTTGCCTCTGAGACAAGAACGGTATTGGGGGCATTCTCCCGGTCAGAGATAAAAACCTGGATGCGATGATCATTCTGAAGAACGCCGGTCACAGTACCGACAAGCTTTTTCGCAACAGGCTGCGCTGCGGCGGGACCTGCTAAAAAGAAGCAGAGTAAAAAAGCAAAAATATTACGAAAGACTTTTGTCTTTATCATGAATCGGCCTGTTGGTGTCTTTCCCCTGAAGGGTCTCGAGCTGCCTCGCCCTGACTTCCGCCTCGGCAAGGATACGGAGCGGAACTTCATCCAGGGAATATTCCGCGTTGTAAACCACTTCCCGAATGCCGCTGTTGATAATCATCTTGGTGCATATCAGACAGGGAGAATAAGTCGTGTAAATCGTGGCGTCTTTGATATTAACACCGTGATAAGCGGCCTGAGTGATGGCATTTTCCTCGGCGTGAGAACACAGGCATTCGGCAAGATGAGTCCCTTGAGTGCCGAAACTGTTGCAACGGGGGCATCCTCCCTCGTTACAATTTTTAACGCCCCGCGGAGTGCCATTGTAACCGGTCGAGATAATACGCTTGTCCTTCACGATGACAGCCGCCACCTTACGCTTGATGCAATTGCTGCGCATCGCCACCATTCTCGCAATGCCCATAAAATATTCATCCCATGCCGGCCGAGTCAGACGCGAGGAAATCTTGACCAACGTCTCCCTGATTTTCTCATAGAGCTCATCCAAAGTACCGTTGTTTGCAATCTCAGTGCCGGCCATCGCAGCCGTTTTGGTAAGCTGCTGATTGGTGTCAGACTCAAGATCTTCTCTTGCCTCCAACTTCAGAAACTCCTCAAAGGTTTTTGGATCATTTTCACGCCCGCGCGCACGCACCCGCTCGAAGCGGATTCGAGCGTCGCTTGTTACTTGGATCAAAACGAAATTGCCGCGGCGGGCGAACGATTCCACTTCAAATGGACTTCGGAAAGAGTCCACGACATAATTTTTGTCCGGATCAAGCTTCTCAAGAATTCTATCAGCAAGAACGGAGGAACCGTAGGTCGTGCGGAGCTGGTTACCTACACGAATCAAACTTTCTCGGGCGATCGAAAGGCCCTGCCGTTTGAGTTCCTCTCGAATGACATCCGAAAGGGAATAGAAGATAAATCCTCTTTCCTTCAGAAAGGCTGCCACTTCTCCTTTTCCCGAACCGTTTTTCCCAGTCAATCCAATGATCATCTTAAAAAACCGCCTTTCTTTAGCCGGAGCAAAACAGAGTAAAATAAAGGGGATACCCCTTTTTCTTACCTTTTATCCTTTTGCTTATAAGTATACCTTGAGTAGTAAGACGGATTCAAGAAAATTACCCTCTGGCCAAAAGAATATAAATATTTACATCCGGCGGGCGGGTGATGTATTTTATATAGGGGTTGAGACGTTCCTCGCCCCTGTTTCCCGCTCGGGAAACCCCCGGCAGGTTTATCGAAAGCCTGGGATAAAGGATTCAAAAGCCCTCGTGCCAGATAGGCCGGCAAACCTGGCGGGCTAACAAAAAGGAGATCTTGCATGAAGCTAAAAGATATCCTCAAGAATAAGGGCACAAAAGTATGGACGATTGAAGCCAATCAGAAGATTCAGGATGCCCTGCAAATTCTCTTCAATCAGAAAATAGGTGCTCTGGTTGTGATCGATGAAAAGGAACATATTGCAGGAATCATTTCAGAGCGGGATATTGTTCGAGCTTGCTATCGTAAGAGTTCGGGATTGAACAGTACCCTCGTAAGCGAACTGATGACCAAGAAAGTGATCACCGCATCGTCTGAAGACAACGTCAAGGATATTATGCAAGTCATGACGGAGAATAGAATCAGGCATATCCCTGTGGTCAACGAAGGAAAGCTGGATGGAATTGTGTCCATAGGCGATGTGGTCAAACTGCTTCTAGAAGATTCCGAGCATCAAATCCGCTCCCTCAAAGAGTACATCTACGGGTCCAACTTATAATACACCGCCACAGTTGTGCAGCAAATTGCTTGTGGTATAATGCATCCCCTTACTGTTAGCAAGAGTATCGTCGGTAACGTCTGATTTGATTAGGGTTAAGAGTAAATGGGATAGGATGATGAGAACGCAACACGGCCGAAAAGGTCTTTATGATCCTCAGTACGAACACGATTCCTGCGGCGTTGGATTTGTAGTCAACGTCAAGGGACAAAAGTCCAACCAGATCGTCCAGCAGGCGATCACCGTACTCCTGAACCTCCGGCACCGTGGGGCCTGCGGCTGTGAGGCCAATACCGGAGATGGGGCAGGCATCTTACTGCAAGTACCTCATGCCTTTCTCAAACACGCCTGCCAGAAAGAAAAAATCAAACTTCCCTCTCCCAAAGAATACGGCGTCGGCATGGTCTTTCTTCCTCAGGACGCGAGTCAACGCAAGGCATGCGAGAAGCTGTTCGAGCAAATCATCAAAGAAGAAGGACAGCATTTCCTGGGATGGAGAACCGTTCCTACCAACAACTCCTCTTTAGGTAACACTGCTCAGTCCGCCGAGCCGATCGTCCGCCAGATTTTTATCGGCCGCAACTCAAAATTATCGGACGATATGGCTTTCGAGCGCAAACTTTATGTGATTCGCCGGCGCGCCGAAAATGCTATCCGCTATTCCGAAATGAAAGAGGGTTCGAGCTTTTATATCTCCAGCCTCTCCCACAAAACCATTATCTACAAAGGTATGTTAATGTCGGAACAGGTTGAACTTTTCTTTCCTGAATTAAAAGACCCTGCTATGGAAAGCGCCCTGGCGCTGGTGCACTCGAGATTCAGCACCAACACTTTCCCAAGCTGGGAACGGGCCCATCCCTATCGTTATCTTGCCCATAACGGAGAAATCAACACCCTGCGCGGTAACATCAACTGGATGCACGCACGGCAGTCCATGTGCGCTTCGGATCTTTTCAAAGACGATATCAAAAAGATCCTCCCTGTCATCGCTCCTGACGGGAGTGACTCCGCCATGTTTGACAACTGTCTGGAATTTCTGGTCCTGGGCGGCCGTTCTCTGCCGCATGCGGTCATGATGATGATTCCCGAACCGTGGTCGAACCACGAAAGCATGAGCGATGAAAAGAAAGCCTTCTATGAATTTCACAGCTCTCTCATGGAACCGTGGGACGGGCCGGCTTCGATCGCCTTCACTGACGGCGTCAAAATCGGCGCGGTGTTGGATCGCAACGGACTTCGCCCCTCGCGCTATTACGTCACCAAAGATGATTTGGTGATCATGGCCTCTGAAGTAGGCGTCTTGGAAATTCCCCCCGATCGTATTCTGCAAAAGGGACGATTGCAACCCGGCCGCATGTTTCTCATCGACACGGAAGAAAAACGTATCGTCGCGGACGAAGAACTGAAACACAAGATCGCTACCGCGCATCCTTATCGTGTCTGGCTGAACGAAAACCTCGCTTCGTTGGAGAGTTTGCCGGAGGCACCGCAGGTTCAGGAACCGGATCACAAAACGGTGCTCAAACGTCAGCAGGCATTCGGCTACACCTTCGAGGATCTCCGCATTATCATGGCCCCGATGGGCAAAGACGGTGTTGAACCCGTCGGATCGATGGGCACCGACACGCCGCTTGCGGTGTTATCCAACCACCCGCAGCTTCTCTACAATTATTTCAAGCAGCTTTTCGCTCAGGTCACCAATCCTCCCATCGATTGCATTCGGGAGGAAATCATCACCTCCACGGAAACCACCATCGGTCCTGAACAAAATCTCCTGGAACCCGGGCCGCTGAGCTGCCGGCAGATCAAATTGAAAAGTCCTGTCCTCACCAATGAGGAATTTGAGAAGCTCAGACAAATCACGCACGGCGATTTCAAATCCGTAACTCTACCCATTCTCTATAAAGTCAAAGAAGGCGGGCCGGCTCTTGAGGCCGCCCTTGAAAAACTTTTTGAGTTGGCCAGCCGAGCCATCAAACATGGTGCGAATATTCTGATTCTCTCGGACCGGGGCATCAACCCGGAGCATGGGGCTATTCCGGCTCTCCTTGCCGTTTCCGGATTGCATCATCATCTGATTCGCGAGGGGACACGCATCAAGGTCGGACTGGTCATTGAATCCGGAGAACCTCGCGAAGTCCATCACTTCGCCTTGCTCATCGGCTATGGTGTGGGCGCCATCAATCCGTATCTTGCCTTTGAAACGCTGGATGACATGTTGAGACAGGGAATTCTCACCAGCGTTGACCACAAGCAGGCGGTGAAAAACTACGCCAAGGCCATTGCGAAAGGCGTGGTCAAAACCATGTCCAAGATGGGCATCTCAACCATTCAGAGTTACCGCGGCGCGCAGATTTTCGAAGCCATTGGTCTCAATCATTCGGTGGTCGACAAATATTTTACGTGGACTGCCTCACGCATGGGAGGCATCGGAATCGACACCCTGGCCGAAGAAGTCCGAAGACGACATGAACATGCCTTCCCTGACCGCGAAGTCAACGGACGGACGCTGGATGCAGGAGGACAATATCAATGGCGGCGCGACGGCGAATACCATTTGTTCAATCCGGAAACAGTTCACAAACTGCAGTTGTCCTGCCGGACCAACAATTACAAAATTTTCAAAGAATATTCCGAAGCGGTCAACAATCAATCCCAAAACTACTGCACCCTTCGCGGACTGTTGGAGTTCAAGCCCGCGGACAAATCCATTCCGGTGGAAGAGGTGGAACCGGCCAAAGAAATTATGAAACGGTTCAAGACCGGAGCCATGTCTTACGGTTCCATCAGCAAAGAAGCCCATGAAACCCTGGCCATTGCGATGAATCGAATCGGCGGCAAGAGCAACACCGGCGAAGGGGGCGAAGATCCGGCACGCTATGTCCTCGATCCAAACGGTGATTCGCGCAACAGCGCCATCAAACAGGTTGCCTCGGCACGATTCGGGGTAACGAGTTTTTATCTCGTGAACGCAAAAGAACTGCAAATCAAAATGGCGCAGGGTGCCAAGCCGGGAGAGGGCGGACAGCTTCCCGGCGTGAAAGTCTATCCCTGGATTGCGAAAGTAAGATACGCTACACCGGGAGTGGGATTGATTTCCCCGCCGCCCCACCACGATATTTATTCTATCGAAGATCTGGCCGAACTGATTCATGATCTCAAGAATGCGAATCATCACGCCCGCATCAGCGTCAAGCTGGTGGCCGAGGTCGGAGTCGGGACTATTGCCGCCGGCGTCGCCAAGGCTCACGCGGACGTTGTCCTGATAAGCGGGCACGACGGAGGCACGGGGGCTTCTCCCCAATCCAGCATCAAGCACGCCGGCATCCCTTGGGAACTTGGTCTTGCAGAAACTCATCAAACACTCGTCCTGAATAATCTTAGAAGCCGTATCGCGGTGGAAACCGACGGTCAGCTTAAAACAGGTCGTGACGTCGTCATCGCGACCATGCTGGGAGCTGAGGAATTCGGTTTTGCGACTGCGCCGCTGGTTGCGCTCGGCTGCATCATGATGCGCGTCTGCCATCTCAACACCTGTCCGGTTGGGGTTGCAACGCAGGATCCCGAGCTTCGTAAAAAATTCACCGGCGATCCACAGCATGCGGTTAATTTTATGCGCATGATTGCTGAAGAAGCACGTGAAATTATGGCCCAGCTTGGATTTCGCACCCTCAACGAAATGATTGGCCGCACGGACAGACTTGATTCCAAAAAAGCCGTCGACCACTGGAAAGCGCACGGATTAGATTACTCAAGTATTCTTTACCAGCCCGACATGGGTCCCGAAGTGGGGCGCTACTGCCAAATCCCTCAGGACCATGGACTCCATAAAGCACTCGACAACACCACGCTTCTCAAACTGTGTGAACCTGCTCTTTCTAAAGGCGAACGTGTGCGTGCTTCTCTTCCGATTCACAACACCCATCGCGTGGTCGGAACGATTCTCGGAAGCGAGTTGACCCGCCGCTACGGATTGCACGGACTTCCGGAAGATACCATTCATCTAAAATTTACAGGTTCAGCAGGACAGAGTTTCGGAGCCTTCGTTCCGCGCGGCATCACGCTGGAACTGGAAGGAGATTCCAATGACTACATTGGAAAGGGTCTCTCAGGCGGCAAGATCATCGTCTATCCGCCTAAAGAATCCACCTTTGTGCCGGAAGAAAATATTATCATTGGCAACGTGGCTTTTTACGGAGCCACGAGCGGTGAAGCCTATATCCACGGTATGGCTGGCGAAAGATTCTGTGTCCGAAACTCAGGCGTCTATGCGGTGGTGGAGGCTGTCGGTGATCACGGCTGCGAATACATGACCGGCGGACGCGTGGTGGTGCTGGGTCCTACGGGACGTAATTTCGCGGCCGGTATGTCGGGCGGGATTGCCTACATCCTGGATGTGGCCGGAGTTTTCCCGCTTCTGTGCAACAAACAAATGGTGGAGCTTGAAAAACTTGAAAAGCCAGAAGAAATCCAGGAAGTCCGCGGCATGATCGAACGTCATGCCCAATACACCAACAGCCAACGGGCCAAACAAATTCTCAATTTATGGGAAGAAATGGTTTCTAAGTTTGTCAAAATCATTCCGAAGGACTACAAGCGAGTCCTTCAAGCGCTCGAGCGTGTAAAAAGCGCCGGACTGAGCGGCGAAGAAGCCATCATGGCCGCCTTTGAAGCCAATGCTCGAGACCTCTCACGCATAGGCGGTAACTGATATGCTGCGTCAAAAATCCCTCCTGTTTTTTAACCTCCTAAAATCCAAAAGTCCAAATACCAAACTCCAAACAAATCTGAAGGCCAGAAATCCCAATACCCAAATGAAATTCTTTAGATTATTTGTTTTTGGGATTTTTGATATTGCTTGGAGCTTGGCTAGAAGCGGTTTCATAAGTCATCCTGAGGCCTTTAGGCCGAAGGATCTAAGAACAGAGATCCTTCGCGGAGTTTACCCTTGAGGCGCGTAGATTCTTCGCTGCGCTCAGAATGACACGCGCCGAAGGGCTCAGGATGACAAGCCTTATGAAACCGCTTCTATTAGGGTTTGGAACTTTAAAGTCCCTTACTTTCTTGGGACAAAACTTATCCTTTAAATTGGATTATTGAAATGGGCAAACCTACCGGATTCATGGAAATCAAACGTGAGCTGCCCGGGGAGCGCTCCCCCAAAGAACGCCTCAAGGACTGGGAGGAGTTCCACCTGCCTATGCCCGAAAAAAAACTGCAGGAGCAAGGCGCCCGCTGCATGGACTGCGGGATTCCCTTTTGTCATAACGGTACTCTCCTCGCAGGAATGGCCACGGGCTGTCCGATCAACAATCTCATTCCCGAATGGAACGATCTCGTTTATCGGGGTCTCTGGCGCGAGGCGTTAGAGAGACTTCATAAAACCAATAATTTCCCCGAATTTACCGGCAGAATTTGTCCCGCTCCCTGCGAAGGTTCCTGTGTCCTCGGAATCAACGAACCTGCGGTCACCATCAAAAATATCGAATGCGCCATCATTGACAAAGGTTTCGAAGAAGGATGGGTGGTCCCCCAACCTCCGGCGGTCAGAACCGGAAAAAAAGTGGCAGTGGTCGGCTCGGGACCTGCCGGGCTCGCCTGTGCGGCTCAACTGAATAAAGCTGGACACTGGGTCACGGTTTATGAACGCGCTGACCGTATCGGTGGTCTGTTGATGTACGGAATTCCGAATCCGCATCTCGACAAGAAAGTGGTCCAGCGCCGTGTCGATCTGATGGCCCAGGAGGGGATCAAATTTGTGACCGGTTGCGAGATTGGAAAAGACCTGTCCGCTCCCCAACTGCTTAAAGAATCCGATGCGGTGGTTCTCTGCGGAGGCGCTACCAAACCGCGCGATCTTCCCATTGAAGGCCGGAATCTGAAAGGAATTCATTTTGCCGTGGAATTTCTCCGCCTGAACACAAAAAGTTTATTGGACGGCAAGCGAAATGGTGATTTTGTCTCCGCCGAGGGCAAGGACGTGATCGTCATCGGAGGCGGAGACACGGGAACCGATTGTGTGGCCACTTCCATGCGGCACGGTTGCAAAAGTCTAGTTCAGCTTGAAATCCTTCCCAAGCCTCCTCTCAGCCGTGCTCCAGATAATCCCTGGCCGCAATGGCCGAAAGTCTACAAACTCGATTACGGCCAGGAAGAAGCCGCCTCGGTCTTTGGGGCGGATCCCCGCCAATATCTTTGCACCGCGAAAAAATTTGTCGGCGACGAGAAGGGCCACGTGAAGGAAATTCATATCGTGCGTATCGAATGGCAGAAAGATGAAAAAGGCCGTTTCATCCCCAAGGATGTTCCCGGTTCAGAAAAGATTCTCCCCGCTCAACTGGTGCTTCTTGCGATGGGATTCCTCGGTCCTGAAGATACGGTTTTGAATCAGCTGGGTGTGGAACGAGATGAACGGAGCAATGCCAAAGCTGAGTACGGCAAATACGCCACGAATATCAAGGGGGTTTTTGCCGCGGGAGATATGAGACGCGGCCAGAGCCTGGTCGTGTGGGCTATTCAAGAAGGGCGCGGAGCTGCTCGGGCAGCGGATGAATACCTGATGGGCAGTTCGGACTTGCCCTGAGGGGCAAACAGAAGGGGACAGGCAATCTTTCCTGCCTGTCCCCTTCTGAAGTCCAAGATCCGAGTTTCATTTTCTGTTTTTCTGCCGAAGAAATTCAATCTCTTCAAGCAGCTTTCTTCAAATCTTCAATTCCGTGGAAACTATAGGTTTCCAACTCTTTAGATTGATCCACCTCAACACGATTCAACTCATAGGTCAAAAAGGGCTGCCGGCGCTCCTCACCTCGTTCGTTCTTAACCACTAAATCCACCGTTCCCGTTCTATCTTTAAGCTGATGGACATTAAGATATTGTCCTGCTCCCGCACGTAAATAAATGTAATCAAATAAGGAATGATCGAAGCATAAAACCTTTTTCCGACTCTTTTGGAAGGCGGGCCCATCAGAATCCGAGTTGTCGCTACCGCGCATTACCTTTCCCTCCCATATTTTTCTCTCACCCAAAAAAAGAGACGGTTCGGTAACGGGGCTCTTAGTTTCAATGATAAAATTCTCCAATTGATTAGGATGCATCAAACTAACATCCAAGTTCGTATCTTTCCAAATCAAGTTTTCATGACTGTTGAAACTTAAACGGATACTTCCCATCACCCCCGAAGGAGCGTTCAACATTCCGATGGGAATTTTGAATCTCCGGTTATTCAATTTGAATGAGAGGAAGAGTGGCGAATGATCCTCCAAAAAGAACTTTAACGGAATAAATTTCAGATTGCTGGCATTTTCTGCAATGCTAAAGCATAAGAGACTGATTATCCCTTGCTTTCTAAAATCTACTTTTCTAGTCCGCATATAATTCCCTATGGCAAAATCGGGAAAAACAAAACTTGAAACTGGAACGCCACCAATTTGAATCTTAACCTCCGAATAACGGTTCAAAGGAAGCAAGACTGAATCAACAGAACGGGATAGAGCGTCCCAAACACGAAACTCCAGAAGATCCAGCGAGATTATTTTATCGCCCGTGAGGAGAGAGAAAAGTTCTTCTCCCAAAAGCTGGTTTCCAAAAGCGCTCGGGTGAGATTCGGGAGCGTGATAAAGATTTCTATACCCGTTTATGAATTCCATACTTTTCATGCGGTGGACAAGAAGATGAGAGGATGGAAGACGTGTACACATTTTGTAAATCACGTCATCCGCGCAAAGGATGATTAACCTTTTCGATTGCTGAGCAATTTTTGAAAAGATCAATTCGTAGCTTTTCAAAATTTCAGCCGAATTCTCCTTAGGAGACAAATAATAAAACGGATTGGTTCGATCACGAAGAAATGGCGGAAGAAAAGCCCGAATGAGGGGCGGCATTCTGTAGTCATACCTAAGATACTGCCGTGGGGGCAGGATTCGATGATATTTTTCTACTGCTTCCTTTCGTTCTTTACCAATAACATTTAAGAGTTTTAAATCGTTTTTTTCGACAACATATCTGTCGTGAAGCAGAGAAAAGGGAATCGAAGTGGAACCGTCTGCAAATTGAAAGCTACGGTCTCGAATCATGTGAAATGGGAAAGGAAAGAAAATGACATAATCCAGCTCATATTTCCTGTGAAGATATTGCCAAAGCAAATAGGATTGATGCATACCGTAACCCCGCACTCCAAAATTGATCACCTCGACAAAATCATAACCCGATTTGGCAAATAGCTTCTGAACCACGGAGGGAAAATCATAAGAGGGTGCCGATTCTACTCCCTCAACCACCGAACAGCCAAAAATACCGACTCGAATCACACCTGGCCTTTTAGCTTCGTGATATTGGGTGTAAGAACTCTGACACTGTGTTTTTGAATCATGCGCCCAGCCCAGGTTGACTATCTGACTTTGAGTTAAATTGGGATGATGATCTCGATCTTCAGAAATATCTAAATAACTCATGAGACCACGCACATAAATCTCAAATCTAAACAGGAGTAAAAGGCAAAAGATGAGCGATATGAGAAAATAGCGGAGAGGTCCTCTGGTATAAAAAACACCCCTTAGGAAAACATAGGAAGGAATCGGAAGAAAATAAGGCCACCCACCCAGCAATTTTAGCTGAGCAAGCCCGACATAATAATCTAAAGAATGAAGTTCCTGTCCCCGAATGACCGTATTAAGAAAGGCAAGAGGTGCGGTACTGTTGTACATCAGACTGATCAGGAAGGGGGCCGTAAACCATAAGGAAATGAAACCCATCAACTGCAGAAAAGCCAACCACTTCAGAATATTCATCCATCGGCAAGACCCAGAACGGATGTCGCTGGAATCCGTGAATTTCTTATCCATTTCTCCCCACAAATAAAGAAGGGACAGTACTCTCTTTATCACAAGAGAGCTGTCCCTTCTTTCTTAACTCAATCACCTGAAGAAAAAACGGCAAAGGGGAGAATGTTCCTCCTTCCCTCTTTTTCTCCAATGAGATACGTGTCAACGTCTAACTTTATCGAGCGGCAGTTTTTAAAGCACCGAGCGCGGCGTCGTAGTTGGGATGATTCGTGACTTCCTTGACGTATTCCGCGTAGAGAACTTTGTCATCCGGACCCACCACAAAGATCGAACGGGTCAAAAGTCTGAGTTCTTTGATCAAAACTCCGTAAGCCTGCCCGAAGGAGGCATCGCGGTGATCGGACAAAACTTTGATCTTGTCGATCCCAGCCGTGCTGCAGAAACGACCCTGAGCAAAAGGAAGATCCATGCTGATGGTCAAAACAGCGATATCCCCCGGCATCTTGGCCGCTTCCTGATTGAAACGGCGTGTCTGCTGATCACACACCGGCGTATCCAGGGAAGGAACCACACTGATCAGCTTGGTCTTGCCTTTGAAACTCTGCAAAGAGACCGCTGAAAGATCCCCGGCCAGCACCTGAAAATCAGGGGCCTGGCTGCCCACTTTGACTTCCGGACCCAAAAGGGTCAAAGGATTGCTTTTAAAGGTAACTACACCTTTTCTTTCTTGTGACATTGGCTGTACTCCTTTTTGGGGCTATGTTATCACACTCATTCTTACAAAAAAAGCCGTTTATCTCACCGCTTCCCTGCGATAGATTTCTAACCACTCGGCTGGAGACACAACAACCATTCCTTGCCGACTCCCAACAGGATAATCTTTTAAATTCCCAGTGACCAAACATTGTGCTTGCCCAGCCAGTGCAACTTCCAAAAACATTTCATCCGACGCGTCCGGCAATCGATTCCGGAGAGGTTCTGGAGCTACAAGAAAGCCGGCAGCTTTGACCAGATCTAGCAATGCTTCTACATGAATTTTTTCCAGACGGAACTTAGGACGGGCGAGAACTTCACGATATTCCGCAAGAATGCGCGCATCATAACAAAGTTCCAGAATGCCCGAGGATACCATCCTTACAATTTCACCGGGCGGATGGAAGGGTTGAAGAAGTCTAGAAACGAGGACATTCGCGTCCAAAACAATTTTCACTTAGACCGTCTCTGTCGATTTTTACGAACCGCTTTGATCTCCCGATTGATCTCGTCGAGAGTCAAACGGTCTGTTCCTATCTTCGAAGAACGCGATTGTATAGCTTCCACCGCCTGAATGGCGCGGGCTCTCCGGAGAGTCGCCAACGATTCCTCAAGATTGTTCTCTGCCACCTGCGAAAGAACCGCAATCGGCCGACCATTGGAAGTGACTACAATATCTTTTTCCTTCGAAAGCCTTCTCCAAATCTCAGCGGATTTCCCACGTAAATCTCTCACACTGATAAATCGCATCAGAAACCTCCTTTATTGTCACTCAATAGTGTGCACGATTATATACCCATTGGCAACACCTTCGGTGCGCCCGCAAAGCAAGCGGTAAAGTTTCGCATAGGCGCATCCCAAAGAAAAAGCTATAATCAAAAACCATGGCTGAGCTTCCCTCAGTTCACAAGAAATTAATTCCCTGGTTTCAAAAACATAAGAGAAGCTTACCTTGGCGAAAGACGAAGGACCCTTACAGGATCTGGCTTTCTGAAATCATGCTCCAGCAGACTCAAGTAAAAACTGTCATTCCTTATTACCAACGCTGGCTCAAACATTTCCCCAACCTAACTTCCCTGGCCCAGGCTCAACTTCCAAAAGTCCTGAAACTCTGGGAAGGTCTGGGCTATTACCGCAGGGCTCGCCATATGCATGAAGCTGCAAAGATCATTCTTGAGCAGTACGGCGGAAAATTTCCAGCTGATCCGGAATCTCTTCACAAACTTCCCGGCATTGGCCGCTACACGCAGGGTGCGATTCTGAGTATTGCTTTCGATATCCCTGTCCCCTTGGTAGACGGAAATGTGGCGAGGGTTTTGTCGCGCCTTTTCGCAATTCCTGAACCTATCGATTCAAGGGAGGGAGAAAAGAGGCTCTGGGAATTAGCCAAAAAACTTGTGCCTAAAAAAAATCCGGGCGATTTCAATCAAGCTCTTATGGAGCTAGGGGCAACGGTATGTTTACCCAATGACCCTTGGTGCGACCGTTGTCCCGTGTCCAATTTCTGTTCCGCCTTCCGTCAAGGAGATCAGGAAGACTATCCTAAAAAGATAAAGAAAAACGAATCAAAAAAAGTTCGTGCTGTATGCGGCCTGGTGCATAGCGATGGGAAGCTTCTCATCACCCAAAGGCCCTCTCAAGGGCTCTGGGCCGGCTTATGGGAATTCCCAACTTTCCGTCTCACAGAAAAAGCGGACTCCGAATCAACTCTTGATAAAAAACTTCATGCCTGGGGTCTTAGAGTATGTGACCTCCAGAAGAAAGGAAGCCTGAAACGCTCCTATACCATTCATCGTGAAGACCTTGAAATTTATTTCTGCAAACTGGTTTCTGATAAGAAAAAAGGGCGGGCTGTTAAGCTGCCTGCCCGCCAACTTCTCTACGTTGCCCCAACGCAACCTTGGGATTTGGGCGGACCTGTCCCCGTTTCACATCGGTGGGTCCGCCGAAATGAACTTGGGCGATTCGCTTTTCCCTCGGCATATGCCAAAATCATTCGAGAATATTTATGATCAAAGCACCGCTCGAAAACTCTCCCGTTTTTGGTCAGCAAGCAAAAGCAGGGGCTTCTTTCATCGACTATGCCGGCTGGCAGATTGCGGACCATTACGGAAACCCAACGGAAGAACATTTGGCGGTCCGACACGGAGTCGGCCTGATCGATCTTTCCCATCGTGGAAAAATCAGAGTGGAAGGTCGAGACAGAACCACCTTTCTTCACGCCATGCTCTCCAACGATATCAAAAATCTAAAATCCGGCGAAGGTCTTTATGCCGCGATGTTGAATGCTCAGGGACGTATCCTCGCCGATCTTTATCTTTACGCCTCCCAAGAACATTTCCTAATCGATTGCAGCGCCTCTCTAACCAAAAAGATTGTCGAGACGCTTAATCAATACATCATCATGGAAAAAGTGACGCTGAAAGATGAGACTCGGCAATATGCCTTCCTCGCCGTGGAAGGGCCGGAAGCCATTTCGCTGGTCAAAAAAATTGCAGGAGAAGATTTATCCTATTTCAAACTGAACGCGCACAAAAGAAAAAATCTGGCGGGCAGCGAAGCTGAAATTTTCAGATGCTCCCTTTCAGGAGAACAGGGTTTCGCCGTGCTGGTAGAAGCCCAGGCTGCGCCTGGCTTATGGGATTCTCTTCTCGCGGAAGGAAAATCCTTTGGAATTCGTCCCTTCGGCCGCGCGGCGGCCAACACGCTCCGGCTTGAAGCGGGTATTCCCTGGTACGGCATCGATATGGACGAAAGCAATCTTCTCCCCGAAACGGGCCTTGAACATGCGGTCAGCTACACCAAAGGTTGTTATATCGGACAGGAAGTGGTGGCCAGACTGCAGGCGATTGCTCAGGTCAACAAAAAACTCATGGGCCTTGAGATTTCATCTGGAGAAGTCCCGAGTAACGGGGCGAAACTCCTGAAGGAAGCCAAAAAAATCGGTTATTTGACGAGTGCGGTCTTTTCGCCGACTTTGAGAAAGGCAATTGCTCTCGGATACGTGCATCGAAACCACGCGGCGAAAGGAACGGCATTACAAGTGGAACACCAAGGAAAGAAGGTTGAAGCTTACGTGACCACACTCCCTTTTTTTCTCCGCAATACCTGACCGGCAAGAACTCCGGTACCCTTACCGTCTTCCAGCACAACTTTTCCATTCACCAAAACATATTTCATTCCCTGTGCTAAGCGAGCCGGATTTTCATAACTAGCTTCGCTCTTAAATTCCTTCAGATCAAAAATCACTATGTCCGCGTAATAGTCTAAAGAAAGGCTTCCCCGTTTTTCCAAACCCAGGACAGCCGCCGGAAGCGAGGTCATCTTTCGAATCGCCTCCCCCAGGGATAAAAGCTTTTCTTCCCTGACCAATTTTTCAATCACCCGCGGGAAAGTTCCGTAGACACGGGGGTGAGGTTTCGGACCAAAGTCGGCAATGTTATCACTCCCAATGCTGACATATTCCTTCTGAATCACGCGTTTCACAATCTCAGGATTTTGAGAAAAGAAAAACGCACTGATTTGGAAATTCTCCTCCGCCAACAAATCAATCAAAACATCCAAAGGATCCCGGTGTACGGCCTCGGCAATATCGGCCACGGAACGGCCCTCATAAGCCTGATGAGCGGGCAGATTTGTTTTCGCAATCACCACACGGGTCAAAGAAGTCCCATTTTTTTCAAACTCCTCGGTAATTTTCCGCTTCACCTCGTCTCTTTTTCCGGAGTCACTTAAAATCTTCAATCGTTCCGGCGACTGATAAATCTCATCAGGAAGAATCACACCCAACTCGGCCGCAGAGGCCGCGTAAGGATAGGCATCCGCCCAAACCACAAGGCCTTCTTTTCTGGCCAACTCGATAAGAGAAAAAGCCTGGTTGATTTTACCCCAGTTTCTTACTCCCGCCGCTTTAAGATGCGAAATTTCAAGAGGAACACGCGTTTTCCGCGTCACGGCAAGGATTTCCTCAAGAGATTCAATCAGTTTCTTTCCTTCGCTTCTCATATGAACGGCAAGAATACCTCCCGCACTCTTGGTTTCCTCCGCCAGTGCAAGGATTTCACTTTCATCCGCAAAAATTCCCGGAAGATAACAAAGACCCAAGGAAAAACCCAAAGCCCCTTGCTCAAGAGACTCTCTCAAGAGTTTTCTCATTTGGAGGATTTCTCCCTCCGTCGCCTTGCGCGGCTCAAAGCCCATCACAGCGGAACGGATATTGCCATGTCCTACAAGAAGCGCAAAATGGGTGATGAGCCCGCGGCTTTCTAAAGCATGGGCATATTCTTCCACGCTTTGCCAAGAAATATTCTCCGGAATCACCACCCCTTCCCGCAGCCAAACGCCTTGGATTTCCTTCTCGTGACGGCCAAACACAGGGGCTGCCGACATGCCGCAGTTGCCGACGACTTCCGTGGTCACCCCCTGATAGATTTTGTGAAGGGATTGGGAATTCAGGAAGGGATTGAAATCAGAATGGGTGTGTATATCAATGAAGCCGGGCGCGATGGTGAGTCCTGCGGCATTGATTTCTGTTTTCCCACGACCGCCGGAAAGATCTCCCAGCGCAGCGATCTTCCCGTCTCGTATTCCGATATCCCATCTGCGGCCATGGTCAGAAAAACCGTCATAAACCGTTCCGTTCTTTATCAGCACATCAAAATACTCATCTTGTGCGTAACCTTCAGAAGGGAGGAAGAGGAACCCGCATAGGGCAGCTAGCGCAAAGCACAGGGCAAGCAACTTATAGCGGCTAGTTAGTAGCTCGACTTTGGCACTTTTTAGGTCAATGATGACATTTTGAACAAGATTCATTAGTTATCTTCCAATCTATTGCTGGTTTATTTATTTGAGCCCTCGGGGAGTTTTTTCCTTTCTCCGAGGGCTCATCCTGAGGAAGCCCAAAGGGCGACCGAATAGAAAAGGGGAAAGAAAGCCCAACTAAAATCCAATCTCCAATGCAGCACGTCCGAAGTTTTCCTTGTTGCGGTTAAATCCAAAGGAGTAACCCAATTTAATGGTGATTTCATGGGGGAAAGCAAACCATATTTGCGGAATGACTGAGTCCTCGTGAGAATGAGTGTTGTATTTCATTTCACAACCAAATCGTAACATTCCGGTTGTATTGTACCGAAATCCCCAAGCGGGAGCGAAAGCCAATTTTCCCGTCTTAAGAAAAACTTCTTCGGGAAGATTTAAAGTAAGATTGAGTCGCTGAAGGTCCTTAGAAAGGATCAGCCTCGGCTCAATCCCCGGCTCCTGTCTTCCCTGTTCATTCCTTTCTGTGTTGGCTTCTAAAGAAATAGCGACATCAATGGGTTTTGTGCCCTCCTCAAAAAAGCGGTATCTTGTTTCAAACCGTCCTGAATCGAAGAATGTTCCTTCGTGATGGGTGCTTTTGATGCTGCTGCGAGCATCAATCATCCAATGGTCTGTGATGCCGTACTCAAGTGCGAAACTGTGGCGCAAGAAGGCATTCCGCTTACCGGAATCCTGGTTATCTTGACGGCCAAAATCCAACCAGTATTCCGGTTCGATTTCGTGTTTCTCTAGAGTCACGTAGACAAGGGTCTCATCAATGAAGTCCTCTCGATGAGCAAATGCAGAGTCGCTGGCGATGAGAAAACTAAGGATGATTATTGAAACAATGACGACGAAACGAAAGCGGTTCATAATTAAGATGAGGGGTCGGAAAATGGTTCGACTTACGCTCACCATCCTGAGTGAAATCGAAGGACTCCCCGATGCCTCAATTAAGATTCTAATTCCTATTTTTGATTTGTTTAAAACAACTAAAATTTAATCGAGTTTAGCACTTTTTATAGAAAAGGGGTCACACCTATTTTACCCCTATTTTACCGAGAGTATAAAATAGGTGTGACCCCTTTTCCTTTTCTTTAAAGAAGCGGTTGGACATTATTCTCCGAAAGGCGTTTTGAAGACTTTTTCTTCCAGAAACCTGGGACGATGGTTTTACACTTGAAGCATTGTCCACCCGTCGCGTTGAGCTCGTCTTTGAGGATACGGAACCCATAACGCTCGATCAAAAGCGCGTGACAATTCGGACAGTAAGTATTTTCCCAATCTCCAACCCGGCCCGGAAGATTGCCGGCATAAATATAGCGCAGACCGGCTTTCTTTCCGATCTCGGCGGCGCGGACAAGATCTTCGGCTGAAGTATTGTCGGGATCGGTCATTTTGTAATCTTTATGAAAAGCCGTGACATGCCAGGGGATATCCGGCGAGACGGAGACCAGAAATCCCGTGAGCTTTTTGATCTCCTCATCGGAATTGTTAAACCCCGGTATCAAAAGTGTGAGCACCTCAAGCCAGAATTTTCTTTCATAGAGATCATGTATCGTCCGGCAGACATTCTCAAGTGTCCCTCCGAGTTCCCGATAATGTTTGTCGTCGAAACTTTTCAGGTCCACTTTATAGAGATCCACCCAAGGGCGTATGTAATCCAAAACTTCCGGAGTCCCATTGCCGTTGGAGATATAGGAGGTCACAAGACCACGCCTTTTCGCCTCCTTGAAAATTTCGACGGCCCATTCGCTGGTGATCAGAGGTTCATTGTAAGTGCTGGCCAACGCCTCACAATCCCGCTGGATGGCAAGCTCCACAAATTCCTTTGCGCCCATTTTTACTGGCGGGGACACCGCAACCGGATCCCGCAACGCCTGCGACGTCACCCAATTTTGACAGTAACCGCAATGAAAATCACATCCCAGCATGCCGAAGGAAAGAACCCGAATGCCGGGCATGGCGTGGAAAAAAGGCTTTTTCTCGATGGGGTCATCCTGCAAAGCACCCACATAACCGGCAGGGACATAAAGTCTGCCGTCGTGATTGAAGCGTACACGGCAAACTCCTGCCCGCCCATCAGGAATCACACATCGATGCCCGCAGGAGAAACAACGAACCTTCCCTTCGGGGAGTTGCTCATAAAGTTCTCCCTCGCGGGCCAGTTTCGTCAAAATAGATTCCAAGGTTTCCGCTTCAGCCATTCCTATCTCCTCCTTTAAAGTATAAGTGAAATCAGAAGTTGAGACAAGGACAGGAAAGACGGCCTCTTTTTGGTACCGGTTCTCTTCCCTGTTTATAGGCGCCCTTTAAGATAGACGCTCCGGACAAAATCTCCAGGGGTAAGAATCTTGGGCTTTTTCATTTTGGACAAAAGATGGGCCGTGAAGAAATGCCTTCGATCCAAAGTAATCAAATAATCCGCTTTAGAAAGAAGAGCAGACCCTAGGACAGGCAGATCTTTAGGATGAATGACGGTTGTGTAGGATTGAAGCATATCCTCAGGAGGAGCAGGCGTAATATGGATTTTAGTTTGCTGAAGGTATCGGTGAAAGGATTTAAGATACGCCCCGGTGCCTTTTTTTCTTAGATTTCGTTCTGCCTCACGCAGCACTAATTTACTTGCGTAGAGCGATATCTTTTTATTCTTTCGCCGAATAATCTCTAAAAGGAGCGCTGATCCGCCCTCTTTTGAATAGAAACCGGTAAAATAAACATTCGCATCCAAAAAGATTCTGATCATTTAATCAGAATGTTTTCTGAACCCGCTCATGCATAGAGCGAACCATCTTATCTTCCTCTAAAAACTCTTTGATCCTCTCCTCAGTATATTCTTCGATAAAAGCTTCCTCTTTCAGATTCTCCTGGGAGGTCTTATAAAAATCGAAATCCATTAGTACCACCACACGACGGCCGTTTTTTTTGATGATATAGGGCTCCTTGCGGTAACGGACTTCATCAATAACCTCCCCGAATTTCTTCCTCAGTTCCAAGGCATTGATTTCTTTCATTAGGGGTCCTTTCGATTCTGATAAAAATATACCATACATAATGCATATTATCAATAGAACGTATAGGATAGGGCGTATCCCACTTGATGCAGTTGTTTCACACGTCATTGCGAGGAGCCCCGTAGGGGCGACGTGGCAATCTCAATGAGGCCGTCAGTTGCTTTCAGCAACTGACAGGCCGAATTGATCCCGAACGAAGTGAGGGATCCTTCGCTGCGCTCAGGATCAATTCCAACAAGGGATTGCTGAAAGCAATCCCTGTTGTCATTAAGATTGCTTCACCTGCGGTTCGCAATGACGGGCACTGTATGAAGTGGGATGCGCCCTTTTCGAACCAAACTCTTTACTGTATCTTTTATCTATGCTAAGGTCTCTCTGTAAATTGGGGTTAATGTAATGGCCTCCCCACCCCCATTAAGGATAATCCAATGCGCATTATAAGCAAGCAAGCAAGCAAGCAAGCAAGCAAGCCTATTTACTTACTAGCCTTTTAGCATTTAAAAACTTTCGTATAATTCTGAAAACTACGAGGCACTCCTTTGCCTCGAGCGACGTGCCGCGAGCAGAAACTCGCGGCCTGGAACCCAAGTTGTGTGCAACTGCGCAACTTGGGTTTTTTTATTTTAAAGGTGTGATGTGAAGACTACCGCGCGAGATTACGCCGACAGCATTGTTCGTTCGATGACCGATATGTTGGTGGTTTTGACAGAGGAAGGCAAGATCGAGACGGTGAATCAAAATATGTGCAGCCTACTTGGCTACCGGGATGAGGAGTTGATTGGAAAAGATGTAACTGTTGTATTTACAGAAGAAGAAGTAATCTCTACGCTCAGAAGCGCCGGGCTTCAAAAGTTAATCAAGATAGGCTCTATTCGGGATAGGGAAGTAAGCTGGAAGACCAGAGCGGGAGAAAGGTTGCCGGTTAGCCTTTCAGCGTCTGCGCTGCGGGATAAGACGGGAAATTTTCTTGGAGCCGTGATCATCGCCCGAGACATCACCGAGCGCAAGCGGCAGGAGGCGAGTTTGCGGCGCTTGTCCATGGTCGTGATCGACTCCAACGATGCGATAACGATACAGGACCTCGAGGGCAAGATCAGCGAGTGGAATCGAGGAGCGGAGAGGATGTACGGTTATGCGCAATCAGAGGCACGGGCGATGAACATTCAAGAGACCATTCCCGAGGCCAAGCGGCAGGAGACGTTAGAATTCATGAAGCGTGTGCAGGAGGAGGTGACGGAACCTTCCTTCGAGACCCAGCGCCTCACGAAGGATGGCCGGACGTTAGACGTCTGGTTGACGGTGACGAAGTTAGTGGATGAGGCCGGCAAGCCGGTGGGGATTGCCACGACCGAGCGCGACATCACCGAACGCAAACGGGCGGAGGAAAAGGTCGTAGAAGAAAAGAAGAAGTTAGAGAAAGTGAATCTGGAACTGGATAGTTTCGTCTACACGGCGAGTCATGACTTGAGAGCGCCATTGCGCGCGGTTTCTTCGTTCGCGAGTTTTCTTGAGGAAGATAACAAGGATCAATTAGATGAGACCGGACGCGATCATTTACTGGAAATCCGAAAAGGCGTGGGGCGCATGACTCGGCTCATCGACGATCTTCTCACCTTGTCTAGAATGTCGCGCGTTCAAAATCCCTACGAGGATGTGGACATGAACAAGCTTGTTGAAAATGTTGAAGGCCGGATTGAATTTAATTTTAAAGAAAAAGGCGTAGAGTTCCGTATTCAGCCGAAGCTCCCCACCGTTTATTGCGACCGCATCAAAATGGAAGAAGTGTTTGTCAATTTACTGGACAATGCCGCAAAATTCTCTTCGAAGAATAATCCTGTGCCCAAGATCGAGGTCGGAACCCAAGAGACGAAAGACGAATACGAGTTTTATGTCGCTGACAATGGGATTGGGATCGAGCCGAGATTTTACGCTCAGATCTTCGAGCTTTTTAAACGTCTTCATACACAGGAAGAATACGAAGGCACGGGGGCGGGCCTCAACATCGTGAAAAGAATTATCGAGGATCACAAAGGCCGCATCCGGGTGGAATCAGAGCTGGGCAAAGGCGCGAAGTTTATTTTTACGATTCCAAAAAATCTAAAAGAGCTTGACCACGCCACCAAGGGAGGATGATCCAATGAGCGAAACGACGAATAAGACGAACACCAACGATCAACCCATTGACATTTTGTTGGTGGAGGATAATGAGGCGGATATCAAAGTGACGCTGAGAGCTTTTGATAAGGCCAAGATCAAAAACAACATCTCTGTGGCCCGGGATGGGCAGGAAGCGCTCGATTATATTTATCATCAAAATAAATACACGGATAAAAAGAAATTTCCGCATCCGGACCTCATCCTTTTAGATATCCGGTTGCCGAAGCTAGACGGCTTTGCGGTGTTGAAACGCTTGAAAGAGGATGATCAATTAAAACTTATTCCCGTCGTCATGCTGACCTCTTCAAAGAGCGAAGAGGACGTGGCTGAAAGTTATCGCGACGGCGCTGTGAGTTTTATACAGAAACCCGTTGACTATAAAGAGTTTGAAAAAGTAGTGGACGGGTTTAATTTTTACTGGAACATCATCAACAAACTTCCTCATATAAAAGAATAGGAAAACATATGAATGAATCAATAATGCCTGGACGTAACGCGGAGATTAAAATTCTGTTTCTGGAAGATAACCCCTCAGATGCCAAGGCCATTATGAAAGAATTAGATAAGGGGCGGCGCGCGACGCCTGTTTTGGTTGAGCACGTCGAGCGGCTTTCTTTAGCTTTGGAGTCTATCCAAAAAAAAGAACCTGACATTATTTTGACAGATCTTAAACTTCCGGACAGCGATGGGCTTGAGACGGTCACGCGTTTGATTAAGCAGGCGCCTAAAATTCCGTTGATTGTGCTGACCGCCACTTATGAACAGGAAGAATT
>Ga0209515_10002201_pt1 | contig 30488 bp, 26 predicted proteins | sample Subgroupgradi54m_FD_187454 | JGI IMG/M metagenome (GOLD analysis project Ga0209515, IMG submission 187454) | Subsurface groundwater microbial communities from S. Glens Falls, New York, USA - GMW60B uncontaminated upgradient, 5.4 m (SPAdes)... ... | reverse complement strand
GCTCGACGCCACATTGCTACTGGCCGTTGTAATCAGCGTGCCGGTTTCATCGGGCAACGTCCAGGTGCGGTCGGCCGTCACGTCGGCGGATTTGAGCAGGCCTTCGTTCGTATCCGCCGTCGCACCTTCATAGATCAGACCCGTGGTCCCGAACGTGTACAGACTCGCGCCCAGGCTCGGGTCCGCGGCCAGCGTGGCCGTCATGTCCAGATCCGCCATCGCAATCGTGCCGTCCAATATTTTCGCCGACGTTACCGCGCCCGTCGCAATGTCGGCCGCCGCGATCGTGGCGTCGGCAATTTCCGTCGTCGTGATCGCACTCGCGGCAATATCCGCGGTCGCGATCGTGCCGTCGAGAATTTTTCCGGAGGAGACCGCGCCCGTGCCGATCGTGAGGGCGCCAAGATTCGTGATCGTGGCATCACCGCTCATGGCCTTCGTGATCCAACTCGTCCCATCGGCAATCAGCAAATTGCCCGTCGTCGCGGTCGTGCTACCCAACGCGACGCCGTTTATCTTCGCTACCGTCGGATTCGGATACGTGCTGGAGAGATCGCCGCCCGCATTGCCACCGGGCGCCGTGCCAACCACGGTAACAGCCGACGCGCTGGTGATGCGGCCCGCGGCATCGATGATAATCTGCGGTACCTGCGTCGCGCTGCCGTAGGTCGCGGCCGTCACACCACTCGTGGTCATTTCCGCCGAGCTAATGGAATTATTCGGCAGCACGATTTCGCCATCGCCGGTGCCATCGGTGGTGAGCGTCCAACTCGTCGTGGTGGCATCGCCCAACGTGCCCGCATTCCCGCCCGTGATAATCGGGTTCGCGCCAATGTTGATGGCGTTTTGAATCTCCGCGTCCGCCACATTCAGGCCAGTTACAATCGTGTTGTTCGTGGTCGCTTGCACCTTGATCGCGTCGGTCATGTTCACCGCCGCGGTGTGGGCATTTTCCACGAGCACTCCGGTATCGACCACATCGGTGCCGTTCGTGTTCGCCACGATCCGCAATCCGGTCACGGTGTCGTTGGCGTCGCCAGAGTTCGCAGTCAGATCGATGCTGAGTCCAACCAAATTATCGGTGGCGTCGGCGTCGTCGGCCTGTGTCAGCACCAAACTCAGCGGCGACATACTGGAATTGGACGTACTCGTGAGCGTGATGGCCTTGCCATCCGTGTAACTCATGTTGACCGTGTTGCTGAAGGTATGCACACCGCTCCAGGTGGGTGCGTAACTCGTATCGAGCACCACGTTATCGCCCGACGTCGCCACACCACTGGCCGCATTCACCGAGAGCGCCGAACCACCGCCGCCACCGAGACCAACGCCGCCGGCCGCCGCCGCAATGCGCAGATTATTTGCCCCGTCGTCTTCCAGCCCAGCACCCGCGAGATCGCTGACCTTCACACTGAGCGACACACTGCCGCTGCCACCGCCGCCTTGCAACCCATCACCGGCGGTGACACCCGTAATGTCGCCGCTGATGGAATCCGACCACTGCGTGCCGTCAAAAACCTTCACGTTGTGATTCACCGTATCCCAGGCAATAAAACCTTCACCGCTGCTGGGCGTAATGATGCTGGCTCCCAGCTGCGGCAGCCGCAACCCTTGCAGCGCCGATGAATTGTGCGTAATCGCCGAGAGGTCGAGAAAATCGCCTGCCGCGAAGGTGAGCGTGGGCGAGAGTTCGGTGGCCGTGAGCGCATTACTACTCACCCCGATGCTGTCCGTTGACACCGTAAGTCCTGTTCCCGCCACCACATTCAGCGTGACGGAACCACTGGCACCGCCGCCGACGAGACCATTGCCCGCTACGACTTCTTGAATATCGCCCACGATACCGCCGTTGAGCGTCCCAGTGATACTGATATTGCCCGCAAATGTGGTGTCGCCTTCTTTGTCGACGGAAAACACATCGGTCCCGTTGTCTTGCACGACAAAAAGTTTTCCGTTGGCCACCGCGGCGGTGGGATTGATCCGCAGCGCCGCACTCGTCGAGTTGGTGTCCGTGGGGCTGCGCGTGAAAATCTGAGAACCCGCCCACTGAAACGCGGCCGTGGTATCAACCCCGACGCCGCCGGAAGAAGACACCGCAATCCCGCTCCCCGCGCGCACCGAAAGCGCGCCCCCGCTGGCGGTCAGCCCGGCGCCCGATACGCTGGCCACACCACCACTCGCCAACGATTCGGCGACCGTGGCGACATCGGCCGAGTCCGCCAGTTTGCACCACGGGGTTGAAAAATATTCGAGACGCGGCGCCAATTCTTGATCATCGGCGATTTGCACACTCATCCACATCACCTCAGTGCTCTCCAAAAGCGTCGTCGGAAATGCCGTTGCTCTGCCGAGGACCGCAGAATACACGCCTTCCGTAAACGTCACCGTCTGCTCTTCCTGCCACACGGGAGTTCCGCCCGTTTCTTTGGTGTATAAGCGAAAAACAACCTTCAGTGCCCCAGTCACCGGGCTGCCCGATTTGTCGACGACGTATCCTTGCGTGGCTAATGTGGCGCGCGACGCCCAACTATTTTGCGCCGATGTGAACAGGCAACAAAACATCACGATGAAAAAAAGACATCGTGATGGACGGCACACCTTCGCTGGGTTCGTGCGCATGTTCATGTCTGAATGAGCTACAGTAAGACCATAATAAAACCTCCACTCCTGCATCATAAGAATAACAGGTAAAAAAGAACCTTCAATTTAAATATTATAAAGTAATTGTTTAACTAATTGGGTATTTATAAACCCTTATAAACGTCGACATAATGCATCGAGAATAATAGACAAATAGGCAGCGGCTTATTTTGTGGGTGGGCAAGAAAATGAGGGCGAAAAATTAATTCAGACGGCGCGGCGATCTTCCAGGGCGAGCGCGAGGGTGCGCGTGTCGATGTATTCCACCTCGGCACCCAGCGGCATACCGCTGGCGATGCGCGAAATGGCGACACCAAACGGCCGCAATAATTGCGTGAGATACACGGCCGTCGCTTCGCCTTCGATTGTGGAATTGGTGGCGAGAATAATTTCTTGCACCGCGTCTTTTTGCACGCGACGCAAGAGTTCGGGAATCTTCAGCGCATCGGGACCGACGCCATCGAGCGGCGAGAGGCAACCGTGCAGCACATGATACACGCCGCGAAATACGTGGGTTTGCTCGATGGCACTTACATCGGCAGGTTCTTCGACCACGCAAATGCGCGCGGCGTCGCGTTGCGGATCGGCACACAGCACACACGGATCTTGCGGCGCGGGCACCAGACAGTGCCGACAACACGTCATGCCGGTTTGCACCGCCAGTAACGCCTCGGCTAATTCCCGCGCAATGCCGGATGGCGAGCGCAACACATGGAATGCGAGCCGCGTGGCACTTTTATGGCCAATACCGGGCAATTTACCAAAGGCATGTATCAGGCGATCAATCGGGTTGGCCATGGATCAACTCGGATCAAACACCTTCACACTTTTAATCTCGGCGCCAAAAATTTTGGCCGCCTCTTGCACGAGTTCATGTTGCACGGCGACTTCATGCCGCTGTTTTTGCGCCGCCGTGCGTTCGGTGCGCAGGGCGGCCTGCGCCTCGGGGCCCGAGGGGCCGGAACTCATGACAATTTCCACGCGACACCGCGGACCAAAATGTTGTTGCAACAACGCACTGAGCTGCTGCGCTCGATCGGTGTCTTTCAACATTTCTGCGTAGAGCGAATCGCGCGGAAATTCGAGCAGGACAATTTCGCTGTCGGCGCGTCGCATATTGCCATGCGAGAGAATCGAGGCCAGTTGCGGCTTGGCGGACGACACGGCGGCGAGAAATGTGGGCCACGAGACGTCGCGCGTCTCGCGTCTCGCGTCTCGCGTCGGAACTGCCGGCGGCCTCTCCGGCACATCATTTTTCATGAGGCGTTCGACTTGTTCCAGCAACGCGCCGACCGATTCGACTGGTCGCACTTGCACCATCTGCAGCAACAACGCCTCCATGGCGAGCGACGGAAAACGACCTTGCGTGACATCGTTCTGGCCGCGAAACAATAACGTAAACCATTGTTGAAATTCTTCGAGCGTCGCGCCGCGCGCCAGCGCCGTGAGTTGTTCCGCATCGGCGTCGGTCACAGCACTCGCATTCGGCAATGCGCCGCACGAGGCAATCACCCAGAGATGCCGGAAAATTTCGAGCAGATCTTGTGCGAGTCGCGTCAGGCTCCCGCCGACCTGTTGCACAGCGGCGAGTGCCTGCAGCGCCGCACTCGCATGGCGCGCACACACGGCCTGCACCAACGCCATGACCAGCGAACGATCGGCGAGTCCCAACAATTCGCGCACCTGCGCAATCGTAATCGCACGCCCGCCATACGCGATCGCCTGATCGAGCAGTGATTCCGCGTCGCGCAGACTGCCATCGGCTTCGAAGGCGAGGAGATGCAACACGTCGTCGGCCGCCTGCACACTTTCCTGCGCCGCGATGTCGCGCAACTGTTCCACAATACGCTGCACACTCACACGCCGGAAATCGTAGCGCTGACAGCGCGACAGAATGGTGGGCAAAATTTTGTGCGGATCGGTGGTGGCAAACACAAACAGCGCGTGGGCGGGCGGTTCTTCCAATGTTTTGAGCAGCGCGTTGAACGCTGGCTTGGAGAGCATGTGCACTTCGTCGATGATATAAATTTTGTAGTGCTCGTGATTGGGCAAATACTGAATTTGCTCGCAGATTTCTCGCACCGATTCGACCCCGTTGTGCGAAGCGCCGTCGATTTCGCGCACATCGAGCGAGCTGCCATTCGTGATGCCTTCGCAACTCACGCACACATTGCACGGCGCACCATCGGCGGTGCGTGCCGCGCAATTCACGGCCTTGGCCAGAATGCGGGCGACGGTGGTTTTACCCACGCCGCGCGCGCCACAAAATAAATAGGCGTGATGCAATCGCCCACTGGTGAGCGCATTCGCGAGTGTGGTGGTCACGTGTTCCTGACCAATCACCGTCGACCAGGTTTGCGGGCGATATTTACGGGCAATGACTTGATACGTTGACATGCGGCTCCGAATTTATTTTGCGAATGCTTCTTTGGTCAGATGATGGCCAGGGTTGACTTGCAGCACAGACAAGTACGGGGACCGTTGCTCCCTTCCGGGCCTGGCGGGATTCGTCCGACCTGTATCGCACAAGGCCCTGACCACCATCTCATCAAACGAACATTTTCTAAGACCGCTTCGATCCTTTACCGACGGCGGTACTAATCGGAATGCCCTGCGCGCACAAGGGGCAATCGATGGCATTCCAACTTTCCAGCGTGAGCGACAACAGCGCGTGCAGCGGGACATTGCCGACATCGGCGGATTCCACGCCGCCGCGATTGCACAACGCCGTGACGGCGACGGGCGTGCCGCCACTGCGACGCACCGCATCGACGACCTGACGCACCGAACCACCCGTCGTTAAAATATCTTCGACGACCAACACGCGCCGATCGCGAATCCATTGTTCGTAGCCACGACCAAAATAGCGTTCCTTCTCGCCGGCTGCATTCACACGTTCTTCCGCAAAACACGCGGTGATTTCTCGACTCTCGAGCAGACTGAGATCGTGCGCCACCCATTGCGATAGAATAATTCCGCCGAGTGTGGGCCCCACCACCGTGTCGATGTGCTGTCCGCGAAATGGCGCGGCCATGACTTCACACAACGCGCGGACCTGCGCGGTGTGCGGATACAACGCGTCTTTGTTAACGTAGCCGCTGCCGTGTCGACCGGACGTGTAGACAAAGTGTCCGTCGAGCAGAATCGCACCGACGTCGTTGAACACCCGAACGATCTCTGGTGGATTCATGCGAGTAGCTCCTGAATAATGCGCGCAACGGCATTGGTCGGCGAGCCAATCGCGGCGGGTGGTTGTACAATCGGGCGACCAATCACCAACACATCGGCGCCGGCATCGAGCGCTTCGCGTGGTGTCATGACGCGGCGTTGATCGCCCAGTGCGGCCCATGTGGGGCGCACGCCCGGTGTGACGATCAAGAAATTTTTTCCGCACACCGCGCGAATCGCCGCAATTTCCTGCGGCGACGCCACGACGCCATCGCAACCGGCCTCTTGCGCGCGCTGCGCGAGCAACACGACTTCGTCTTGCAACGCCGCATCGCTCGTGAGTTGCAAAAAACCAACCTCGTGCAATTGTGCCGGCGTAAAACTGGTGAGGATCGTGACCGCCAACACTTGCGGCGGCACCACGCCAGCCGCAGCGGCGCTGTCGCGTGCAGCAGCCACCGCCGCACGCATCATGGCGACACCACCGAGCGCGTGCACGTTCAACATGGTCACGCCAAGCGCTGCAGTCGCACGCACGGCACCAGCCACCGTATTGGGAATATCGCAAAATTTGGCGTCGAAAAAAATTCCGCTCTGGCAATCGCGCAGCGCGGCCACCACCTGCGGCGCGCCCGCACTGGTCAGCAATTCCAACCCGATTTTCATTCCGCCCACCAGCGGCGCCAACACGCGCGCGTGCGCCACGGCATCGGCCAAATCGGACAGATCAAGTGCCACATAAATTCGCTCGGCTGGTTGTAGCATGCGGGCTGTAAACATGAATCGCTCAATGCGTGCAAGAGGAATTGGCAACATACAATTGTTGACATACAATTAAGTACATACAATAATATATATATGAACCATCATCCCCCGCTCTCCGTAGCCACGGTGCGTGCATTGTTGGCGAAAGGGAAAGAGCAACCGGTTGCGACCACCAACTATCCATCGCGCGGACAAACGTCGGTGCAAAAGCTCTACCTGACACCGCGTGGAAAATTTTTTCTCAAACGCAGTTCCGAGCAAAACCATCTGGACTGCCAAATCCGCATGGCGAGTGGCACATTGGCGGAACGCGAATTGTGGGCCTATCGATTGGCGCGACACCTCGGTTTGTCCGTACCCACCGTGTGGCTGCTCGATCGTCGCACCACCGTGCAAGTCTGGTTTGATCTCCCCGATGCGCGGCAATACAGCACCTATCATGGCGTCATGCAGCTCGACGATGCGAATGTCTTTGATTGCGCACTCTTTGATTGGTTGAGCGGACAAATCGATCGGCACGATGCGAACTATTTATACAATTTCGTGGCGGGACAAATTATTCTCATCGATTCCGCACACGCCTTTTTGCAATACGAAGGGAGCCTGCCGGATTATTTACGGTTCAGCGAGGCCACCCACCAACGCACCCTCACGCGCACGATGCGCACACCGTTGCGACACCGCATGGCCACGCTCACCGCGCACCAACTACATCGTCTGGTGCCGTTGCCACAACGCGAAGAACGCATGGCGCTGCAACATCGATTGGCACAGGCGCAGCGGGTAACGTGCACCCAAGATCTCATCAACCTCTATCGGAGAAATTCATGAACACACCCGCGCCGTCGGCCTCGGACATGCAGGAATTTTTCAACGCGCTCCAACTCGGATTGCAGAGTAGCATCGCCGATTGCCGACAAGACAACACCGACACCTGGCACATCGATTTTGCGCAGATCGTTCCCGACGATGCGGGATTGGACATCATGCAACGACTCGTGCCTGGCAGTTGGAGTCGGCGCGGAAAAATGTACACCATTCATGTCGCGCAGGTGCGCGTCCCGTTCCCATTACTCACCCAATTTCTGCTGCTCAGCCGCATGAATCCCGACAACATGCACGCATTACTCGCGATGGATCCAAAAAAATATCACGCGATTGCGCAGCGCCTCGATCTGCAACCACCGCATGCGCACGCGACAACAGCGCTGCAGCTGATCACGTCGCGCGACGATGCGGCACGGATTATTTTTTCGGAAATGCAGCGGCAACATCTCACCATCCGCGCGGTTGCCGAATCGGCGGGCGTCACGCAGCTCACCGTGAGCAAATTCAAGGCGGGCGGCGATGTCATGCTCACCACATTTTTACAAATCGCCCATGCGGTCGGCTGGCAGGTCGGCGTACAAAAACAGCGCGGATGAGACCTCACCACTGCGCGATGATTGCTTGGTACAACGTGCGCACACCGTCGAGATCTTTGGTCGTGGCGCACGTCAGCAAACGCTGGAGTAATGCGGGTTGCACGGCCGATGGTAGTTGATAGAGGCAGTCGACGGTCGCGACGACTTCGCTATTCTCGTGCATCCATTCCGCAAGCGCATCGCAGGAAATTTTCTGCAACGACGGTTCGGCGCGCACCCACTCGATCAGGCGTTGGGTGATGCCGTGGGTGGATTGCAGTGCGGCATCGAGTTGCGCATGAAAATGTGCCACGGCTGATTCGTCGTCACCCGCGGTGACGGGCACGCGCAGCGGCGCACCGATGCGCAACGTCAGCAGCGTTTCGGTTTGCAAACGAAACGTCTCGCGGGGCACGGCGATGCCGCCACCCAGTAACGCCACCGGCACACATGACACATGACGCGGTGGTTGTTGCAGCGCCAACGCGCGCGCGGTGGCGAGGGCAATGCGCGCGGCACCGGTTTTTAAATGTCCGCCCACCCGCACCAATCGGCGTTTGCCGCCGGTCGTAAAATATCCGGGCTCGACACGAACGCCGTGCGCATCGCAGCGTCCCGGCGCCCGAGTGCCTTGCGGATAAATACTCAAGTCAACGCCGGATTCCACCAGCTGCCGCACCGCTTGTGTAATCGCGCGTTGTCGCTGCAGCGGCTCGCCATGTCGATGCACAAAAATCATCTCGGCGGCCTGCATGGCGCGACCAATTTTCAAGAGTGAAAAGAGCAACCAATTGTCGCGAAAATGATCGGCGGCCGCCATGAAACGCACATGAAATGCACCCCGCTGCGACGGCACCACCAATCCAGTCGCGATCGGCAGCGCAATCATGTCGAGCAGACTCGTGTGGGTGCCACAGAACAGCGCAATATCATCCAAGGTCTGCAAATGTTCGACCCCTTCGATGGTCAGTGCCAAATGCCCCAGTTGCAAAATCCGCGCACCCCACTGTAATTGTAACGCATCGAAAATATGGCGTACATGCGGTCGTAAGTGCTTATCGCGTGCCGTTTGCAAAATCAGTGAAGCAATAAAAATGGTGGAGAATAAATAATGCCAGAGCGGCCAACTGCCTTGCCACGGTCGACCGCGCGTGCGAAAATCGATGCAGGGCCATTGCAAAAAATATTGCGGTGGCATCGCGAGTGACATCGGTCGCACACCAAAACCCGCAAAATACGCGCCGAAAAAATCCTGCGGCGACATCGTGGGAAATTCTCCCAGCCACCAGAGTAACGCCACGCGATGGCGTTGCACATCGGCCCGCGCCCAGAGCGACAGCGCGATTGGCAACGGCCACAGCCAACGGAGCGGCGCAGCACACGGCCATGAAATAATTCCACACCAGGAAAAAATCGTCGCCACACCGAACAGACTCCACGCAATCAATCCCACAAAATCGCGCCAGACACTGAGCATCCATTCCACACGAACGCACCACGCCGACCATATGCGCTGTGGCACCTGCGCGCGCCACCGCAACAGGGTCGCCAGCAAACGGAGTGCTGGAACAATGTAGAGCAGTATCGCCAGCCACCAGAGCGAGGGATGTGATATGACATTCATAGTAAATGAAAATCGTGTGCGGGTTACAGCGCGGTCAGATGCAACTCGACATCGGTACCAAGATGCAGCGCCGGTTCACCAGCGACCGGTGTGGTGAGCGCGAGTTCGATGCGTTCGACCACGCGCTGCGCGTCGGCGGGCGTGGCGGTTAACATCACACTCACGGCACCGCGCGGGGCAAACACCATGACGGTATCGCGCGGATGGCGAATGACCTGACGGGCGCGTTGTTCAATGAGGGCGAGTCGCTCCTGCAACAAACGATCGCGTAATTGTTGCGGCGCACACAAGACAATGTCGAGTTTGCAACGCGCGCGCGGCGCGCTCTCGGTTTCTTGTCGCACGGTGGGCAACACCAACATGAGCGTTAACAGACGCGCCGCACCACTTTCCGCCCACAACTCACCGCCCATGTCGTCGACCCAGCGGCGCGCGAACTGTAAACGTTCCATGATCGCCGCACTCTCGGCGTCGGCGGCCTCGCGCCGATGTTGCGCGACGCCACCCAACACCTCGAACAATAAATAGCGATCGCGCTCGGATACATTCGGCGCCGTCACGGTGAGTGCGCAGGCCACACCACTGCCTTGTCGCACGGGCATTTCACTGAAATTGATGTGCAGTCCCTGCGCCGCATCGGCCAGGCGCAACACGAAATCGATGAGCGAGACACACACACTCGTGAGACGTTCGGGCGCGGCCATCACGGTGGGAATCGTGCCCTGCACGGTCACGTGATGCCGCACACCGACGCGTTGCAACGCGTCGTCCAGGGAACGCAGCGCCAGTTGCATTTGTTGCAACGGATCACAAACGACCGGATGCAGGGGAGCAACATCGTTGGAGGGAAAGGTGGAGGCCAACAAGACGGCGGTTCGCAACTGCTCCGCCAACGATTCACAAATCACCGCGACCGAGGAGTGCTCTGGGTCAACCGCGTCGCACAATAATTCTACACTGTCGTGCAGTGTGGAGAGACACGCGCGCAGTTGCGCAACCGTGTCCATTGACGCTTCGTCGTCTCGCATCGTGTCGGTGTAACACGCTCCAGCGACAATTCCAACAAAAAGCCCCACAGGTTGTGACCTGTAGGGCTTCTCGCACAAAGACTATCGCAAAAAATTAATGGCCGTATTGATTGCCCGATTTTCCGGACGTCTTGAAAACCTTGCCACCACTGGAACTGGCGGGCGCGGCCTTCGTGTGCGTGGACGCCGCTTTGGTCTTCGTTGCTTTCGGTGCCGCCGATGACGACGGGGTCGACGTCATGCTGGATGAAATGACATAATCGCCCGGACGTTTGAAGATGTAGAGATTTTCTGATTGCGAAACGAGTTCCCACCCTTGTTGGCCGAGATCGTTCCAACGACCGGTCCATTTGTGATTCTTGGGCGGACGCATACGCTTCGCCATGTACATCCATTCGACTTTTTTTGGTGCGGGCGGCGAGTACGCGACCGGTGCCGACTTGCCCGCGTGCTTGTGCCACGCCGCGTGACCATGACGATGGCCGTGATGAACCGCCGCGGTGCGTGCCGCAACTGTTGCACCGGTGTTGGTCGGAGTGGTAGTAGCAGCCATCGCAGGCATTGCGAGGACGCTGGCTCCGAGAACTGCAACTGCGAGCATACTTTTTCTCATCTGCATGTTGTTCCCCCTCTCAAGGAATGATTGATGCGACGCCTTATACATTACGAATCAACGAAGTCAATTGGAGAAACGCATGCGACGTCCATTTTGGTGGTGGTGCTCCTGTCTTTTTGTGATGCTGTGGTCAGCGCGTGGGCACGCGTGGAATATTGCTGATCATCAGTCGCTGACCAGCAAAAGTCTCGCCGCCGTGAGTACCGCGTGGAATTTGCAACAGCCGGTGTATGTCACTGCGTGGGCGGATTTTTTGCAACACATCGCCCCGCGACTTGGCATCGCCCCGACCTCGCTCGCATTTGCGCTGTGGATGGAAACCGATCCGGCGATTGCGCTGGGGCACTTGGGCACCGACGAATATCCGGGGCAACACACCACACCGTTGCAAATTTTAGTCGCCCACGTCGCCGATCCCGACGACGGCCGCGACAATCATTTGTATCTGCGCGATGCGAACGGACAGATTGTGCACGACGCCGACGGCAACGCGACGCCGCGCTATCCGCATCTTGCGTTCATGGGCGGGCCGGACAGTCAGGCGTATCGCCACATGGAGCGCCCACCCTTTTCACTCGCGCATTGGAAAAGCACGCTCGGATTTCCCTTGGGCACGTTTGGCATGGCGAGCACGCAAGCGCAGCGATATTTTGATTTGGCGCTGATGGCGCGCGCCGTCGGCGAACCGTATTGGGCGTGGCGCTTTATAGCGGGTGCGCTGCATTACGTGCAGGATTTAGGTCAACCGTATCATGGCGCACAATTCCCCTGGTGCAGTCCGTATGCGCTGCTGACCGTGCAATGGTGGCGCGCGCAACAGCAACTCGGATTGATTGCCGTCGGCACGCGCTTGTTATCGAATTCACATTTATGGTTCGAGGATTTCACCGCGCAAATCACCCACAACACCGCGCCCGTTTTCACACACGACGCGAGAACCGCCTCGTTGCACACCGCATTGAATGGCACCAACACCTTCGAGATGTCGCACCGGTCGATTCGCGATCTGGCCCGCTTCATTCGCGACGATTCCAATCAGCGTGTGCTCGATTTAGTCGACGCCGTTTTCTGGATGAGTGGGCCGCGCCTGCTCTCGCTCTACGAATATCCGCAGTCCGGCGACAACCCGTCGGATTTTTTACGCACCGAACCCGACGAACATTTCACCCACGCGCTGGATGATTATTTCCGCATCACCGCCGCTGCCCTGGCCGAATCCGCAACGGCAACCCGCACCCTCGTGAAAGCCGCGCGGGAGGCGGGGATGTGAGGGCTTGGGCCGATGTCCCGGAGTGCCGACGTGCCGATGTTGTGAGCGGTGCGGGTCGTAATTGTCGTGATCGGTTTTTCGTAATTCCTAATCGTAATTTCCCGTCTCGTCATCCTGGGCCTGCGAAGGATCCCCCACCGCGCAATTGTCGTTCTCAATGTTTTCGGTGTTTTCGTAATCTTGATTCGTAATTGTAATTTCGTAATTCTTAATCCCAATCGTCATCGAAATCGCAATCGTCAACTTCGCATAAGTTTGAGAAACGTCCCCAACGTTATTCGGCGCTGATTTCCGCGTGGGGCGCACCTTTGATCGTGTTCCAATGGGCGCAGAGTTCTTTGGCGTGCGGATGGGCGGCGTGGAAGACGACCTGGACCGCGTTGCTTCGTTCATCGCGTGCGGCGGAAAGGAGCGGTTGATCGTTGTGCGTCAGCAGCATGGTGCGCTGCATGGCGGTGCGGAAATCAGTGGACTTCAACGTTGCGGAGAAGAACCCCCAGATACTGGTCAGCGCAGTCATGATGCCCATGCCGATCACGAACATCGGCGCGTGAGATACGAGGGCGGCCACACTGGCAACCACACTGCCGATGAACACAGTGCCCCCCGCAAAAATACCCCACGGCCTCGGAATCGGCTGTAACGTCGGATGCAGGGCCAAACGATCCAGGAACGGCAGCAGAGCAGGCAACGTCGCTGCGGTTTCGGGCAGCGCAAGATTCAATCGCAACGGTGTTAAAGAAGTCCACCGATCAATCTCAAATCGCCCATACTGCTGATGCACCGCGGCGGCGCGATCCAGCGCGGCGCTCACGAGATGCCCATGCCACGCAGCCTCGCCGGTTGGTTGCAAGGCAAGATCCACGCGATGCGTGGGCAACGTCCGACGCGACGTCGCAATTTCTGTATGTGTTCCATCGGCCCGCTTATGCGCCAACGTCACGCGCTCCACACCATGCGGATTGAGTGTTTTGAGTGTGGCGTTGGTGAGTTCGCGATCGTCACCCATGGGCGTGCAGATCGTCAGGGCGGTTCCGCGTTGATGCAGCGGCGCGTGAATATCGCGATACTGCAAATGATACAACGCACCGAGCAGTCGCTGCAGCGCTTCCGTTTGTTCCGTCAGGTGCGGCACGACCAGTTCGATGGTTTGCCAGGGGACCGACTCCAGACTGCCGCTACTATTTTTCAACACTGCCTTGCTGAAGGTGCCGGTACGAATGGTCTGCTCAATCGCGCCCAGGGCAATCACCCGCTCTTTTTTCCAGCGACGTTTTTTGCTGCCCGGCACGAGCAGCGTGGTGCCATCCGGCAGCACCATATGCGTCGCCTCGAAAATCTTGCGCGCAATGTCAAACAGGAGCTCGCGACAGTCGGCATGCTCCACTCCGCGCGACAGCAATTGATCCACGTCATGAATATTCACCACGTCGTATGCTCCCGTGCTGCCAAATTCGGGATCCGGCGCACTGAGGCACCGAGAAAACTGGCGAGACTGCACCAGCCGGATATCCACGTCTGGCGCGATGGTACGGGCCAGCTCTTTCACAATCGCATAGTAGCGTTCGACGGACGGTTCGCTGGCAATCTTTGGCAACGCCGCCTCCAGCGCCACAAGGTCGGGGGGCATTTCGAAACGCGAGGTTTCCGCCACGACCGCGGCGGCCTTGCGTTGCAAGTCGAGTGTTACCAGCGCCGCAATGCGTTGGCGCAACGTGTTGGCCTCTTTTTTCCGACCAGCACGAATGGCCTCGGCCCAGAGTGGCACAAGGGCCTGCTGTTTTTCCTGCGGATCATTCGCCCGCGCATGCAGGTGGCGCAACGTTTTTCGGACCGCCTTGTGCATCCGGCCCATGCGACCATCGGCCAGAATTTTTTCCAGCGCGGCGCCAGCCGTCATCAACTGATGATCGCACACGACCTGACACGCCGCGATTAAGCGTTGTGGTTGCTCGACGTAGATCAAATAATTATTGAGCTGCGCCACGGCCTCGCGACCCGAACGACCCACGAGCGCGGTTTCATATTCGGCCATGGCATTCAGTGACGTAAACGGCGTGCGCGTGACCATGGAACCGTCACCGGCGTCGGCATAGGCAAACAGATACGAACATGCCCGCACGCGATCCGGGGCGTACATTTCGAGATACGGCAACAATGCGCCCACAATCTGCTCGCGCTGCGCGGTGAGTCCCCGAAAAATATCGGCCATGAAGGCCAGTGGTAACGTGATGTCGCTGGCATGCTCCGACGGCAACAGCTCGGCCACGCAATACCAGTGGGCCGCGAGTCCATCTGGCATGTCGGCGTCGCGCAACCTTTCGAGTGCGGTGAGAAACGCCGTGCGAATGAGTTGGCCCGGCAACGGATTCGTCGTTGCCAGCGCCTCGCGAAAAAAGTCGAGCATGGGTGCGAGATCGTCCGGATGAATCACCGCAGCGGACGGCAACAACGCGTGCAACATTTCCTGAATAGGTGCAGCCTGAATTGGTTGCGGCAATCTGGCAATGCGCTGCATGCGCAGAAGCCACGCAACCACTGCAGTCACACCAGCGCCGTGCCCAGAGTTGGCGGCGTCTGACACAACCACCGCCGCCGCACAATCATTCGGCCCGAGATCGGTGAATGCTTGGGCAGCGGTGCCTCGCTCACCACCATCCTCAGGGATTGGCCCAATGGGCGGGCGCTCTATTTCGCCGTCGCCACCGCCACTCATCATCGCAAATGGATTCACTCCGCAGCGCAGGTCGTTGCAAGGCCGCGCACCAATCGACACCGCCACACTGTACGAATCACCGACCACCCGTCGCACTGCAACCAACGCTGGACGTTTTTCGCGCGTCCTCTCCTCCGTCGGTCGCACAGCATCCCGCGCCGCCGTCGGTCGACGCAGACCAAGCATCTGTTGCGTCCGCACCCGTATCGCGTTCGGGCGGAGCCATCGAAATGGAGAGAGTCGCAATGCCATGTCGTCCTCTACAATGAAAAACCGTCCAGCTGTTATATCGGCATGGCCTCAGAAAAGTTGCTTGGGGGGAAAATTGTGCCGACGTGCCGATGTGCCGATGTGCCGACGCTTCGGTGTGATCGGTTTCCTCGCAATCCTCATCGTTATTCGTGGTTCGTGGTTTGTGGTTCGTGATTCGCGCTCCGTCATCGCAATCAAAATCGTCAACTTCGCATAAGCTTGAGAAACGTCCCCAATCGTTATTCGGCGTTTTGTAGCGTCTCCACCAATTCCACCGTCGCTTTTCGTTTCCATAATTTTTTGAGGGCGGTGGCGGACGCGTGAGTGGCGAGAATTTGCACGCTGGTGCGAAAATGATCTGGTTTGGTTGGTTCGCGCATGATGCGCAGACACGGTTCACCGCCTACCGTCACATCCACGCACACCGCTCGTTCCAGGCTATTGCTGTTTTGCATGCCCAGCCCGAATCCACCGAACACTACCCCGATGCCGGTAATGGCACCGCCAGCTTTTAGCATGGCGAATGCCAAGGCGACCGCCTCGGGATCAAGGCGCGTCGGAGCAAAATCGGGCAGATTGGGTTCCAACCAAAGCGGCGAGGACATGATGGCAACACCCAGGATGGTGGGAATATACATGTACGCCTTCAACTTGGTTGGTGAACATTCCTTCCAACGCGCGCTGGACGCGAGCGGGCGGAGCGCTTCGATCAAGGCGTCGTTTGACAGCGCGGGAAAATCGAGCGCCAACGCGTCGATCTTCTCGTCCAACAACTGCACCGCGTTGTTTGCAAGTTGCCAGCCCGTACTGCCTTGCAACTCGATGGTTGCAAATTGCTCGACCGGCGGAATCGCCAAATGAATCGTCGGCATTTTCCCTGGCGCGGGTTTGAACACCAGTTTCCTTTGGCGATTGTAAAACCCAATATTCGTGGCGGGCACCGTACTCTGTCTTTGCGGTGTTTTGAGCACACATTTTTGGCCATTATTCCCATCCTGAACACAGTGAAGGATCTCCCCCCCGCGTAATTGTCGTTCTCAAGGTTTTCGGTGTTTTCGTAATCTTGATTCGTAATCGTAGTTTCGTAATCGCATAACATTGGGGACGTTTCTCAAGCTTATGCGATCCATCAATGGTCGCGATCGTGATTCTTAATCCTGATCTCTAATCATGATGTCGCAGATTCCTCATCGAGATCGAAATCGTCAACTTCGCATAAGCTTGAGAAACGTCCCCAGCGTTATTCGGCGCTGATATTAGTGTGCACAGCTCATCGAGCAGCAGGCGCTGCGGTGGCTTTGGTGACTTCTTCGGCGAGCGAAAAATCGGGATCGAAGCAGGCGCGGCAGCGGGCTTCGTAGGTATCTTTGGCACCGACCACGACCAAATTTTCGGCGCGCGATAGGCGTTGGGATTTGGTGCCGAGACCGCCGCAGCACATGCAGATCGCCTGACTTTTGGTGACGAACTCGGCGATGGACAGCAATTGCGGCATGGGGCCGAAGGGTTGACCGCGATAATCTTGATCGAGTCCGGCGACCAACACGCGCACCCCGCGATCGGCCAGTTTTTGGCAGACATCGACGATGCCGACATCAAAAAATTGCGCCTCGTCGATGCCGACCACGCGCGTCTGATCTTTGATGCACTCCAGAATTTGTTCGGCGGTCGCGACCGGCTCACACACGAATCGCTGATCGCTGTGCGAAATTAAATGTGTCTCGCCATAGCGTACATCGGAACCATGTTTGAAAATCTGAATCCGCTGTCGCGCGATTTGCGCCAGGCGCACGCGTCGAATCAACTCTTCGGTTTTGCCGCTGAACATCGGCCCGCAGATGACCTCGATCCAACCGGTGGGACGTCCGTGATGTAGTTGCATGGATTCTCCAACTGCTGTCGTGGATGTTGCCCGAAGAACGAAACTCGAAGAACGACGAACGAAAATTTGCGGCAGGAATCGTTCTTCGTTGACGTTCTTCGTTCATCGGGGAAAAATTTGCTGCCGCAAATTTTACATTCCCATCGACGGCAACCAATGCGCCGCATTGCCGCGTTTTGCGTCCATGCGCGCAATCAGTGTGAGCGCGTCGAGTCCGACTTCAATCGATAATTTTTCGAGCGCGTCTTTGGTGGCGTCGTCGACGAATTGATTCGCGCGGCGTTGTGCAATCGCGCCGCACACGCAACCCGCCCGCGCGCCCGCCAAATTCGCGAGCGTGAAGAGACACGACGCCTCCATTTCAAAATTGCACGCGCCCACGCGCGCGAGTTCGTCGAGAATTTCCGGACGACGGGGCGGGAAACCGGGCACGTGTCGACCTTGCGCGCCGTAAAATCCGGAACCGGTCGCCGTAAGCCCGACGTGGAACTTGGCGCCGCGCTGACTCGCACTTTCGAGCAGCGCCAACAGGACTTGCGGATGCGCCATGGCGGGATAGCCTTCCGGCACATACGCCGTACTCGTATTTTCCATGCGAATCGCGCCGCTCGAAATCACCAGATCGCCGATGTTGATATGATCTTGCAAAGCGCCCGACGTTCCCACGCGCACGAATGTTGGTGTGGCGACGAGCTGCATGATTTCGACAATCGCAATTTCGGTATTGTCGGGGCCCATACCCGTGGCCATGACGGAAATCGGCAGATCGCGATAGTGCCCACTGATCGTGACATATTCACGATGACAAATCGGCGCGGACGCGGTCGTAAAATATTTGCCAATACGATGCGCGCGCGCGGGATCGCCGACCAGCAAAATATTCGGATGCACATCGCCGGGACCGCACCCAATATGGTACTGTCGCCCACTACTCGATTGCGGCAAATTTGCCGTCGTTGCCATAATGCGCTCCTAATAAATCTTCATGCGCTTCACGCGCAACCCGTGCGAGGTGCGACAACAATCGTAGCCAATTTCTGCGCCGACCTGAATGCAATCTTTGCGACCGCGCGGTCCCAACAAATCGACTTCATCGACATGAAAAAATAATTCGCGCCCAATATGATCGCGCACAAATCCGTACGAGAGATGCGGAAAATATTTCACGATGCGCCCTTTGGGAAATCGGTCGTCGCGCGATGCCGCGAGGGCTGGCGCCGATGCAACGCCATTGCGCCGCGCGAGCGCGGGCAGTGGCAAGGTGTTGCTCGGTTGTTGATGCAGTGGTGTCACGACGCTCGCGCCTAACATGCAGTCCGAAGGCGCTCAAGGGAATTCAGGCTAGCGCGTGGCCAAATGCAGCGCCCTCATAATCCTAATCTTCATTCTTGATCATAATCGATTCCGATAATATGGCCACAAAAGAACGCAAAGGAGTCAAATAATTCTCTGCTCTCTTTGTGTGCTTTTGCGGCAAAAAAATAGTGCCGTAGAGTGCGAGCACAAATTTTTCGCGTGGGGGAAAAATGACTCGCAGTGCTAGCGCCACAGGCGCGCTGAGGGGGGCAAAATAGGCAAACTTCAGCCAGTGGCTGAAGGCAAACTACGTCGCGTTCCCCCGGCGGACACTGCTTGGTGCGACGACCAAGCGTCGGCACCACTCGCAAATAATTGTCCACACGCCCTAAGACGTGGTTTGCGATTCGGGCACTGCGCGAATTATTCCAGATGAGCAATACGGGTTTCGTGGTCGACGGCGCGTGCTTGCAGATTCACGATATGTTTGGTGTGTTCGGTGACGGCGTATTGTGTGATATCCATTTTGTCGCTGAGGGCACGGATTTCTTTTTTGAGTTCGATGCGCAGCGACTGAATTTCGCTTTTTAGCTCTGAGCGCAACGACCCAATTTCTCCTCGCAACTCCTGCCGAAACTCTTCTCGTAGCGCAGTTTCCGTCGCCCGGGCCGTCGACCGCATCATGTCTTTCATATCCTCGAACAATGGCACTAGTCGTTCGACCGTGAGTGGCGCGGGGGTGCGTTTTTTCGGGAGCGAGTGCGACGCGCGGGATTTTATTTTTGGTGCCATCGGGGCATTTGTAACAAAGCCGCCGGCAGCAAGCAAGTAAAAATCCCGCCCCAGGGGGGGGGATATGGCCACAAAAGAACGCAAAGGAGTCAAATAATTCTCTGCTCTCTTTGTGTCCTTTTGTGGCAAAAAAATAGGCCGTAGAGTGCGAGCACAAATTTTTCGCGTATCAATGCCCCACTTCGTTGCGATAATTTTCGTAGCGGGAGCGATAGCGCGTGGCCTTGCCGTTGTTCAGCTCGCGACCGAGTTTGGGTTGGTATTTTTCCGGAAAATGCACGTCGTCGTTGACCATCATGTCTTTGCGGACCGTTTCGACTTTAGGCAATGCCTCTTGCAGCGGCGAATCGACGACGTCGTGCACGATGTTGGGGCGAATGAAGACCATCAGATCGCTGTTGGTTTTGTTGCGTTGGCGCGATTGAAACAAATAACCCAACAGCGGCAGATCGCCGAACATGGGGACTTTGTCTTTGCTGTGTTGCCCGCGAAAACGGATGAGGCCCCCGATGATCGTCATTTCGCCGTTGTGCACCAACACGGTCGTGGTGGCCTCATTGTCGATGATGGCGGGAATACCGTCGACGGTGCGCGTGAAATCGGGTGCCGATGTGGTCGCCAGAATTTGCATTTTTACATAATCACCCACCGAGATTTGCGGCGTGACTTTCATGTCGACGCCGGTTTTGATTTCTTGCAAGCCGGTGCTGCTGCCCGCCGCCGACGCGGCCCCAATACTGACGGTTCCGGCGGTCTTCACATAAATTTTCTCACCGCTGCGAATGTGCGCTTCCACACCATTCGACGTGACAATCGACGGTTCCGAAATCACGTGCAAATCGCCTTTCTGTTCCGCCGCCGTAATTTGCAAATCGATGTTGGTCCCGCCACCCAGCGTTCCGATGATCAGTCCTAATCCGCTGCGCGGCGCCAAGGCCGGCAGATTCACGTTGAGTCGGCGACCCGCATCGTCGGCACCGACGGCCTGAATACCCACCACGTTTGCCTTGGGAAACGTCGTGGAATTCGCGCCCCACTGAATGCCCAAATTGCGCGTCCAGCTGCGCGTCGCCTCGACAATTTTGGCTTCGATTAACACCTGCGCGTCGCGGATATCGACATCATTCACGAAACTCCCCACGTGTTCAATGTTCGCCAACGTTTCGCGCACGACCAGCGAATTGGTGCGTTCGTCGGCCAACACCGACCCGCGCGTGGTCAGTAAATTTTTGACCTGCGCGGCCATGTCTTTGGCGAGCGCATATTTCAGATGCACGGTTTGCGTCTTCAGATCTTCGCCGCTGCTCGTGAATTGGTCTGAACGCCCCACCCGCAAAATTCCGCGTTCGACGGCATATTCCAGCCCATTGGAGCGGGTGAGTGCATTAATCGCATCGAGCACGCGCGTATTTTCCAGCCGCACACTCACGACCCCGGTGATGCCTTCCGGAATCACCAGATTCATGTCGGCGATGCGCGCCAGAAAACGCAGCGCCTCTTTCAAGTCGGCATTACGAAATTCGATATGAAACGCCTCGGTGGATCCTTCAAGACCGGCACCGAGACCAACCTGCGAACCCATGTGTCCCGTGTCGGCCGCAAACGCCGGTGCAGAAAATAACAGCGCGCCCAGCACGCCGCACCACATGCGCCGTTTCATAGGCCTCCTTGCAGCCGCAACACGACGCGTTTGTCGAGATGCTGCAATACCACATGATCGGTCGCAATCTGACGCACATGATACCCGGCGAGCTGATCGTTGAGTTGCACGACGTTGCCACTGATCAGTGCAAAACCGGACGACGCGCCGATCGCAATGCCGGTGAGTCGTAAATCCTGCACCAACAATTCTTCCTTCCCGACCTCTTTGGGAACGAATGGACTTTCCACCGCCGGACCGCCGACTGGCGCGGTTTCTTTTTGAAAGGCCGGCACATTCAGATCGGACAATGGTTTGCCGTCTGCTAATCCAACCACACTCATCGCGATCATCACACCACACGCGCCGATCCACACAGACTTCATGGTGTCCCCCCTGGGGCAAAAAATGCGTCGGCCGATTTCACCACATACATTGACGCCGACAACGTGGTCTCTAATTGCGACCGATCTTTGATAGGTGATATCACAACGATGTCATCGAACACTACCAAGATCGGCAGCAATTCGATTTGTTGCAAATAATGCAGCGTCGCGTTGAACGGACCTTTCACCGCCAGACGAAACGGCACCCGCACATAATGCCCCTGATCGATGGGGTGATCATCGAACACCATATCTTGCAACGTGAGTCCGCGCAGGGTGTCAGGCGAGGTCAGGCTGTGCACGACGTCGCGCTGAATATCTTCGCGGCGTTTGATGTCTCCGCGCAAATACGGCGCGAACCGCGGATCGGCCAGCGACGGCGCGGCGGTTTCGACGGGCGCCTCGACCACGGGGGCGGCCTTCACTTCCTGCAATTTCGCGAGCGTCTGCTCCATGATTTTGACTTGCGCGCTCATGGCGTCGATATCTTTGCGCACGCCTTTGGTCGCATCGCATTGCGGTCCCCACACGTAGGTATTCAGGCCATACACAATGATGAGCAACACGACCAGGAACAGTCCCTGCTCGCGGGGCACCGCGACTTCATTCCATTCAATTTTTCCGCTGCTCATGCCCATTGGCTTATGGCCCCGTAAATTGTACTGGTGCGTGAATCAGAAAACGGAGCAGTCCCGTGGTCGCATCGCGCGTGGACGAACGATGTGTCGCCTCGCGATAAATCGGTTGCGTGTGCAGTCGCTCCAAAAATTCCTCGACGGCCTCGGGGGTTTGCGCGTTGCCTTCCAAATCAATCACCCGTTTGTTGGATTGACTGGTCGTGTCTTCCTTCGACGACACCACGCGCAATAAACTGATGGCATCGGGTCGCGCGTTCACCAACGCGTCGAAAATCATGGACCATCGCGGCGCACCGGTGAACACGCCCGCGAGGGTGGTAATCGCCGAACCCGCGTCCACCTTGGATCGCGCGGCGGCGGCAAGCTGAATTTGCTCTTGTTGTTTGGATTGCAACACGCGACTGCGTTCCTGCATCGTGGCAAGTTTGGTGCGCGCAAACCAGGTTTGCCCCATCAATCCGATTTCCACCACGACGCCCAACAAGAGCCACAGCACCGCGTAGATCACCATATTGCGGTAGGTGAGCGACCAACGCCCCGTCGATAAAAAATTGACCCGTGCTGTCATATGATGTCGTCGTACCTGCTTTATTTCTGCGGAATCGCCAAACCAACGGCCACCGCAAACAACGGTGCGTCCGTTCCTGCCACGACGGGCGCGCCATCCTCCTGCACTAATTGCTCGAACGGATTCAATACGAGCGTCTCGATGCCCAAATTTTTCGCGGCCACCGCGGGCAGGCTGTGCAGCATGGCGCCCCCGCCACACAAATAGAGCTGCGAGACTTCCGACGCGCCCGCCTTGCGGTTCGAGACGTACGTGTCGAGCGACCGCTGCACCTCGATCAACCACTGCGTATGAAACGATTGCAACACTTCTCGTTCCGCATCGTTCAGGTTATCGCCGGCCTCGGCCAAATAATGCAGCACCGACCAGTGCTCGCTCGCTGCTGCCGCGAGTGGTTTCATCGCGCTGGCCAGTTGCGCCAGGTTGAGGTCCGAGAGATATCGCACAAACACCAGCACACCCTGCTCCACCACCATAAAATGGCCATACTCGTAACCGAGATCGACGATGGCCACGCACCGATCTTTCGTATCGATATTCAGCGTAAACGCCGCCAACAGCGCCGACACATTCGGTTCAATGGCGACTAAACGCACCCCCAATTTTTTGGCTAAATCCTGCCGCCGCTGCACAATCGAACCATCGACACCGTACGCCATGAGGGTGCGCCGTTCACCACCGGACGGACCAATGTCCGTAAAGGCCACCTGTAATTTATCGAGCGGACCCTCGATGGCGTCGCGCAGATTCCAGCGAATCGCCATTTTCAGGTCACGTTCCGGCATTTTCGGAAAATCCATGCGACGCACTTGCAAACGCGGATCGACCAGATTAATCGCGATGCGTTTGGCGGCCGCCTGCTCACGAAAAAAATTGCGCACGATCTGCAGCGCCACCTCTTCGTCGCCTTTCCAATCGACCTCCACCAAGCCGCGCCCCAATACGGCGTAGCGATCTTTCACCCGTTTCAGCGTGACGAGTTTGACGGTGGCACCACCAAAATCACAGCCCGTCGTGGTTTGCGCACGCCACCGCTGCAGAAATTGCAAGACGGCGTTCACGGGGCAATCTCCTCCACCCGCAACTCCACTTTTTTGATGAGCTCTGCATCGGCGTTCGTCGTGTGTTGCAAAAATAATTTGTATTCCTCGACGGCGCTGCGCCAGTTGCCCTCTTCTTCCATGAGCACCGCCAGATTGAAATGGGCGTCGGCGTACGTGGCGGCCTGCTCCGTGGCCTTATGATAATAATACGCCGCCGTGAGATGATCGTTTTGTACATATTTGAGCATGCCGAAATTATTGAGCGCCTCGGGGAAATTGGGTTTGAGCTCGATCGCCTTTTGGTAGGCCTCTTCCGCGCCTTTCAAATCGTTGGCCTGTTTGCGCGCCATGCCGAGATCGTTCCAGAGCGTGGCGACTTTCGGTTGTTTCTGCGTCGCCGCCAAAAATTTTTCCACCGCGGCCGGATATTTTTTGGCCTCGAATAAAGATTCGCCCTCTTTGATGAGTGGCGCGACGTCGGCAGGAATCGTTTCATCGGTCGAGGCGGAATCCGCTTTTTTCTCGAGCGGGGTCGCGGTGGGAACCGCAGCATCTGGCGCTGCAGTGACCGCAGCGCCATTCGACGCCGGTGGTGGCGCACCGGGCTGCACGGTCTCGATCGTGACTTGCGGATTCGCGGGTTTCACCGGGGCCGCCGGCTTGTGAAAAAATCGCCAGTAAATGGCGCCGCCGCCCGCAATCCAGAGCACGACCAACAACGCGATCGTGCGCGGCGGAAATGATACGGTACGCCGACCGGCCCCCCCATTACCGCTGCGTTGCTGCCCGCCGGACATATCGTTTTCGCCGGTGTTGGGCGGTTCACTGCCATCCGCGCGTTTGAGTGCCTTATGAATCAGTGACATAATTTTTTCCTAGGTTTACCAACCAACATGCGTGGTGAGTTTGCCGAGTTTGCGCCAAAATCCCCAACCGTTGCTGTAGAGTTGCCCCAACCGCAAGTCCGCATAGGCCTGCTTCACATGTCGTTTGGTCACCGACGGCGCACCCACGGCATAGGCGGCGGTGAGCGCGCGATCGCACAATAAATTCACGAGCCGCGGCAGACCTTTGGTGAGTCGATACAGCGCGCGGTAGGCCGCCGGTTCAAAATTGACCTGGCCGCGCCCACCCGCCAGCAACATGCGATGCGTAATGTAGCGCACCATTTCCGGCATGGTCAGCGGCGACAATCGCATATGCACCGACACGCGCTGCCGCAACTGTCGCAATTCGTGACGCAGCAATTTGCTATCGAGTTCCGGTTGACCGACCAACAGAATCTGAATCAGCTTGGCGCGTTCCGTTTCGAGATTCGAGAGCATGCGCACCATCTCGAGCGCCTCGATCGAAAGATTTTGACTCTCGTCGATGACGACTAATGCGGTGCGGCCTTCCGTGTGCAACGCGAGCAGATATTTATTCAACGCCTGCATCTGTCGCTCCGGCGACAACGCGCGCAGCGCAATCCCAAAATCTTTATTGATCGCTTGCAAAAGTTCCGGCACCGACAAGAAGGGATTAATGAGCAATGCGGTTTCGACATCGGGGCCGAGTTGCGCCAGCAAATGCCGAGACAACGTGGTTTTCCCGGTGCCAACCTCGCCCGTCAAGACCGCAAATCCCATGCGTTGTGTGATCGCATACTTCAGTGAATCGAGTGCGGCCTCGTATTGCGGGGTGAAAAAAAGATATTTGGTATCGGGCGTAATCCGAAACGGCAAATCGTCGAATCCATAGTACGACAAATACATGGGCACCCCCGCATCGCCACCGCACGGCATCGGAAATTTTTGAACGCGTACCTTTTATATTGAAAGAAAGAGAGACAGCAAGAAAAACAAAACGGGGAAGGCTTTCGCCTTCCCCGTTTCTCGAATCATGCCAGAACAATTACGGCGCGGTCGGCGAAATAAAGGTGCCGGCAGCGGCCGTATATGTATAGGTGTACGTGGCACCACCATCGTTAAACGTCCACGTATTGGCCGTTGCCTTCGTCCACGCACTGTCAGTAATACCGTTGGTCACGACACCACCGAAGCACGGTGCGGCGGCGCTGCACGGCGTACCGTTGGCCACGGCGTCCATTCCCGCGTTCGTGGGGTACACTCCTGGAGGTCCGTTGACCACGAGGTCGTTGGCGCGGAAGAGCGCAATACCGGCGCGAACGGCACCAGCCGTACCGTCGCGGGACGACCGACGGGCTTGCGTTGATACGTTAATAAAGTTCGGCAACGCCGAGACGGCCAAGATGCCGAGAATGGTGATCACGAGCACCAATTCGATCAGCGTAAAGCCTTTTTTCTTGCCTGTTTTCTTGGGTTTTCTCTTCATGTTGTCTTCCCCTTCTTTCCGAGGCGCGCGGCCTCTATTGATTGTTGTTGTCAGTGGACACTTAAAAACAGGTTAATTCTAACACCAAAGTAAGTTACTGCAATTAAAAAAATAATTAATTAATGGGTATATTAAAACACGCTATAAAATCCAACCGAATTCCAAAAACTTATCCATACAAACAGCGCCTTATGTGCCCCCGTTCACCACACTCGACATGCTCCAGATCGGGAGGAAAATTGCGAGGGCCATCAGGGTGACCATGCCGAAAATTCCCACCAGCATGAGCGGTTCCAGCAAGGTAGTCAGATTTTTAATCGTGTGTGCAACTTCCAGATCGAAATGTTCCGCCACCGCCGACAACATTTCATCGAGCGAACCCGCGCGCTCACCGACCGCGGTTGTTTCGATCACTACCACCGGAAAATAGCGGCGCTGTTGCATCGAATTCGCGAGTCCAGAGCCGCGCCGAATATCGACGCAAATCTGGCGCACCTCCATCGCAAAGGCCTCGTTGTCGATCACATTCGCCACGACCTCAAGACTGCGCGCCATGGGCAGACCACTTTTGTAGAGCGCACTCAGAATATGTCCGAAGCGCGCATTCGCGACCTTCAGATTCAGATCGCCAAACACGGGCACCGAGTAGCGCAATTGATCGATCTGGAATTTGCCACTGCGCGTGGAGGCGTAGCGGTGAAACAAAAAAATCGCCGTGCCGATCATGAGGCCAGTCAGCCACCAATAATCCCGCACAAAATGACTGATGCCCATGAGCAGTCGCGTCGGCAGCGGCAGCTCGGCCTTGTAGTGCGCAAAGAACACCTCGAATTTCGGCACCACGAACGTCATCAAGACGCCCACCGAAAGAATCATCACGCCGACGACAATCTTTGGATACAAGGTCGCCGATTTAATATTCCGTTTAATCGATTCCTCTTTTTCGATCAGTTTCACGAGTTCGGCGAGCGACTGTTCGAGAATACCGGCCTCCTCGCCCGCCGCCATCATCGAACAATAGAGCTCATTAAAGACGAGCGGATATTTGCGGAAGGACTGCGACAGGCTCGATCCGGAACTCACCTCGCTGCGAATGCCGTCGATCGCCTGCCGCATGAGCTTGCCCATGCCTTGCTTGGCGAGCGTGGCCAAAATGGTATCGATGCTGACACCCGCGCGAAACAGGGTGTAGAACTGCCGCGTGAAGACCATGATTTCTTCCTGCTTCACGCCGTTCCACCAATTTTCGATCGCATCGAGCGAAAAACCGCCCGCCTTCACCTCGTGCACGCCGAGCGGAATGAACCCCCTTTGCGACAGCGATTCCTGCAACGCCTCGCCGGTTTCGGCATCCACTTCGCCGGTCACCAATAATCCCTTGCTGTCACGCGCCTTATACGAAAATTTTGGCATAGTGCTATCCTTCCTGTGTTACCCGCATCACCTCTTCTAATGTCGTCTGTCCCTCGCGGACTTTTTCGAGGCCGTCGACGCGCATGTCGCGGCAGGCGCGGGCGCGTAGGCAGCGGCGCAATTCATCTTCCGGCGAACCTTTGGTAATCATGTGCCGCAGTTCTTCATCCATGCTGACCAATTCGAACATGCCCATGCGGCCGCGAAATCCGCTCATGCGACAATTGCGACAACCCCGACCGCGAAAGACGGGCCCGTCGTACTCAAAAATTTTCATCATGGCTTTTGTCGCGTCGTCGGGCTCGACCTGTTCGCGACATTCATTGCAAATACGGCGCACCAGACGTTGCGCCATCACACCGATCAGCGCCGAGCCAATGAGGAAACGCTCCACGCCCATGTCATTGAGGCGCTCGACCGCACCAATCGCGGTGTTGGTGTGCAGTGTGGACAAAACCAGGTGACCCGTGAGCGCCGCGCGCACGGCCATATCGGCGGTTTCGCGATCGCGAATTTCGCCGATCATAATGACGTCGGGATCCTGTCGTAAAATCGAGCGCAGCGCGGCCGCGAACGTCATGCCCGCCTTGATATTCACCTGCGCCTGACTCACCCCGGCGATCTCATTTTCCACCGGATCTTCAATCGACACGATATTCACGTCTTGCGAATTGACCCGCGCCAGCGCGGCGTAGAGCGTGCTGGTTTTTCCGGAACCGGTCGGACCGGTCACCAGAAAAATGCCGTGGGGCCGCGTAATGATTTCGGTGAAATGGAGTTTGTCATCGGCCATCAATCCCAATTGCTCGAGCGTGAGCGCGGCCTCTTTAATCAGCAATCGGATCACGATTTTTTCGCCGTAGGTCGTGGGATAGGTCGACAACCGCAGATCGACGGGAGAACCGCGCACCTTCAGGCGCACCCGACCGTCTTGCGGCACACGCCGCTCGGCAATGTCCATGCCCGCCATGACTTTCAGCCGACTCACAATCGGCAGATGCAGATTCTTCGGAAAGATCATGCGTTCTTCGAGCATGCCGTCGAGTCGATACCGAATGCGCGTGCCGTCTTCCTGCGGTTCAATGTGAATATCACTCGCCCGATCGCGACAGGCCCGACTGATAATCGTGTTCACCGAATTGATCACGCGCGCGCCCGCCGCCATTTCACGCAACGTTTCGCGTTCGTCTGCGTCATCTCCGCCGGTCTCGTTCACCACCTGAATACTGTCTTCGCGCACCATCGAGCCCTCTTGCGCCTGATAGTGGGCCCGAATCGCCTCCTGAATATGTTCCGCATTGGCGAGCACCGGCCGGATTTCGCAATTCACCACCGCCTGCATATCCGCCAACCCAAAGAGCGCGAGCGGATCGCTGATCGCCACCGTCATGACGTCTTCCACGCGATACAGCGGCAGACAGTTAAATTTCAGCGCAACACTGTGCGGCACCGCCTTCACCACCGCGGGGTCAATCGGCAATTCGGCCAACACCACCTCTTCGAGATGCAATTGCTCGATGAGCACCGTGCGCACGTCGTCTTCCTGAATGAAGCCTTTTTTAATGAGGATGCGGCCGATATCGCCGCCCAGGTTTTTTTTGGTGACCTGGGCAACGGTCAACTGATCCTTGGTAATGAGCCCGCGCTCCACCAGACAGTTGGCGATTTCTGCCATCAACATGTTGTCTTCAGACTTGCCCACTGCACAGCTCCCGTGGATAAGTGTACGCCTCTGGCCCGCACCGCACAAAGTCTTGCGCACACGCGGGCATCGCGCGGCGGAGACTCCCGCGTCCTTTAAAGCAAGCCACATGCCAGCAAATTTTCCGACGGAGATCACGTGAGCGGCAGTTCACACCACATTCAGAACGAATCGACAGGTACGCAAATACTCGGGCCCAGCACTCAACGCTTTCTTCTTTCTCAAAGTGAGAGTTTGTGGCGTCGCGATTTTTTTCTGTGCGCTCGGTTGCTTGAGCGCCACGCCCATGGCGCACAGCGCGCCAACGCACACGATTATTTTTTGGATATCGCGGCGGGAAAAAATTTCGTGCGCACGGCTGGACCACAATTCGGGATCGTGAGCGATTGGAAGAGTTGCGGTTGAAGGGATTTGAGTGAATGAAAAATCAACTAGTTACGCTTTGGGGACAGTCCCCGAAGCGTAACTAGTTGAAATTGCGTTTGTCGGGTTTCGCGGTCTGGCGGTGGCCCGCGCAGTGAACGATTTATAGCTACCAACTACTCACCGACTGTCCGCAGAGGCGATAATCTGTACCGTTGTTGGTCACCAACGTCTTCGACTTGAGCGCGGCGAGTTGGGCGGGCGGAATACCGGCGAAACACAGGTTGACCAGATCGTCCTCGCCAATACCGGGGTTGGCAATGAGTGGTGCAATGTCCGTGATGTAACAATCGTGCAGAAGACTCAACACTTGCAACTGCGTGGCCTTTTCGAGCGGGCTCACATCTTTCAGATTATAATTATTGTCGAGATATAATTTTTGTACCGTCGTGACCGCACTCCCGAGTGGCGCAAGATAGGCGATGTCGTTATTGGTCAGATCGAGTTCAACTAATTTTTTCCCCGCGAGCGGCGTGAGATCTGTGAGACAGAGGCCGGCACTGGGCCCACACCCATATTGCTGCGCCGACCAGAGATGCGTCAGTTGCGTGAGATCTTTCAGCGCATCGAGTGAGGCGACCGCAGTGTAATCGGTGCAGAGTTTTTGCAGACTGAACAATCCTTTGACCCAAGAGATGTTTTTCAACGCGGCGTTTTTGTGCAGATACAACTCCTTCACGTGAGGCACGCCCTGCAAGAAAGTCGTTTGGGTGAGCTTATTGCCGGAGAGGTCCATGAATTCCAGATTCGGCAAATCGGTGAGTGCTTGCAACTTCGCGTCATCGAGTTCTGCCTTCGTGAGCGTGAGTTTTTTGAGGGCCTTGAGATTGTTGATGCCGGCTAGACTGGTGATGGGAATATATCTGATCGTTAATTCTTCGAGTGCCGGGACG
>Ga0209515_10002199_pt1 | contig 30502 bp, 24 predicted proteins | sample Subgroupgradi54m_FD_187454 | JGI IMG/M metagenome (GOLD analysis project Ga0209515, IMG submission 187454) | Subsurface groundwater microbial communities from S. Glens Falls, New York, USA - GMW60B uncontaminated upgradient, 5.4 m (SPAdes)... ... | reverse complement strand
GGCCCGATATCTGGATCTGATTGTGATGAGAACGTATTCGCATGATTTGATTCTTCAATTTTCGGAATACTTTGGAAAACCGGTGATTAATGGCTTGAGTGATTTAGAACATCCATGCCAGGCCATTGCAGATTTTTTTACGATTGCCGAATGTTTAGATGGTTTCGAAGGTAAAAAAATAGCGTTTATTGGTGACGGAAACAACGTTCTCAATTCGCTTTTAATCTTGGCGGCACGATTGGGCGCTCATCTCAGTTACGCGACACCCAAGAAGTTTACTCCGAACCCAAAAATATTAAGCCGCGCTACGGCCGAGGCCAAGAAAACAAAAGCCAAATTGATCGGAACCAACGATCCTAAAAAAGCAATTGCCGGCGCTCATATTGTCTATACAGATGTTTGGGTCAGCATGGGCGAAGAAGACAAGCTTGAGAAAAAGCAGTCGTTCAAAGGTTTTCAAATTAACCGGTCGTTATTAAGCAAGGCGGACAAAGCGGTCAAGGTCATGCATTGCCTTCCGGCGCACCGGGGAGAAGAAATAACGAACGATGTGATTGAAGGAAAACACTCAATTGTTTTTGATCAGGCGGAAAACCGTCTTCATGTTCAAAAAGCAATTCTCCTTTATTTATTGGGAATCTCAAAAGCAAACGGAAGTTCCATAGAAGATTGATGAGGCAAACATGAAAAAAGTGGTATTGGCTTATTCGGGCGGATTGGATACATCTTGCGCGGTCAGATGGATCCGGGACACGTATGGCGCACAGGTCATTTGTTTTTCGGCGTTCATCGGTGAAGTCAAGGACCGTAAACTTTTGGCCAAAAAAGCGCGTTCAGCCGGTGCTTCCAAAATTTACATTGAAGATTTAAAAGAGGAGTTCGTTCAGGACTTTGTCAGGCCTGCACTTTGGGCGCATGCGCGTTATGAAGGCAAATATTTTCTCGCGACTGCGCTTGGTCGGCCGCTGATCGCCAAACATTTGGTGAAGATTGCCGCGAAAGAAAAGGCGGAATTTGTGGCGCACGGCTGTACCGGAAAGGGAAATGACCAGGTTCGCCTTGAACTGGGCGTGCGGTCTCTGAATCCAAAATTAAAAGTCATCGCGCCTTTACGCGAGTGGGCGTTTAATTCGCGTGAAGAAGAAATTGATTACGCGAAAAAATACAACATTTTAATTTCAGCCACCAAAAAAAGTCCGTATTCAATTGATAAAAATATTTGGGGACTTGCGATTGAGGCTGGAATTTTGGAAGATCCGTGGAAAGAACCACCTCAGGACGCTTATTTCATGACGCGGCCGCTGGACCGTGTTTCCAGAAAACCCAAATATCTGGAAATTGGTTTTCGCTCTGGCATCCCGGTTTCTTTAAACGGAAAAACTATGACCTTTGTCGCGATGATCGAAAAATTAAATGACTTGGGCGGGAAATACGGCGTTGGCCGGATTGATCAAATCGAAAACCGACTGGTTGGAATTAAATCGCGCGAACTTTATGAAGCGCCGGCTGCCACGATTCTTCAGCTTGCTCATGAAGAGCTGGAAGGGTTTGTGATGGACCGGGAATTCATTCATTATAAACGCGTGCTTTCTGAAAAATACGCGGAGCTTGTTTATTTCGGGCTTTGGTTTTCACCGCTCAGGCAGTCGCTTGATCAATTTTTTGCAGCCAATCAAAACCGAGTGACGGGAGTTATTCGGATCAAGCTTGATCGGGGAACTGCGACAGTGGTTGGGCGAAAATCACCCAATTCCAGGTATTCAGAAAAGCTGGCGACTTATTCGGGCAAGGATGAATTTGATCGAACGGCCTCCGAAGGATTTATGAAAATTTGGGGCCTTCCTTACGAAGGAAAAATGAAATGATCCCATCATCTGCTTTGCAAGAGCGCACGAATTTTCATCAAAGAGCGTCTATATGTTGGCGCTCTTACATCTTTGAAGATTTCGCGCAGCTTTTCAGCTGCGAAGAAAGCAGGTGATGGGATGAAAAAATTATGGGGCGGAAGGTTCAAAGCTGAGCTGCATGAAACGGCAAGGCGTTTTTCCTATTCGCTTGCCGTTGATCATGAACTTTTGAGCGCTGATATAAAAGTCAGCATGGCCCATGCATTGATGCTGGGTAAAGTTGGGATCATTTCCGAACGCGAGGCCAAAAGTCTGGTCAAAGGACTCTGGCAGGCACTTGCTTTGCTTAAGAAAAAAAACCTGTGCGAGCTGATTTATGACTATGAGGATGTTCATACGCTCATTCAAAGTGAGCTTGAGAAAAAGGTCGGCAAACTGGCCCGGAAGCTGCACACCGGCCGGTCGCGAAACGATTTAGTGACTACCTCTACGCGGGTTTATTTGAAGGAAAAAATCACGGTGGTTTTGGAAACGATCAATCAATTTCAATCAGCCTTAATCGCCCAATCTGAGAAGAACCGGAATGTTGTGATTCCGGGATATACGCATCTGCAGCGGGCTCAAGTGGTTTTATTGTCCCATCATTTTCTAGCTTACGTAGAAATGTTGGAGCGGGACAAATCACGGCTAGTGGATGCGCAAAAAAGAATGAATCAATGTCCGTTGGGATCGGGGGCCTTGGCGGGAACCAGTTTGCCGATCAACCGAAATTATGTTTCGAAACTTTTGGGTTTCAAACGGCCAACCGCCAACAGTCTTGATTCGGTGAGCGACAGAGACTATGTGATCGAAGTTTTGTCCGCACTTGCGATTTTGTTTATGCATCTTTCTCGCTTCTCGGAAGATTTGATCCTTTGGAATTCACAGGAATTCGGATTCATTACTTTGGATGATCAATTTTCGACGGGTTCTAGTCTGATGCCGCATAAGAAAAATCCGGATATGTTGGAACTCGTTCGCGGAAAATCCGGTGAAGTTTATGGAAACTTAATGTCTTTACTGGTGACGATGAAAGGTCTGCCTTTGGCCTATAACCGGGACATGCAGGAAGATAAAAAACCGCTTTTTGAGTCGATTCATTTGTTAATCAGTTCTTTGACGGTCTTAAACGGCACGGTCAAGACGCTCAAAGTAGACGAAGCGAATTGCCTCAAAGCTTCCAAAGATAGTTTTCTGTTTGCGACTGATCTTCTTGAATATTTGGTCCAGAAAAAAGTTCCTTTTCTGGAAGCTCATACTATCGTCGGCAGTCTTGTGAAGCGCGCGATTGATTTGCACAGCACCTTGAGCGGCCTCTCGTTTGAAATTTACAGAGAACATTCGAGCACTTTTAAAAAAGACGTATTTGATCTTTTTGATCCTCAAAATTCGATTATGACTAAATCTCCGGTCGGAAGTACCAAGCCGGAACTGGTCCAAAAACAGATCCGCGTTTGGAAAGAACGTTTGAAGGTTGAAGCGAGAAAGCTCAAGCAGCTTCACCATCAAGGTCGGTAGAAATTTATGATCCCATCATCTGCTTTACAAGAGCGCGTTAATTTAGATTCAAGAAATCTGTCTATTAGCGCTCTTGTATCTATAATAGATTTCGCGGCAGAGCCGCGAAGAAAGCAGGTGATGGGATGATGCATGATTTTGGTTATGTAAAGGATGAACTCTATTGCGAGAAGGTCCCGGTCGGTAAAATTACCCGACGCGTCGGAACTCCTTTTTATCTGTACAGTTACAAAACCCTGACGGAACATCTGGAAAAAATTCAGCGCGCGTTCAAATCTTTGAATCCTTTGATTTGTTTTTCCATGAAAGCCAACTCAAACCTGGCTGTCCTTCATGCCTTGGTGAAAAACGGCTCAGGACTCGATATTGTTTCCGGAGGGGAATTATTCCGCGCGAAAAAAGCCGGCTGTTTGCCCTCAAAGGTTGTTTACGCCGGAGTTGGAAAGACGGATTCAGAAATTGAAGCGGCAATCCAAAGCGGAATTCTTTTGTTTAACGTAGAATCCATTCCTGAACTTAAGCAAATTCAAAAAGTTGCGAAAAAATTGAAAAAGAAAGTTCAGGTTTCCCTGCGCGTTAATCCGGATGTGGACGCCGATACGCACGCCCATATTACGACGGGCAAGGCCGAATCAAAATTCGGAATGGACATGGAAACCGTTCATTCCGTTTTTCAGGACAAAGAAAAATTTCCAAATTTATCGATTTCAGGGATTCACGTTCACATTGGTTCTCAGATCGTAAAAGGAGAGCCTTTTGTGAAGGCGTTTAGCAAGGTGATTCGCTTTCTGGAGCAACTAGAACGCGAAGGGCACGAAATTAAATATCTGAATTTAGGCGGCGGGCTTGGGATTATTTATTCCGACGAACGGCCTCAAACGGCGGATGAATTCGCGGCGCAGATCCTGCCGCTTTTAAAAGGAAAAAAATACCGGGTGATTTTTGAACCCGGACGGTTTATTGCCGGAAACAGCGGTATTTTTGTCACACGCGTCCTTTATATTAAGGAAACAAAGGCCAGGAATTTTGCTATCATTGACGGCGGAATGAATGATTTGATCCGCCCGGCGCTCTACGGTTCCTTCCATGATGTTTGGCCGGTTCATCTGAATGGGCGCGCTCGAAAAGTGAAATACGACGTTGTCGGTCCCATTTGTGAGAGTGGAGACTTTCTCGCAAAAGACCGGATGTTGAATGAACTTAGAAAAGGTGATGTTATTGCCTTTGCGAGCGCGGGGGCTTATGGTTTTTCAATGGCGTCCAATTATAATGCCAGACCGCGAGTAGCTGAAGTGATGGTGCGTGGGTCAAAATTTGAAGTGGTCCGGGACCGCGAAACGATTCAGGATTTGATCCGTGGTGAGCGGATTCCCAGTTGGGTGAAATAAATATACTGTCATTCCCGCATGTTTTAAGCGGGAATCTAAGAATGTAGATCCCCGACACATTTTCGGAGAGGAACGTCAAGTTCCTCCCCGAACACTTTCGGAGATGAGCGACAAAGCTCATCTCCGAAAAGTGCTCACGCAAAGGGCGCGCAGCGAAGTGCTCGCGCACATAATCGTAGGCAACGTCAAAGTTGCCACGATTAGTGCTGGCGCATTAGCGCCGGCATTAAGCGCGAGCGTTAAAACATTCGGGGATGACAAGGAGTTAGAATGAGTGAAATTACATTTCATAAATTTGTTGCTTCGGGAAATGATTTTATCATTATTGATAGTCGCAACAATGCAGTTAAAAATCAGAAAGAGCTTGCTCAAAAAGTCTGCCAACCTCACGTTGGAGTTGGTGCCGACGGAGTTTTGTTTATCGAACCGTCCAAAAAAGCGGATTTTTTTATGCGGATTATCAATTCCGACGGCTCAGAAGCTGAGGCTTGTGGAAACGGTTACCGCTGCGTCGGTCTCTACGCGAATCAGCTTTTAAATTTTCCGAAATCCATGACGGCCGAAACTCTGGCAGGACTCATTAAGATTGAAGTAGGAAAAGAGAGCATTAAAGTTAAGATGGCGGAACCCAGCGAATATCGCGAAACCGTCCAAATCAATGACGTTAACTTGAATGGTTCGAAGGTGAACGCCGCTTTCATTAATACAGGTGTTCCGCACACGGTTATTTTTACTGAGAATTTAAAAGATGTTCCCGTCGATGAGCTTGGTCGGAAGATCAGGAATCACGAGCTGTTCAAACCACGAGGAACGAACGTTAACTTTGTTGAAGTGACTGGAAAAAATTCACTTAAGCTTAGAACTTACGAACGCGGGGTTGAGGCGGAAACGCTCGCCTGCGGTACAGGTGCCGTTGCTTCTGCTATAGTTGCTTGTTTAAACAAAGGGGTAGAAGCTCCGGTGGTTGTTACGCCACCGAGCGGTGAAGTGTTGAAAGTTTATTTGGATGTGAACAACCAAAAAATTCAGAACGTGTTTTTAGAAGGCAGCGCCAATTTTGTTTTTGAAGGCCGACTTTTGATTTAGCCCCGTTAGAGGTAAAAAGATAACCATTATATCCACTATGCTTCAAGAAAAACTTAATTTTGAATTTAAAGATTTTATCAAAGAAACGGAAACGCCAGAAGGCGTTTCCTACCTCTAACGGGGTTAGGAGACATTTTAATGAAGCTGACGCGTAAAAATTTAAAAGGCTCGATGGTGGCGCTTGCAACGCCGTTGCGTAAAGGAAAAGTGGACGAAGCCGGACTTAAGAGGTTGCTTGATTTTCATCTTGAAAACGAAACGGACGTCATTGTTCCATGCGGGACAACCGGCGAGGCGACCACTTTATCCCACGAAGAACATAAAGGCGTAATTTCCTTTGTGATGGATTACCTCAAAGGAAGACTTCCCGTCATCTGCGGAGCGGGTTCAAATTGTACGGAAGAAGCAGTTCCGCTTCTCCAGCATGCGAAGAAAAAAGGCGCGGACGGAGTTTTAATTGTGACGCCTTACTACAACCGTCCGACCCAGGAAGGTCTTTTCCGCCACTATGAATTCCTGGCCCGAAAAGTCGATATACCTATTGTCGTTTATAACGTTCCTGCGCGGACAGGGGTTTCCATCGCTCCGGAAACGGTCGCCCGGCTTTCCAAGATCCCGAATATTATCGGAATCAAAGAAGCGAGCGGAAGTTTGGAACAGGCAAGCCGGATTATTTCACTTTGCGATTTGGCGGTCATTTCCGGAGAGGATAGTTTGACGCTTCCACTGCTTTCCGTCGGAGCCACAGGCGTTATCTCCGTGGTGGCTAATGTGGCGCCAAAGAAAGTCCATGATATGGTGGCTTCCTATTTAGAGGGAGATCTTGAAACCGCACGTGATTTGCATTACGAACTTTTTGAACTGTCAAAAGTCTTATTTATTGAAACCAATCCAATCCCCGTTAAAACCGCTTTGGCGGTTATGGGAATGATTGCGGGTGAATTGAGACTTCCACTTTGTGAAATGAAATCCGAAAACCGGAAAGAATTGATCCGTGTCATAAAAAAAGCGGGCCTCGTTTAAAGAAACATTGTCATCCGATACCTGTCATTCCTGCACGTTTTAGGTGGGAATCCATGAATGTGGATCCCTCCCCGAAAGTATTAACGCTCGCGCTTAATGCCGGCGCTAATGCGCCAGCACTCATCGTGGCAACTTTGACGTGTTGCCTACGATTATGTGCGCGGAGCACTTCGCTGCGCGCTTTATGCGCGAGCACTTTTCGGGATGAGCTTGTCGCTCATCTCCGAAAGTGTTCGGGGAAGAACTGGACGTTCTTCTTTAGAAAATGTGTCGGGGATCTCGAGCGTTTGGCCCCCCGACTAAAACATTCGGGGGCGACAAAAAGCGTCGATTCGGGGATGACAGCGAAGGGCCTCAGGATGACGAGGTAACGGTATGAACTCAAAATCAAAAAAAACAAAAGCGGATTATCCGTATGCTGTTCGAATCATCGTAGCGGGCGCCGCCGGCCGGATGGGACGATCCCTATTGGGCCTGGCCTATCGGGATCCGGAAATTCAAATTGCCGGAGCCTTTGAACAAGCCGAAAGCCCAATGATCGGCCGGGATGTCGGTGAGTTGATCGGAATGCCTTCTATTAATATACCGGTCCACCCTGATTTAAGAGAATGTGTTCAACTGGGAAGCGTCATTATCGATTTTACTCAACCCGAAGCCGCTCCTCATCATTTGGATATTGCCCTGAAGACAAGGCGCGCGATGGTCATTGGAACTACGGGTTTGAGCGACGCTTTTATCGGAAAGTTGATGGCTGCTTCGAAGAAAATTCCGATTGTTCAAGCTCCGAACATGAGCATCGGCGTCAATCTTCTTTTCCGGCTTGCTTCGCTCCTCGGAAGTAGTCTGGATAATCGTTATGACGTTGAAATTGTGGAAGAGCACCACAAGCACAAAAAAGATTCGCCCAGCGGGACTGCGCTTGAACTAGCGCGAGTCATTGCGAAGGCGCGAAAAATTGATTTTGAAGCACACGCCGTATACGGCCGAAAAGGAATAACAGGCGAACGTAAAAAGGGTTCCATTGGAATCCATGCTGTCCGCGGAGGAGATGTGGTGGGAAACCATCAGGTTTCCTTTATGGCGGAAGGCGAACGGATCGAACTCATACACAAAGCCTCTTCCCGGGAAGCGTTTGCCTCCGGAGCTCTGCTCGCCGCGAAATTTGTTGCTAAAAAGAAGGTTGGTTTTTACAATATGCAGCAGGTATTAGGGTTGTGATCTAACCAACATGTCATTGCGATCGAAGCGAAGCAATCTAAAGCCCTGAGATTGCTTCGCCGGACCAACCGTCCGGCACCGGAAGACCAAGCGGCCGTCCGCCGCTCGACCAACCAGCAGCGTTGTTTTGATCGCTGCCTCGCAATGACGGTATAAGGTTTATGAGCAGACAAAAACTGATCCAACTAGCACCAAAGTTCATCATCCTGCTTCTCATTTTTTTCTCCTGTCCTTTCAGCTTTGCCCAAGAACCCAATCCAGAACCTGCCGTTAATTATCTGTTTCGCGATTCATTTTACGCGCCTCCGACCCTCAAATTGAAATACGACATTTATGAAACTGCCGGATTTTTGCTGGTACGCGACAAAAAAAGGGGCGGAAATTCAGAGTTCGCCATTATTACCAATTTCGATGACCCTATTATCGAAAGCCGCGTTTTAAAAAATATTCGTTCCATCGATGCCGTTAATTCATTTCTGGAAAAAAATACGCACAAGATTATTTTTGAGCGTATTCCAATTAAGGAAATCCCGCTGGTTTTAAAAGACGGAACGGCCGCGCCTCGCTATTGGGTTGGTCAGCGGGCTTTTAATTCTTTGGATCAGGCGAAAGCTAAGATTATAGAAGTCAAGGCTGCCATTGAAACAAGCGGTGGAAATTTTGACCACTCACTTCAACTGATCAACGAATTCTTTCCGGAAGAACCGGCTCCAACGCCCGAGCAAGTTCAAGCCCGCTATAGGGCGGAAGAGCAATTGGCACTTAAAATTTTAGACTGGCTGGATGTGGGTGAGCTCAATCGCTACGGCCCTCTCGGACTTGTGCCGGGTCATATCCTCGGTGTTCCTCAAGGCGAATCTTTACTTTGGCAATCCTTCGGCGAAACCACTTTTAGAGCAACAAATCTTGATCGCGGCGGATTTAACGGACAAGTGGGTTTTGTCACCAATCGTTTGGTGCTTAAGGGATTGCGATTTTTGGGTGAAGCAACCATCGATCCTTATGTTGAAGTGACTGGGGCCTTAGAAACCCGCGGTGCAAATTCCAAGGACCATCTTGATCTGGTTGCCGGACTGGAATATCGTCCCTTTTCAAGGGTTGATTTTTTTGAGAATTTTAATTTCAACGGTTTTTATCTACTGAAGTTTGTTCGCAGTTACCGTTTCTATGTTCAATATATGGAACGAAAAAATCTGACGGATGAAATTGCGGGAAGCCCCGATACGGACTTCTGGACCGGAGCAGATATTTTTTACGAATGGGGCGTTGATCTTCCTTTGCCTTGGGTGGTGCCGAAGCGGGATCATTTATCGGATTGGATTCATGATTTCGTATGGGGAGAATATTTCGGAAGCTATCGTTATGAGGTAACCGATTTTTCCGCGATCGATGGATTTAACGCCATGGTTTATAATTCTTCTCTTACTTTGGGCATTAAGTGGCCGAGCATTCCGCTTCCCAATAACCCGATCAATCCGGAGCTTCTCTTAATGCCTTATGTCCGCTTTGAACATGTCACCAATCTTCGCCGGTTGGATCTTGCTTATCAGAATCGTCTATTGATTATTCCCGGGATCCGCTGGATGCCGTTTCGAAGTTATCAATTTGAACATAATGAATGGTTGTTTAAAACCAAATTTTTCGCTGAATATGTGGGAATTGGCGGCACGATACATCCACTTGCGGGCGGAGATGATTTACCGGACCATGATTGGCGTGCTGGAATTAATGTTTCTTTTAAGAGATATTAGATGATGCGGAAAAATTCCATCACTGTTATTACTACAAAAGATACTTATCCTCCCCCTTTATGGGGGAGGATTAAGGTGGGGGTGAAACAGATCATCTCTTCCCCCCATCCTAACCTTCCCCCATCCGCCACAAAACGCGGCGAGATTCGTCCACAAAGCGTTTTGGGACGGATTGCGCCAATGCTTTATGGCGAACAAGGGGGGAAGGAATTGTTTTCAAAATTGCGGATCTCTCGCGGCCTTCTCGCAATGACGATGAGTTTTCTTCTTCTTTTTTCTTTTATTCAAACTCCTGCTTTTGCAATTGTTACACCTGATCTTGAAAACCTTCTCGGAAACTCAAGTTTTGAACTTCCTCTTGGTATTAATAGTGATGTTGTCAATACACTTCAAGATGGAGTCAATAATACAATTCCCGGAGGTATTTTTCGCGGTAATTGGGATAATACGTCCAATCGTGGACTGAGCAGTCCCTCTGTGGGAGGCGCCCCAGATGGGGCGAAGGTTTTGCAATTGAGTGAACCAGCACTTGCTGCTGGCACGACCGGTGCTTTTACATTTCAAACTGGTTCTGGAACTGGTGTTGGAGAAGGAGTCTTTGCTACGTTTAGTGCTTTTGTCCGTTTTACCGCTCAGGACGGAGGAGACGACGTACAAGTTCGAATTGAATTTAAAGATGGCAACGGCAATTTGCTTGATGCTGTCAATACTTCTTCCGGCCTGGGTGTAGGAACAACTTTTACACAAATAACGGTTAACGCATCCGCTCCAGCTCGTACAGCCACAATTGTTTTTGTTATTAGATTAACAGGGACGATCGGAGTTGGTGGTGCCACAATTGCTCAAGCTGATAAAGCCGTAAGCACAATTTCCAGATTTCCGATTGCCCTTGATGCTTCTGCTTCAAAATCAACCGTGTCCAAAGGTAATCCAACTTTTATCAGCTTGCGAATCAAAAATATTTCAGCGATCAATTTAGCGAATCTGGAAGCCGTCATTAAAGTCCCGGAAGGATTTAATTTTATTGATTCCGCTTCACGCCTAGACGGTTTCCAAACCACTTCGCGTGAAGGATCCAGAATTTTTACGCTTGGGAATTTAAGTTCGGGACAGAATCATCAATTGGGTTTTTTGCTGGTCGCATCCAACGCCGTTCAAATCGGAAAGCGGTATGAGGTCTCAATTTTAATCAGACAAACAAACGGCACGATTCGTTCTGCCACGCGTTCGCTTGTGATCACGATTCAATCCGATCCTTTGTTCGATGAAGGAACGATTCTCGGAAAGGTGTTTGACGATCAAAATGAAAATAAAATTCAGGACAAAGGAGAATATGGAATTCCGGGCGTTAAATTGGCCACCGAACAAGGCATTGTTGTCGTGACGGATCCGCATGGACGCTTTCATATTCCCGCCATCCGGCCGGGTCGTCATATCGTGAAAATCGAGGGTCACACGTTGCCGCAGAGGACAAAATTTGTGACCGAAGAATCAGTTTTGATCAAAAATACGGAAGGATTGCTCAATGTGGTTAATTTCGCCTGCAAACTTCCGGAGCCTCAAATTCCAAAGCAGTATCGTGACCAGCTTAAAGTGTTTGTGACTCAAGGCACCGACACCTCCTATCCACAACTTTCTATCGTGGTCGACCCTGAAATTCTCAGAATGGGGATTGGTTATTTTGAGAAAGATCCTGTATTTCGGATCAACACCAATTATGCTGAATTGATTTCCGGCTGGCGAATTGAAGTGAAGGATGAATATGGCGATGAAGTGTGGACTGGTTATGGACTCGGTTCGCCGCCCAAAGAGGCACCATGGACCGGAAAAACCAAAAGCAAAGAACCAATTCAGAGCGGAGTTTATTCGTATCGCTTAATTGTTCGCGACCGCGACGGACATGAGGATTGGACCCCGCTTGGATATTTTCGTGTGGTGAGCAAACTAGATCACTTTGCTCCTGAGAATCCATCCATTGAAGTTCCGGCTATTGGCAATATGACCCTTGATCATGAGGGAAAACGAAGCATTCCTACAACCGGAAGACCAACGCTTGAAGTGAGAGGAACAACGGTTCCTTGGAATAACATTACGGTAAACGGTGAACAAGTCGGTGTTAATTTAGACGGAAGTTTTCAAACCGAACTTTTTGTTCCGCCCGGCAGGCAATCGATTACGATTATGACGACTGATCCGGAAGGCAATTCAGTGTCCTATCAAGAAGAAGTTGTGGTGAAAGACAGTTATTTTTTCATGGTTGGTTTAGCTGAAGAAGAAATTGGCGGCAATATCATTCATGGAAACGCGGAAGTCGTGGGCCGCGACGAACATTTTCATCACGGATTTTATCAAGACGGCCGGCTGGCCTATTATTTGAAAGGAAAAATCAAAGGAAGATTTTTGGTGACTTCACGCTACGACACGGATGATCCGCGCAAGGAATTGTTCACGAATTTGGATCCCGACGCCTATTATCCTGTTTACGGCGATGATTCCCGGATCCAATACGATGCCTATGATACGAAGCAGCGATTTTATATTTTGATTGAAATGGATCGATCCTCCCTAAAGTGGGGAAGTTATCACACCAATTTTATGGATACCGAGCTCGCCACGCATAACCGCACTTTTTCGGGGCTTAAGATAAGGCATGAATCGCTTGCGTCTACAAAATACGGAGATTCCAAGCGCGGATTTATTGTCTTTACCGCTAATGACAATAATCAATTAGCGGATCATAATGAATTTTCCGGAACGGGCGGATCGCTCTTTTATCTTCGTAATAAAAATGTAATTCAAGGGAGTGAAAAAGCAAGAGTTGAAGTCCGGGATAAAATACAAGGCATTACCGTTCAAACCCGCGATCTGGTGTACGGAACAGATTATGAAATTGATTATCCGGCAGGCAGGATCATTTTGAGAAAACCGCTGTCGGCGGTCAGTTATAGTGACACGATTATTTCGAATGACATTTTAAACGGCAGTGAAACATTCTTGATTGTCGATTATGAATTTGATCCGCAAGGTTCCGTGTCTAAACAAAATAACGGAATCCGCGGTTTTACCCATCTGGGCGATCATTTTAGAATTGGAGGTACGGCAATCGAAGAACGCCGAGACGGGCTCGATTACGATTTGCGCGGCATTGATCTTGTGTCGAAATTCGGCCGCAATACAAAGATAACCGCAGAGTATGCAAAAACTCAGAATCGAACCCAGCGCAATTCAGTTTCCTATAATGGCGGCATTACGTTCACAGACATTAATACCGGCAATACGGTTCTTAAAAAATCGACCCAATTGTTTGACGATGCCTATTTGATTCGAGCCGAGACGAAAGCCAAGACCGGAACGGAAATCAGCGGTTATGCGCAACAGATCAACGCCGGTTTTGCCAATGCTAATTTGATCAGCCAGGCGGGGACGCGAAAAGCAGGTGTTGAAATCAGACAAAAAGCGGGCGAGCATGCACAATTAAGCTATCGGTTTGATCGTCAGAAGGCGACTGATCCAAACAATCTTGCGAATGTTTTTATCACGAGTCCTGAAGAACAAAAGGTTCATACAGCCCAACTAAAAGCGGATTACGATCGTTATTTAGGGATTTTGGAATTTCGAAATCAACATTTAGAACCTTATGCTGTCAATCAACGCGATCTTGCCACCCTATTAGATGAAGTTCAAATTCAAAATGCTGCTGCGGTGAAACTTGGTTATCGAGTGAATTCAGATGTCATGCCCTACGGAAAAGTTCAGACTGGATGGGGCGGAACCGGCGGGCCCAATAATCAATACGGCGGCGGAGTAGAAGCAAAAGTACTCAAAGGAAAAGGAACCGTTCGTCTTGAAGAAATGGTTGGAACAGTTGGAGATTCTACTCAACTTGGATTTGATGTTCAGTCAACCGAGACATCCAATGTTTACACGAATCTAAGGACAGGACCGAGCGCGGATCATCAAGGCCGGGTGATGAGCACGACCATCGGCAGTTCAACCCAGGTGAATGAAAAGAGCCGCTTTTACAGTGAACGCGAACTTTCCAGTTACCGAACTGGTGACCGCGCGGCCAGCGTGATGGGTTATGATACGAAACTGAATGATCGATGGGGTTTGGGCGTTAGTTTTGAACGGTCGCATCTTTATGATATTCAAGAAATTAATTCTCACCGGAATGCCGGTGCTGTGGAAGTCACTTATTTGGAAAAAGATTTCTTAAAAGCTGTCAGCCGCTATGAACTTCGCTACGACGGCGGATCGGATGATCGGCTTCAGTGGTTTTTTAGAGATACGGTGGATTGGAAAATTAATCAGGACTACAGTTTTGCAGCCCGATTTAATCGTTCGGATACAAACCAATTTTTAGGACCCACATCGTTTAATAACGACGCATCATTTACGGAGCTTAATTTAGGCGTTGCTTACCGGCCGGTGGACCATAATCGCTTAAATGTGCTGACTCGCTATACCTGGCTTCAAGAAATTGGCGCCGAAAACCAATTTAATACGCCTGATATTTTCGGAATACCGGTGAATGATCAATCCCATATTTTTGGCGTTGAATTCGGCTATGAAGCGCTGCCGCCGTTTTTGGGACTTGTTGAGAAATTTGCATATCGAAGAAGTTCCATTCAGGTTCCCGGCGGCGATGCGTTCTACATCGGAAATTTTCTCTGGGTGAACCGGTTTAATTTCCATGTGGTCAGGAAATGGGATCTGGTTTTGGAATATCGGATGCTTTGGGATACGGAATTGCTTACCGCTATGAAACACGGTGTTTTGGCGGAACTGGACCGCGAAATAGCTGAGTACATGCGTTTCGGCATGGGTTATAATTTTACCGATTTTGACGACGATCTTCGGTCGCTTAATGATTTCGGCGCCCACGGCTTTTTTACCCGTGTCAGCGGAAAATTTTAATTTTTGTTGCTTGCCCGTGTGCCATAAGCTAAAATTGGGCCTATTATGAAACGATCCCATTCGTTATTCATTTTTGGTTTTATTTTTTTATCACTGGTTTCAGGCTGTGCCACTGCCAAGGAATATCCAAAATACGATCAAGTTTTGGTCTACGACAAACCTTTCGATTACACCTTCTTGAAAACACTTGAAGCGTTGAATACTTTTTCAGGTTGGACTTTGGAGGAGACCGATAAAAATAAGGGCGTCATCATTTTACGGAATACGGAGTACAGCAGTTTGTTTGACCATGACAAATGGCTTGTTCGATTTAACGTAGTCAGCCTTGGCCGGAAAAAAACATCTGTTTCAATTGATCCTGACAGTCAGCGTAATGCGATGGGCGGGGATCTGTTAAAGCGTATTGATGAGATCATGCGGATGTCGTCTTCTTTAAAAGGGGAAGAGCGATCCGTGGCGCTTAGTTGACCGTAGGTCATCCTGTCCCACAGGGACTGTCCTGATTTCTAATTGATATTAATGAGAATTAGGGCTGAGGCGTAGCTGAGAAGGATCTAGATTCTTCGCTTCGCTCAGAATGATATAAATAGGGTGTACAATAGGCAGGGCCCAAAGCCCTGCCTTTTTTATTAGCCCCGTTAGAGATAGCGATGCATTACGTTTTACGTGATTAGAATGAAAAGCGCAATTCATGTTATCCCTAGTTTTCAAATGATTTACGGAAACGCTTCAAATGTTCCAAAGTCGGCCGAAGCGTTTCCTGTCTCTAACGGGGTGTGAGCTATGAATAATTCAATTCTCTTAAAAGGGATTAAAACCCACAATCTTAAAAATATCGATGTCGCCATTCCTCATGGGACATTTGTTGTCGTTACGGGTGTGAGCGGTTCAGGAAAATCATCGCTCGCTTTTGATACGCTCTATGCGGAAGGCCGACGCCGATATGTCGAATCTCTTTCCACCTATTCCCGACAATTTCTGGAACGCATTGAGAAACCCGATTTGGAATCCGCCAGCGGAATTCTTCCAGCTCTTGCCATAGAAGCCAAGAACATTATCACCAATGCCCGCTCAACCGTCGGAACCCAGACCGAATTAAACGATTACTTAAGACTGCTTTTTGCGCGAATTGGTGTTACGTACTGCGTTTCTTGCACAAAAGCTGTTGAAGCGGACAACACATCCAGCATTTTTGAAAAAATAGGTCGTGAACTTAACGATCAAAAAATTACGATTGCTTTTCCGGTTTCAATCAGCAAAAAAGCGCGCAGTTATCGGGAACAAATTTTAGACGAATTCGAAAAACAGGGTTTTTTAACCTTCCTTGTGGGTGGTTCTAGAATCACTCTGGACGAATTCCGAAAAGAAGCCGGTAAAAATCTCGATTCATTTCTTGTTGTGGTTGATGAAGTCGATTTTAATGCTCAAAATCGAAGCCGGATTCTAGATTCACTTGAAACCGGTCTTAAGCTGGGCAAATATCTGATTTCCGTGATTTCGAGAAAAAATGAATGGAAATTTTCAAGCCGATTTCATTGTGCTGACTGTAATCTTGATTACCGGATTCCGGAACCCAATACGTTTTCATTTAACAGCCCTTTGGGCGCTTGTCCTGAATGTCAGGGTTTTGGCCGCGTGATTACAATCGACCAAAATTTGGTTATCCCGAATCAGTACGCTTCCATTTCAGAGGGTGTGATTGATCCTTGGACTAAGCCCAGCACCCGCTGGGAATTCAAACAGCTTAAGGAATTTTGTAAGCGCAAAAAGATTCCAACGGACGTTCCATTTTCAAAATTAAAAGAAGAGCATCAAAGATGGATTTTAGAAGGAACGGACGATCAAAATTACTCGAGCGTTCTGGATTTTTTTAAATCTCTGGAAAAGAAAACATACAGAATGCACGTGCGGATTTTTTTAAGTAAATACAGAGGATTTGTTCTGTGTTCAAAATGTAGCGGCAGCCGGTTAAAACCGGAAGCGCTTGCGGTCAAAATAGCCGGAAAGACAATTTCTGATTTAAGCGCTTTGACAATCCAATCGTTGAAACAATTTTTTAATGGTCTTGTTTTGTCTGATCATGACCAAAGTGTCGCCGAGTCAATTTTCATCGAAATTAAAAATCGCCTGTCTTTTTTGGATGAAGTCGGACTCGGTTACCTGACTTTGGATCGGCTTTCCAGGACGCTTTCCGGTGGCGAGGCCCAAAGAATTCATTTGGCAGCTTCATTGGGTTCGGCACTGGTGGATACGCTCTATGTTTTGGATGAACCCAGCATCGGGCTTCATGAACGTGACAACTCACTTTTAATTAAGCTGCTTGAGAAATTAAAAAAATTGGGCAATACCGTTGTGGTGGTGGAACATGATCGCGCCATGATTGAATCGGCCGACCAGGTGATCGATATGGGCCCGCTTGGCGGTGAACGAGGAGGACAGATTACTTTTTCAGGGCCGTTCAAACAGTTGATCTCAGCCCCAAATTCCTATACCGCAAAATATTTTCGCAAGGAATTTAGAATTGAATGGCACGGACGGTCTCAGGGCAACGGTCGCTCAAGTCAGTTCATTGAAATCGACAATGCCAGAGAACATAATTTGAAAGGAATATCCCTTCAGATACCTCTAAACCAATTTGTCGTGATTACCGGCGTTTCGGGATCCGGGAAAAGTACGCTGATGTACGATATTCTGTACGGAAATTATCAACGTTTTCGCGGACGACCGATTCAGGACGTTGGAAAAGTCGGAAAAATCGATGGTTTTACGCACGTTAAAGATTTGTTACTGATCGATCAATCGCCTATCGGAAGAACGCCCCGCTCAAATCCGGTCACTTATGTGAAAGCATTCGATCGCATCCGAAAAATTTTTTCCGAGATCCGGGATGCCAAACTTAATGGGTTAACGGCAAGCCATTTTTCTTTTAATGTTCCCGGCGGCCGCTGCGAAAAATGCGAAGGCGGCGGGGCCATGAAAGTCGAAATGCATTTTTTGGCGGATATTTTTGTAACTTGTGAGGCATGCGGTGGCTCTCGATATCAGTCTCATGTTCTCAATGTTCGAGTTCGCGGAAAAAACATACGCGAGGTGCTCGATCTCACCATTGATGAAGCATTGGACTTTTTTAAGGACGAAACCAAATTAAAAAAGTCACTTTCCATTTTATCTCAAGTCGGTTTGGGTTATTTACGGCTCGGCCAATCGGCGACCACTTTGTCCGGAGGAGAAGCTCAGCGGCTTAAATTGGCTTACGAATTGTCTTATTCAGAACATGAAAACCTTCTTTATTTATTCGATGAACCGACTACCGGGCTCCATTATTATGACATTACCTTTTTGCTGACCGCTTTTGAAACCTTACTTTCCCGGGGCCACTCACTGTGTGTGATTGAACATAATATGGAAATGATTAAGTGCGCCGACTATATCATTGACTTGGGGCCTGAAGGCGGCGAATCCGGAGGGGAAGTCATTTATCAGGGGCCGCTTAAAGGGTTGCTCAAAATAAGCCGATCTCATACTGGCCGGGCGCTCAAAGAATATCTAAGTCATGGAAAATAAATCACTTATGCGATTTGACATTCAGCGGTTTTAACGTTTTAATTAATATATGGGTATCTATTTAAGAAAACTGGTATTGATCTTGTTTGTTTGTCTCATCATGCAAACCTCGCTCGCTTACGGTGAGTTTAAGAGAGATCCGGTTAAGGAAACACAAACGGATCCCGTTGCCGTGACTCAAGAGCTTTTAAATCGTGAATCTGAATCGGGGCCGGCATCCCCATCTTTCAAAATGAGTGATACCACCTCCGGTTTTTTTGCTAAAAAACCATATGACCATATCCTAAAACAAGAATTGTTTGGAGATGATTCTGATCAAGAAACTGGTCTTTTGAACGACGATTGGGAAGATTGGTTTGAAGCTGGAAGGGAAGAAGCAAAATCGACGGAAGCGCTTGATAAAAAAGAACTTAAGTAAAAAAATCGTCCACCGTCATCTTGACAATGCCACCCTTTAGCTGTATTCTCTATACGGTTTCCATTTAACCTAAATCCATCCGTTTCAATATAGAAAGTGAAGTGTATCAATGAGTAATTACTACCGCCGTTTGAAGATGCATTATCTCAATTACCGGTCGAAAATTTTTATCGCTCTTGCCGCAATCATTCTGATCGGTTTGGCCATTTGGGGAATGTTTTCGCTAGAATCTTATTACCGAAATATTACCCTTGCGACCATGCCGCTCCAAATGCTCATGGTAGCGGTTAACGCCATTATTTTCGTTTACCTGTACATGGGTGTTATGCGTGGAGGTTTCTCGAAACTTGACAGCAAGAATGTAAAGGGAAGTGAAGTCAATGTCCGTTTTACCGATGTTGTAGGTATTGATGAGGCGAAAGAAGAAGCTTGGGAAGTCGTTGAATTAATTAAAGACCACGCGCGCATCAAGCAAATTGGCGGCAAAATTCTTCGCGGTATTTTAATGATTGGGCCTCCCGGCTGCGGTAAAACGTATCTAGCAAAAGCAATTGCCACGGAAGCCGGACTTCCGTTTCTCTCCATGTCAGCCAGCGAATTCGTTGAAATTTTTGTCGGTGTCGGTGCCTCCCGCGTTCGCTCTTTGTTTAAAAAAGCCCGCTCTCTTGCCTATGGATTCGGAGGCTGCATCGTATTTATCGATGAATTGGATGCCATGGGACGCAACCGTGTTTTCAATCAATTCGGCGGTGGTTCTGAAACAAATTCTACGCAAAACCAATTGCTGGTCGAGATGGATGGTTTGGGCAGTCACCAGCAGAATGTCATCGTCATCGGCGCTACGAACGCTCAGGAAGATGTTCTGGATCCGGCGCTTTTGCGTCCCGGCCGCTTTGACCGAAAAGTTTATATCATGCGCCCGGGTCTTGAAGGCCGTGAAAAGTTGTTTCAGTATTATTTGAGTAAAGTAAAACATGATGCTTCCATTGACATCGGACATTTGGCGAGAAAAGCGGTTGGAAAATCACCCGCAGATATTGAGAGCATTATTAAAGAAGCTGCGCTCATTGCGACCCGCAATGGAAAAGACGTTGTTTCTTACAAAGAAATTACCGAAGCCATTGAGCGCATCGAACTCGGTGTTAAGAACAAAATCAAAATGCAGGACTCTGAAAAGGAAATGACCGCTTATCATGAAGCAGGGCATTTGCTTACGATTTTTTTTCTCCACCCAACGGATGATGTTTTTAAAGCGTCCATCATACCGAGAAAATCAAGCTTGGGCGTGGTTCATCATCAGCCGCGCGAAGAATATTTTTCGCATGACCGAGATAAATTATTGGCGGACATTAAATGTGCTGTTGCCGGTTATGTGGCTGAGAAAGTGAAAAAAGGAGTTACTACGACCGGTGTTTCGGCTGATTTTTCAAATGCGATGAAGGTCGCTCATTTTATGGTGTGGAAACTCGGGATGGGTTCATCGGGTTATATCGGAGATTACAGTTCGATTCCCGAACACGAACTTTCGGAGTCCGTTAAAAGCAAGCTCAATGATGATACCAATCAGATCTTAAAAGAATGTCTGACTGAAGTTGAACAGTTGCTGAAGCGTGAATCCGTTGTTTTTGAACGGTTCGCTCATGAATTGTTGGTCCGGCAAGAGCTTGAATATGATGAAATTGAAGCGATCTTCGCAGAATATGGCAAGGCCAATCCGAGGGGTTTTGACGTTAAAAATAACCGGCCGGATGGCTCAAGCAAATAATTCATTTAATGAATAGAGGAAACCGGTGGCGGAGCTCAGTGGCTCCGCTATTTTTTTAATCATGAAATATCCATTTTATATCCGAATATCATTAATTTCATTGTGCACATTCGTCCTATTGGGCGGCTGTAAAGCAAGTTATCCTGAAGAAAAAGTCGCTTCTGCGATCAAAGAAATATGTTTGAAAGAATACAAAATTGAAGATGTAGAAGTCAAATTTTCGGGGAAAACAGTAGGCGTTTTCCTTCCCTTAAAAAAACTCTTTGCCCTGGACGTACGTCAGGAACTTCTGTCCGGAAATATTGCCAATTTGGAATCTCTTTTTGAACCTGAGCCGGAAGCCATGGACCAGCTTGAGAATGTTCTTTTTACGATTTCGCGGGTGCTGCTCAGTTCTGATCGGGAAATTGATTTTTACGTGCTTCAAGCTACTGACATTGAATCAACCGGTTTACAGCTTGTCCTCATGGGCTATGTCCCTGACGTGAGGCGAGTCCGTTTATGGGACATTTCACGCACGGAATACCGTAAGCGGGTTCTGCATGAGTTAAAATTCAATCGATCGGTTCTTTGGGAAAAACCGGTGAGACAATTATTCAAGGTGGCATTAGAAAACAGGCTTGATTTAGAATCAGCGAAACAATTTTTTACAAAACCCATTACCTCGGAAACCGCTTCTCCGCTTTTATATGATTTTTTATCCGGTCTTAAGTATAAACAAAATTTACAAATCGATTTAGAAGATGTGAGAAGCAGGGCTTATAAAAATAATCAGTCTTTGGTGTATGTAAAACTGAAAGAAAATTTTGAACCGAAGGCCGGAAGTCCGTCCAGCGCCCATCTCTATCCGTCAGGAAGCGTGCTTGAATACATCTTTATTGTCGAGCCTTCGGATAAACAATTCAAGATCGCACAGGTTGTGCCTTTTTATTACCTGGATGAAACGAAAATGCTCAAGAAAGTAGCGTTCCCTCAGGAGCTTGACCTGGACCGGAATTTGGATGCTTGGCCGGAGCGTTTTAATCTTGAAGAAATTACCGTGGGTGATTTTTTGGCTAAACAATTGAATCGACGTATTCAGGCGATGTTGCTTTCAGATGAGCGGATTCATCATACCATTCGGCATGCTCAAGTGAACTTTACATTCCACACAGAAGCAGAACTGGCCTCCAATCAGCATCCGCATTTTTCGCTTTTTTTTGATTTTATTACAAAAGGAATGAGTAAAAATAGAACCTTGAAAGAAGTGGTTGGTGATGAGGATGTGCTCTATTTGATGGACATCATTTTGCGGGAGTTTTCAGTTTTAGTGAGAAGTTATCAGTTTGAGCATTATGAATATTTAGAACTTGTTTGGGAACCCGCCGGATCTACCGCTATTCTTAAAATAGAACCGAATCGACTGGACTTATTCCGAGAACACAAAATGAATGTCTCCACTTTACTGGGAAACAATCCGATTGGGTTTTGACCTAGCTTAATCAGAATATTACCATCCTGCCGACGGATCTTATATCACGATTAGCGTTATTGAACCCCTTGGATATTCATGTTAAAATCTTAGCGCTCTTAGCTTTAGAGTGCTAATCGGAGATAGGTTTATGACAGATTTAACAGACCGTCAAAATGATATTTTAAGAGTCATTGTCAGTCTATACGTTAAAACGGTAACTCCCGTTGGTTCCTGCACCATCACGAAGTTTTATCATGACGCGTTATCACCGGCCACCGTTCGTAACGAAATGCATGATTTAGAAGAAAAAGGATATGTCAAACAACCTCATACTTCCGCGGGCCGGATCCCAACCGATCAAGGATACCGGCATTATGTGGATCATCTCATGCTTGAAACAACGGTTCCTCCCCATGTCGCGGCATTGGTTGCGCGTGAATACCGCGATCGCATGGACACTATCGAAACTTTATTTGAGCGGACATCCAAAATATTATCTTCACTTTCCGAACAAGCCGGACTTGTAGTTTTTCCGACGTTTGAAGGTTTAACCTTAAAGCGGATTGAACTGACTCAGTTGAGTACCAAACATTTGCTTGTTGTTTGGGTCACTTCCAACGGATTTGTTCAAAATAAACTCATCAGTTCACATGATATTCCGGCCGCTGATCTTGAACGTATTGATCGTATTTTGAATGAGGAGCTAAGCGGCGTTCCGATGTCGGAAGCGCAAAATCGTTTATTTGATAAATTAAAGGTTCAAAGTTCACTTCAGAGACTTTATCAAAGCGCTCAAATGATTATTCGGGAAAGCTTGCCGAATTCTCAAACCCGGCGTCTGGCTTTGGAAGGGTCACGGTTTATTTTGGATCAGCCGGAATTTCATGATTGGGAAAAATCCCGCCGCTTGTTCAAAACCTTGGAAGAAAAAGAATTTTTGACCGATTTAGTTCATACCAATTTAGATCATGAAGGCGTAAATGTTCAAATCGGTTTGGAACATCATTGTGAAGATATCTGGGATTGTTCGTTTGTCACTGCCCAGTATCGCGTTCATCAAAAAGTCGTAGGATCATTGGGCATTTTGGGTCCGAGACGCATGCCGTATGAACGGGTTATTTCACTGGTTGATTACGTTTCAAGACGTTTTGGTGAAGCGCTGGAGCAATGGTTTTAACATGGAAAAACAGGAAAAAAAACGAAAAGAAGAGCATGGAAAAAAAGACATGAATGAGCAAACTGAGGTTACTTCCGAAACCTTGGAAATCAAGCGTGCAGAGCTGGAGGAGCTTAAACAGAAGGCTGTCGAATTTTCTCAGCTTCAGGAGCGCCTGTTGCGATCCGCTGCGGATTTTGAAAACGCTAGAAAAAGGCTCTCCAGGGAACGCGAAGAATTTGTCAAATATGCTTTAGAGGATTTGATTTATAATTTACTTCCCGTTCTTGATAATTTCAATTTTGCGCTTTCTCACATCAGCGGAAATGACGATAAAACCAAGTCCATGCGTGAAGGATTTTTGTTGATTCAAAAGCAACTGCTTCAAATTATGTCGGAGCGGGGAGTTAAGCCGATCGACAGCCCAGTTGGTAAACCCTTTGATCCGCATCTCCATGAAGCGGTAGGCAGTATGATAGACAAAGAGAAGCCGGAAGGATCCATTGTGGAGGAAGTACAAACTGGTTATGAACTCAACGGTAAATTACTTCGTCCCGCAAAAGTTAAAATTTCAACTCAACGTGATGCTTGCGAAGAGAAAACAGAAGAATTAACGTAACATGACATCCGGCACGAATAAACGGGATTATTACGAAGTTCTAGGCGTTTCCAAAACGGCCTCCCAGGACGACATCAAAAAAGCATACCGGAAATTGGCGCTCAAACATCACCCGGACCGGAACAAAGGGAATAAAGAAGCCGAGGATCGCTTTAAAGAAGCGGCCGAAGCTTATGCGGTTTTGAGTGATACTCAAAAACGATCCCAATATGATCAATTCGGTCACTCATTGGGTGGAAGCGGTTTTCAGGGATTTGAAGGTTTTGAAAGTTCATTTCAAGGATTTGGGGATGTTTTCGGCGATCTGTTCGAAGATTTTTTCGGAACTTCACGCCGCGGAGGTTCCAGAAGCGGGATCCGTGGAGCCGATTTAGAATATTCGGCCGAAATCAATTTGGAAGACGTAGTTCATGGAAAAGAAATTTCGGTGGAATTTCCACGCCTCGAAACCTGTGAAACCTGTGCTGGAAGCGGCGCTGAACCCGGCACTCATCCAGCCATATGTTCGGATTGCGGCGGTGCCGGCGAGGTCCGCATTTCACAGGGTTTTTTTACCATGCGGAGAACGTGCCCGAAATGCCGCGGAGAGGGCAAGCAAATTTCAAAACCTTGCAAGAATTGTCACGGCTCCGCACGCCTTCGGAAAAACCGAAAGTTAAATATTAAAATCCCAGCCGGCATCGATGATGGGGCGCAATTGAAAATTACCGGTGAAGGGGAGGCGGGCGAACGCGGGGGAGCTCGCGGCAATCTTTATGTGCATGTTATCGTCAAACGTCATCCGGTTTTTGAGCGTGTTGGGTCCGAACTTTTAATTGAGGCTAAAATTGGAATTCATCAAGCCGTCTTAGGTTCTCAAATTGAAGTCCCCACCTTGGACGGAAAAGTCCTGTTGAAGATTCCGTCCGGAACGCAGCCTGGAAAAGTATTTCGTATCAAAGGAAAAGGCATTCCGGATTTAAGAGGACACGGAACCGGAGATGAATTGGTCCGAATCAACGTGGATATTCCGGAACGTCTCAATTCAAATGAGAAAAAACTTCTTGAGGAATTTGCCAAGTTGCGCGACGGGTCCGCCGGAAAACCCATTTTTACCCGCTGGTACGTGGAGAGGTAATTTATGCCGACTTATGAATATGAATGCAGCCAATGTTCGCACCGATTTGAGCAGTCCCAATCCATGACAGCCGAACCGATTAAAATATGCCCTGTCTGCAAAGGGCCCACGCGCCGATTAATCGGACGCGGAGCTGGAATTATTTTCAAAGGCAGCGGTTTCTATCAAACCGATTATCGTTCGTCTTCCTATCAGAAAAAGGCAGAGGCCGATAAGAAAAAACCAGAGCCGGCTAAAAAACCCGATTCGAGCATCACCCCACCTCCCGCCTCAACGTCCGGCTCGGCATCGTCCAAATGATCCTACCACCTACTTTTGGCCCAAAGGGCCAATTTTTGTTTCATTTAAATTGCCATAAAAATCCGCCTGCGGTGGGAAAGCAGGTGGTGGGATGAAATTTTTTGATTACGAAACGCGCGTTCGATATGCAGAAACAGACCGGATGGGAATTAGTTATTACGCCAATTACTTTGTTTGGTTTGAAGCTGCCCGGACTGAATATTTTCGCACGCTTGGGCTTGTATACTCCGAATTTGAAAAGAATGGTATTTTTCTTCCCGTCGCTGAAGCCCAATGTCGTTACGCGGAACCGACTTCTTATGATGATTTACTCACCGTCCGTACCGTTGTGAGCCAAATGAGACAGAGCTCCATCCGGTTTGAATATGAGGTGTTTAAGAACAAAGGGAAGAAACCTGTGGCGACAGGTTATACGATTCATGTGTTTAGCGGGTCCAATTTGAAGCCTATCCGCATTCCAGAAAATTTGCGCGCCAAAGTGGAAATCAGTTCTTTTTAGCCCTAGCTGCAACCCAGATTGTTTCACCCCACCAGCGTTCGGTCAATTTACCGAGCAGATTCGTGTGATAATCAACACAATTGATTTTGGCGGAAAATCCTCGTTCTTCCATAAATTTTCCGATGGATGCGGGAGTTTGTAAGTTGATGTGAAGTCGCGTATGTTCGCTTTCCGGATATTTGATTTTGAAAATCTCCTTGATGAATTTTTGAAGCGAATCGGTGTGTCTGCTTTTTCCGCGGACGACTCTGAGCGGTTCTTTGATCAGTTTGATCGGTAGTTCCAAAATTCTTTTCAGGGGAAATAAATAGCGGATGTAATTTAAATTCGGCGTACTGATGACCAGGATCCCGCCTGGTTTTAAGGCCTGCTTGAATTTATCAATCAAGATTTTAAGTTCCCAATCATAAAGATGTTCATACACCTGATTGAACACAATCGCGTTGAATTTATGATTGAATTCAAGTTCATTCATGGTGAGCCGGATGAATTGAACCCGATTTTGGATTTCTTCGGAAAACTGCTGGGCATAAGATTGGGCAAATTGGACGGCGTCTTTGCTGAAATCAACGCCTACTGCGCAAATGCCACGTTTGGCTAGTTCGATCACGAGATTTCCGCGGCCGCATCCAAAATCAAGCACGCGATCTCCGGCGACAATGGAACCGAACCGAATTGTTTCCAAAATAGCCGGATCAACCGCATCTTTTTCCAAGTATTCAAGGCCCGGCAGGCTTTTGAGGTAGTAATCTTGATCGTAAAGCTCCGGTCCCGAGCCCGCCGGTCGGTCTAATTCCATAATGTAAAATCTATGTTCATCATGTTTGCTTAGCGGTAAACTATATACAAAAATGGAGTGAACCCATGAAATCATATACCGAATATTTATGGATGAACACAAAAAAGAAACGCGAATACATAAACATTACACCGCAAGTTGAAGAAGCGGTGAGGAAGTCGGGCGTTCAGGAAGGACTGGTCCTCATCAACCCCATGCACATTACGGCAAGCTGCTATATTAATGATGATGAAGTGGGGTTGATCCAGGATTTTGACGAATTCCTTGAAAAAATCGCTCCTTACGATGTTAAGAAATACCACCACCATCAGACGGGTGAGGATAACGGTGATGCTCATTTAAAGAGGCAGTTGTTCGGTCGTGAGGTGACGGTTGCCATTACTCAGGGGAAACTGGATTTCGGAACGTGGGAACAGATTTTTTACGCGGAATTTGACGGACAACGCCGAAAGAGAGTGCTGATAAAAATTATTGGCGAATAGGAAAGGTGCCAGGTATTATTTACCAAACCCTTATGGAACCAGAAACCAGAAAAATTAAAATCAAAGTTCCAACCGAACAAAAACTCTGAGCCGACACATCGAAAAAACCCGCAATTATCTTCTCTTAATTTTATTTTTCTTGGTCCCAACGCTTATCTTTGCCGCCTCTTTAGCGCTTTTTCTTCTGTCTCCCTCTGTGCATATTTCATATCCCTTTGAGCTTGGCAGGTTTTCCGGTACAGCCGAAATTTATTCTTATCAAAATAGGCAATGGACAACCGTTACGCGCCGGGGCCATCAGCAGATTATGTTGAATCCGCGGGATAAAATTAGAACCCAGAGTGATTCGGATCTTGATTTCCGGATCCCTGAAGTGCTGGACTTAAGGCTAAAAGCATCCTCCGAATTGGAAATTATGAAAACTAAATATGAAGAGGAGTTAAAATTTAAATTGAACAAGGGTGGGTTACTTGGGCTGACCGGCGATCAATTTGGAAACCGAGAACTTGAAGTCATAACGCCGCGTTTAATTTCTACCGTTCAAGGCAACGCTTCATTTTTAATTCAAACTGGAAAGGTCTATAGTTCAGCCGGCGCGTTGGTCGGACAAATTACCGTTCAGTTGCCGAAATCCAAGAACATAGTAACCATTCATACGCTTGAGACCTTCATGAGGACGGATGATAAAAAAATGGAATTGAAAACAAAACGCGTGAACTATCAAGAATGGAAAGCATTGAGCGAGGTCCGTGATTTGACGGTTGTCTCCGCGGAAGAAATGGCTGAGCAATTTGATTTGAGGAAAAAGGCGGGTAATTTCTTTAACTATGTTTTTGACGAAGGCGTTTTTTTTAAGCCCAATTGGGGTTATGCGGAGCGCGAATTTTACGAAGATTCAGAATCCAAGCAAGTCATTTTGCGAATCACTTATGACGTTTTTCCGCAAAGTTCATTTTCGGGAATGTATTTTAAAATCAGGGGCCTTGATTTGTCGAAAGTGCATCGGATCAGCATGAATGTGAAGTCAGATCCCGGAAAGTCGGTTCCGAATCAATTCCGAATTGAATTTAAAGATCAGCTTTCCACCGTCCGCGGTTTTGCCGTGAGTCCGATTTCGAAAGATTGGAAAAACTATGCGTTTGATTTCAACACCCTAAAACCGACTCCGGTGGGAGAAATGGTGTTTGTCTTTGAAAATATACGGGTTGGAGCTTTGAATACAAGCGGTACGGTTTATATCAAAGATTTGACGATTACATAATTGTGGCAGGTAATGGCAGACATAAAAAAAGCGCTCGTTTTTTGACGAGCGCTTTTTTAGTTAGAAATTAACTAGAGCGTACTCTCGTAATCGGAATGAAATGATTTTCATCTACTGAAAAACCCATGCCACGGACATCGATCATGGGTTTGTAACTAGGAGTATAACCATAAAAATCATTAAAAAGGTCATCTTCGTATGGATCAGGGAGAGCTCCAAAAAGACCGCCATAACGCAAGGCATCAGCCTCAGCAAAAGGATTCGGGATAAAATTTCCTTGTTCATCATGCGGGACAGGTGGCCGTTTGCTTAAAGCTAAAAGGGGCATCGCATAAGCCGAAATAAGCGTAAGGCAAAGAATTAAACCAAATAAAGCGCGCAGTGCTTTCATGTTTCCCTCCCTGGATTATTATGATTCCATAAAAAAAGCTTGAAATCAGATAAATGTTATATTAAGGTACGTTCAGTTGCAAGGGAAAACATTGCAAAATTCGTTGCCAGAGAAGCATTAAATCTCTAATGTAATTATCGGCTATAGCCGATATTAGTTAACGAAAAAAGGGGAGGGGTGCAATGCGCAGAATTTCTGTTTTCATTTCTTTATTTTCCCTAACGTTTTTCTTTGCAAACTCATTTCTTTATGCCGGCGGTTTGGAATCTACAACTACTGCGGCCCGCACGAAAACCCAGGAATTTGTAAACGCTGCCGTTAAGCCTGGCACCTACGTTTTTGCCGAAAAACTGGTTAAACTAGTGGGTGATGGGATTGATTGGTATTTTGACCGCTTGGTGATCGCCTCCGAAAAAGCACAAATCGGAAAAATTTCGAATGACGTGGTCACTGGAATGGGAAAAGGGCTCAGCGATTTAAAAGTAGATTATTATACCAACCGTGGCCTGGATACCGTTGAAGATTTGGCGCATAAATTTTGGCTTCAGGATTTCACCCAACAGGTTCTTCAAAGCTCCGACGTAAAAATTAAACCCTACTTTAAAGGCGGTTTCGAATATCAAAGCAACGTTTTTTCAGAACCTGAAGCTCCCAAGACAAGAGACGAAGCGCTTTGGGTTTGGACACCGGGCGTTTCAATCAACTATCCGTTTGGAGAAAATAACCGTTACCGAATTGGAGCCGTCTACGAAGCTCGGATTACCGAATTCACAAAGTACCATCAACATGATGACATCGGACAATCTTTGGGCGCTGTCGGTAATTTTAAACTAACGGATAATTTTTTCTTTAATGTCACTGAAGAGTTTGTCAAAGATGTGGCGCGAGCTGGCACCCGTTCTGCCAAACGTGTTGAGTATACCGATCAAATTGTAACGCCGTCGATTACCTACAACTGGCGCAACTGGAGCTTTGAAGGCGAATATAAAAATGCAATCCGCGATTTTGACAGCGCGATTTACCGGGCGTTTTCTTACGCCAACAATGCTTTTACCTCACGCTTCCTTCGCGATCTAGCGCCAAATTTCCGCGGTTTGGTGGAGTACACGTTTTCTCATTACGATTATGCCGCTGATGCAACTCGAGTTGGTCATTACTATGAAATCAAAACCGGTGTGAAAGGCCAGCTTTCCAAACGCACCAGCATTTTGGCTCGAATCGGATACCAGGACCGCGATTATCGGAATCATGATACAAAGTATGATATTCCGGCTGCTGATTTTAGACTGACGCATCAGTTGACCCAGCGAACCAATCTTGATTTTTACGGTCATATCACGGGACAGGAATCGCAATTTACGAATAATCGCGCATTTGAAGAGAAACTCGTACAAGGTTCCGCCAACTATTTATTTAACGAGAAACTTCGCGGCCGCGCAGGCGCTTGGCTGGCCCGCCGTGATTTTGATAATGTATCGACCATTGGTGCAGTACAGATTTTAAGACGTGATCTGCTGGGAAGCATATTTGTAGGTTTGGATTATGCGTTCCGCCCCTGGCTCATTACCAATTTGGATTATCGTTATGAACGGAGCAATTCCAATAATTCCAACTTTGATTACACGAATAATGTCATGTCGGTTGGAATGACGATGCCGCTTTAGAAACTTTCTGTCATCCCCGAGTGCCTAAGGACTAAGAATTCCTAATCTTAGCCGCAGGCGCTTGGAGATATTCATCTCCTGTGTTTTAACGCTCGCGCTTAATGCCGGCGCCAATGCGCCAGTACTCATCGTGGCAACTTTGACACATTTTCTAAAGAAGAACGTCCTGTTCTTCCCAAAAAGTGCTCGCGCATGAAGCGCGCAGCGCGTTGCCTACGATTATGTGC
>Ga0209515_10002197_pt1 | contig 30509 bp, 33 predicted proteins | sample Subgroupgradi54m_FD_187454 | JGI IMG/M metagenome (GOLD analysis project Ga0209515, IMG submission 187454) | Subsurface groundwater microbial communities from S. Glens Falls, New York, USA - GMW60B uncontaminated upgradient, 5.4 m (SPAdes)... ... | reverse complement strand
TGTATTTATCTCCATAATGGTATTGAAGAAGCACTACTATTTAAATCTTTCGTTTCACAGTCTTTTAGTAGTAGTAACAATTCTTGCCCCATCGTAAAATAGGCTGACTCAAAAATTGAAACTAACGTATCGGGCTATACGAAGTTTTTCGACCGAAGGGAGAAAAATTTGGAGAATTTGCGAGCCGAGCAAATTCTCGTATAGCCCGTGTTAAGCGAGGGTGAGGGAGCGTAGCGACCGAAAGCGCAGCGCCCCCCGAGCGACTGAAAGGAGCGAAGGCGTATGACGCAGGAATTTTCCCGTTCTTAGAAAAACAACAATTTTATGCCCGAAATAATTACAAATAAGACAAATAAACGTTTCACCCACAAATCGCCTTTTTTAATTGCAACACACGCACCAATATAGCTACCGATAGACATCGTTATGAATAAAACAATACCAATTTTGTAATCAATAATCCCATTGAGCGCAAATATTATTACCGATGATATTGAAAGAACAAACCAGGGTATTATTCCAGTTCCTAACACTTCGATCATTGTTAATCCAAGAAAGAATGTTAAGGCGTAAAATATCATCGGTCCTGTTCCCTGACCAAAAAATCCTGCAAAAATCATAATAGCAAAATAAACCAGTAAGCCGACAATAGTTTTGCTTCTGCTTGGTTTAGCTTGTTTGACACCTAAATCTTTTTTCAAAAATATCAAAGGCAGAAGAATTAAGATGAGAATACCAACAACACTTTCTAGGATTTTTTGGTCTACATTTAATAAAATATTTGCGCCAATTAAGGAGCCGGCCAAACTAATGACTGCAAGAATAGGTACGTATTTCCAAACAATCTTTTTAGCTTTCCAAAATTTGATTAAGGCAGTGAATGTTTGGCCGATAGTTCCGAGTCTATCGGTAGCGATTGCGATTTGTGGGGGAAGTCCAAGAAATACAAGCGACGGCACAGAAATTAAACCGCCAGCACCAATTACAGAATCAAAGAATCCTGTTGCTAAACCAATGAGCGATACCAATAAAAGTAAAATTATTTCGGGCATTTTATAGATTAGTTCTGGTAAGTTAATAATGTTTTCGGAAACACATCAAGGGAAAATTCCGAGTAATATGTCGCTTAACACCCACTGGACGAACCATTTTATAAAAAAATAGGTTTGTCCAGTGGTTTATATATGAAATTGTCCACTGGTCACTGGACATGGATGCGCGTAAGGTATATAAATGAAAATGATTCATAACTAATCTATGGAACAATTCAAAGTATTGATTGATGAGATGAAAATAAGAGGTTTTTCAAGAAAAACAATAGATAGTTACCTTTATATTAATCAACGATTCTTGGACTTTGCAAAGAAATCACCTAGGGAAGTAACAAAGAAAGATATTGGAGAGTATCTTGTTCGTTTGTATGACCAAAATAAAGCTTCTGCTACTAGGCATCTTATTGTTTGCGCATTAAAATTTTATTATGAAGAACTTCTTAAAAGAAGATTTCAATTAAAGTATCCGAAAGTTCATAATAAACTGCCAATTGTTTTGTCAAAAGAAGATATTCTTAAAATGATTCAAGTTACCAATAATCTTAAACATAAACTTTTGCTTGAATTACTTTATGGTTCTGGACTGCGTGTTGGTGAAGGTGTAAAGATTAGAATCGAAGATATTGATATAAAAAACAAATTATGTTTCATACGAAATGGAAAAGGTGGGAAAGATAGAATTGTAAGATTATCAGATATGTTTATTGTTGATTTTTCGATTTACCTGCAACAATTAAATAATAAGCATACTAATAATACTAATACTAATAATACTAATATTAATAATACTAATAATAACTATCTTTTTGAATCACAACAAAAAAAAGAGATGCATATTAGTATCAGAACTGCTCAGAAAATTGTTGAACAGAGTCTTGCAAAAGCGAATATAACTAAAAATGCCCATCCGCATACTTTGCGTACAAGTTTTGCAACGCATTTAGTTCAAAATAAAGTTGATATTAGTTATGTGCAGAAAATACTTGGACATAGTAGATTAGAAACTACCCAAAGATATATTCGATTAAACACAGCTGATCTAATTAAAATAAAAAGTCCATTAGACTGAAGAGAACTTTGCAAAATACTCGCTATCGCTCGGGTTACTGCCAGATTCGCATTTTCATGTACTATGGATTGAAAAAATTCCTATTTGAATTTCCTTTTTTCTGGACAAATTAATTGGAGGATGCTCATAAATAGGCAGTAACCTTAATTTTGCAAAGTTCTCTGAATTCTCAACAAAATATATAAACTAAGAGCATTTAATCTCTACAATGATAGAAATTATCTCCAAAAAAGGAATTGCAGTTGACCAGCGAAATATGAGGCAAGTAATTTTAGATATGCCAAAATATATCAATCAAGGCTGGAATTTAGCAGGATCATTTTCAGTAAATGATGCAGTTAATAAGATTTTCTTCGTCGGTATGGGTGGCAGTGCAATTGCTGGCGAAATTCTAAAGATGTATCTTACAAATGATTGCGAAGAGTTTCAAAAGCAGCAGATTCCGATCGAAATTGTTCGTGATTATTCATTGCCTGCAACTGTTGATGAGCATAGTTTGGTGTTTATCGTTTCTTATTCTGGCAATACTGAAGAGACAATTGCAGCTTTTCGAGAAGCATTAAAGAAAAAAGCAGTTTGCATTTGTTTGGCAACAGGTGGAAAGATTCAAGAAATTGCAAAAACAGTTAACACACCCTGCATTTTGCTTCCTAAGGGAATGCAGCCGCGAGCATCATTAGCATTGCAATTTTTTGTATTATTGCGGATTATGCAGAATAGTAATTATATTAAAAATCAAAAAGAAAATCTTGAAGAATCAGTGCGCGTTGTTTCAAATCCTGAAAAGATAGAGCAAGCAGCACAGCAATTAGTACAGTCAGCAAAAGGAAAAATTATTTTACTTTATTCATCATCTCGTTTATTTGGTCTTGCATACCGCTGGAAATGTCAGATTAATGAAAATGCAAAACAGCATTCATTTGTCGGTGTTTTAAGTGAATTAAATCATAATGAATTAGTTGCTTTTATGACAAAAATGAGCCCTATACATGTCATTTTTTTAAAAGACGAAAATGACCACCCACAGATTAAAAAGCGAGTTGCAATCTGCAAAGAATTAATTATCAAGCGCGGTTATTCAACAACAGAAATAGCAGTAGGTGGCAAAACAGAACTCTCAAAAATATTTTCGGGTATTTTACTTGGCGATCTATTTTCTTATTATCTTGCAATAGAAAACAATGTTGATCCAACACCAATTGAAATCATTGATGAATTAAAAAAAAGATTGGTAAACTGATTAAATAATGGTTAAATCAATGCTTAAACAATTTTTTTTGTTAAATATTATTTTGATTATTATGTTCCTTTTATTGAATAGTTGTGCTAATCAACAAAATAAAACTGTGCAACAAGAATATGCAATCAAAATAGCAGTACAAAATAATTCCAACCAAAACGGAGGAGGTGATTCCATGAAATTAACAAGCAGTGCATTCCAAAATAATGCAGAAATCCCTTCAAAATATACTTGTGATGGAGAAGGAATTAGCCCGCCACTCGAGATAAAAGATGTTCCAAAAAATGCAAAAAGTATGGTACTCATTATGGATGATCCAGATATTCCAGCATTTGTTAAAGAAAAATATAACATTGATGTTTGGGATCATTGGATTTTATTTAATATCCCCACGGGCACGGCAAAGATAGAGGAAGGAAAGAATCCAAATGGAATCTTAGGAGTTAATTCGAGAGGAAATAATTCTTATGGTGGTCCTTGTCCGCCTGATGCTCAGCATCGTTATTTCTTTAAATTATTTGCACTTGATGTAATGCTTTCTTTAAAAGAAGGAGCAATAAAAAAAGAAATAATTGCTGCAATGCAAACGCATATTCTTGCAGAAGCTGAATTAATGGGATTATATGAGCGAAATAAATAAATCAATCAATAAGACCAATTAATAAATAATTAAATGCTAAACTACTTAAATAAACTTTCAACTTTATTTAATACAAGCAGGAATATATTACTCTTTATTTTTCCAATTTTCTTGATAATAAATCTCTTTTCAATTTTGAGTATATTCTCAACTTTAATACAGCTTTGCTCATATAATATTCCTTCTTCAAGATCTTTAGTTGTAATTAAAATGGAGTAGATATTATGAGTGATATTTGATGTTATGCCACAAACAATTATATCATCAGAAGATGCATTAAAACTGTCTTTTGAGATTACAAGAACTGGGCGAACTTTGTTTCCGCTAAAATCTGAGAATGGAAATGGCACTAAAAGTATCTCTCTTTGTTTTATAATCATACATATTTACTCCATGTTTTTTGATCTTTAGGATTATCCCACATTTTAGCCATTGCTTTATCTGCTAATAGTAGCCAACCAGCTTTTTCTTTTGCTTCTTGATTTTTATCTAACTCAATCAGAAAATCATCCTCTCGCTCTAAAATAATTCTTCTTCCTTTTTTTATCAATACCAGTTTTGTTCCTTCTTTAATTTCTAATTTTGCTCTTACTTTTTCAGGTATTACTATTTGTCCTCTTGAGGATACATTAATTGTTTCTATCATTGTAAGAAAAGTAAGTATAAACTTATTAATAAACTTTTTGTTATTCAGCATCAAAATCAAGAACTAATAAAAAGACAGCTTCATTCCTTTTTTTATGTTGCTCCGCTGGTTAAAATTAGAAAATATTCGAAGTTATAATAGTGAGCAGATTTTCTTTCCAGAAGGCTCAGTATTATTGTCTGGAGATATTGGGTCAGGAAAATCAACGATATTATTAGCAATAGAATTTTCGTTATTTGGATTCAATAAAGCAGATGTTTCAGGCGATCAATTGTTACGGCATGGGAAGCATGAAGGAAGTGTCGAACTTTGTTTTGAAATTCAAAAAAAAACAGTAATTATCAAGCGAGTATTACGCAGAACAAACACAGTCAAACAAGAGCATGGCTATTTAATTGTTAATAATGAAAAAATTGATTGCACTGCTGTTGAACTCCGAACAAGAATTCTTGAATTGCTAGGCTATCCATTATCAATGGTGTCAAAAACGCGAGATGTGTTATATCGTTATACAGTCTATACACCGCAAGATGCAATGAAACAAATCTTAAGAGAAGATAAAGAGCAACGGCTTGAAATTATTCGAAAAATATTCAATGTTGACAAATACAAACGCATCCGTGAAAACACTCAATTAATTGCAAAAGAGCTCAAAATAAAAAAATTGTTATACGAACAACAAATTGCAGACTTGCTCCAAAAGCAAAAGCAATTAGAGGAATCTCTTGCAAAAAAAACAAAATTTGTTGTTTCGCTTGTTGATGGTAAAAAACAGCAGCAAGAATCTGCAGTAATTCTTCTGAAATTACAGAACGAATATCAAGAGCTTGAGAAAAAAATAGTTGCAATGAGATCATTGCAGCAAGAAATCAATTTCCTCAAGCAGCAATTGCAGACAATTGAATTGCAAGAGCAAAAAAGTACTGCTTACACAAACCAATTGCAGCAGCAGCTTGAAATTGAAAGGCAAAAAATAATTGCTTTTCCTATAATCAAATCACCCTCCAAAAATGAGTTAGAATTAACACAGCAATTAGATGCTCTGCAAAAAGAGCTCCAGCAACTTGAACAGCAATTAGCTCATTCTCTTCAACAGCAATCATTTTTTGAAAATAATAATCTTCAGCTGAATCAAGAAATTTCTCTCTTAAAAAGAAGCGTAGCTCAAAAAGAAGAAAAACAAAATGAATTGCAGACAATACTCATTGCATTGCAAGAAAAAGAATCTCTTGAAACAGAAATAGTTGTCCGAGATAAATTGTTGGCAGAAATTCTTCAGCAAATCACCGAAACAGAAACACTATCAGTTGTATCAGCACAAGCAAAAGAAAAAATAACAACATTGAACCAATGTCCTACCTGCTTTCAAATTGTTTCAGAACAGCATAAACATAGCGTTATAACTGATGCAGCTGAAAAATTAATTAATTTCGAAGGAAAAATTCATAATTTAAAACAAAGAAAACAAAAAAATGAAGAATCGCTTGAAAAAATAAAACTGCAATATTCAGCTCTTCTTTTGCAAGAGAAAAAACAGCTTATTCTCCAGCAAGAGCTAAAACAAATGGACGAAAAACTCACGCAATTGGCAGAAAAAGAAAAACAACTGCAGGATTTGTCAAATCAACAAGAACAATTGCAAGAAAAATTAGCACAACTCATCGAAAAAGGAATAAATTCACAAAATAAACAGCAATTGCAGGAAAATATTGCAAACACAAAAAAAGAGCTAGATGAATCACGAGATTATACAGCTAAGCAAAAAGAAAAAGAATCGTTGCAAAGATTAATCGATGAAAAAGAAGCAATAATTCTCGAGCGAACTAAAGAATTAAACGCGCTTATTGAAACAAAAAAGCAAGCAATCAAAAAAATCGCTGAGAATCAGGAGTTAGCAGCTACTTTTGTTGACCTCCAATCATTATATGACGATAAAAAAAAGCAATTAATGCTCCAAACAGAGCAGGAAAAAAAAATTGCAATTGCAATTGCGCAATTAACTATTGAAACAGCAGCAATTGATGAAACAATTACGCAAGTAAATAAAGAGATTGAAGAAAAAATGATTGTTAAAGAAAAATTATTAAAAACAACTGAATTAATTCATTGGTTGCAGGACAAATTCACTCCCTTTAGTGCATTGATTGAACGGCAGATATTGCATACACTCTATCGAGAGTTTAATGAGTGTTTTATCACGTGGTTTGGAATTCTTGTTGATGATGAAACGCTTTCCGTGCGATTAGATGAGGATTTCACTCCATCGCTTCAGCAAAATGGTTACGATACTGATTTCGAAAACTTATCGGGTGGAGAAAAAACCGCAGTTGCTCTTGCTTATCGATTAGCATTAAACAAAGTAATTAATGATTACGTCGGCAATATTGCAACCAAAGATTTAATCATTCTCGACGAACCAACAGAAGGCTTTAGTTACGATCAGCTCGACAAAATCAAAGATGTTCTAGAGCAGATAAATATTAAGCAAGTGATTATTGTCAGCCACGAAGCAAAAGTAGAAAGTTTCGTCCAAAATATAATTCGATTGAATAAATCAGGGCATGTGAGCAAAGTGGTTAGTTGAAAGTTTATTATTTTTTATCTTTTTTATTTTTGAAAATAAGGTTTTATTCCCAAAATTTGTTGCTGCCAATAATCCCAATTAATTGTTTTTCGATAGTTTCCTTCAACTTCAGCTTTTCGCGCATGGGGATTATTTATTAAAGCATATTTACGAATTACTCCAGCAATTTCTTGCCAAAGCTGAGTAAATAAATCTTCTGTTTGAATAATATACTCAATTGTTTTATTTGTTGTGTTTTGCTGTGTTTCATGGATATCTGCAGAATAAAACGCATTCAGCACATTTTTTGTCTGGCCAAATCGGTGTGGGGTTATTCGTAAATCAAAAAGAGTCTCAAATTGTAATACTCGAGAATCAAGCGTTGCTTTACAATTTTTAATTTCAAACATAAATGCATCTCTTTGTTCAATATGTTCTGGTTCTGTTGAATAAAATATTTCCATTCTTGCATCATGGGGATACCAAAACATATTTTTTAAATTATTTTGAGTGAGTTTCTGAGTTCCTGTGATAACATGTCCAGAACACATGTGACCTGTATCATGAACAAAAGGCAATTCCCATAATGCAGGTACAACTTGACGAATTGGTTCTTCAAGAAGATTAACTAATCCTAAATATCGTTGTTTGAGTTCTTTTTGCATATTCTCACTAATTAGTAAGAATTATCTTGGTGTTTATATTTATTTCGAGTAGTAATTAGAAAGTTATATAAATAAGTAAAACTAGAAAAATTCAATTGCAGGTGTAATCATGTCGTTCAAAAAAATGAGGTTATTGGTATTTGTACTAGTGATTGCATTACTCGCATCATTCTTCGTAACAGCTGCTGCAACATTTGATGTTGCTGTTAATCCAGTTATTAAAAATTTTTATCCTACGCAGCAAGGAAAATATGAAGTTACAATCACGAATAAAATGGATCTTCCTGATGAGTTCTCATTATCATTCACAAATACGCCGAAGTGGAGCATTGAAACTGATCCAATATCTTATTTGTCAGGCATTCCAATGAAGGCGAATGAAAATAAAACATTTAATGTGTATGTTGCAGGAGTTCCTGATTATCAATTTGGCACGCACGATTTTAATATTCTTGTAACCTCAAAAAACACAGGAACAACGCTTGCTGATGTTATTCCAGTATTATTGCGGAATCCAAGCAAAGATTTTGTCGAGTATTCTCCTGTTGTTAATATTGATGTTGATATTCCTGCAAAGATCGATCCACGAGATAAGAACAGTATTAAAATTAATTTTCTCAATAGAAATAAGCTTAATATAAAAAATATTACTATAACTGTTGCTAGTAAATTATTTAATACAGAAAAAGTAACAACTCTTGGTTCATTAGAAAGAAAAACAGAAGAAATCCCATTAGATTATGATCCTTTATTGCCTCCTGTTAAAGATACAATCTCTGTTACAATTACTATCAATGGTGGCGAACCAAAATTAACAACAAGAGATGTACAATTTTTAGGTTATTCAACGATTGAAGAATCAACCTATAAAGAAGATAATTTTTTAAAATATACACGGATGATTAATTATACAAACAAAGGAAATGTAGCAACAATGAAAAAATTGATTGTCAAAACTTCTTTTTTTGAACAGTTATTTTCATCAACACAGCCCGAAGCTAAAAAAATGATTGATAACGGTGAACGTCAATTTGTTTGGGAAATTGAACTACAACCACAAGAAACAAGAACAATTGAATTAGTGATTAATTATCGAATAGTATTCCTCATTATTTTCATTATTGCATTGCTTATCGGAGCATATTATTTTTTCAGAAGTCCAATGACTATTGCAAAAGAATCACATGTAGTTAGAATTGGCAAGGAAAAAACTGAAGATGGCATTTCACATTTAAAAGTTTTAATTCACATTAAAAATAGAACAAATACTGTTGTTGAGCACGTTAAGATTATTGATCGAATCCCCCATTTAGTTGAACTTGAAAAAGAATTTGGTGTTGGCACATTGCATCCTGAAAAAGTTTTACATCATGAGATTAAAGGTACAATTGTTAAATGGGATCTTCCAGTTGTTGAACCGTATGAAGAAAGAATTATTCAGTATCAAATCAAATCAAAATTAAAAATCCTTGGTACAATTACATTGCCTCCAGCATCATTAAAATACAAAAATAAAAATGGCAATGAAGTAAGAATTAGTTCTAATCGATTTATCGCTGGCAGTGATGATGAGTAAATATTTAAATTCAAATTCAATCTTATTTTCTCTTATTTCAATTATTTTTTATTCAATTCTTTGTATATATTTTAATTGCGTAAACACGACAAGAACCTCATAGTAAACAATATGATTTGCAAAAGTAGTGCGTAACTCTGCAATTACCTTATGGCATTCTGCATTATCTCGTGCATAGACGCTTATTTGATAATCCCATTTACCGAGCAAATGAATGTACCATGAGATATTTTGATGTTGACTTATATAAGTTAAAAATGAAGCATGATTCAATTTTGTGCATTTGATCAGCACATACCACCAATGATACCCTAATTTTGAAACTGATACTATTGGAAAAAAATGCTTGATAACTCCTGCCTTAATCATCTCTTTCATTCTTTTTTTGACGACAAAAAGCGAAAGAGATAATTCTCTTGATAATTGATGCAATGGCATTTCAGCATGTAAATTAATTCTCTTTAATATTTTTATATCGATAGCATCAAGTGTATATTTCTCCGTCGATTGTTTCATCTGCCAAAGTTCCTTTAAGAATGTAGCTCCTTTGTGTAATTGTAATCTATTGGGAGAAATAAATTCATCTTTATTTAACAAATATCTCATTCCAATAGAGTTCCTTTCTAATCCAATAACAACATCAAAAAGGGTGATAAGGTGATGAAAATGATCTATAATCTGCTGAAATTCACCTTGAAATTCTCGATCATTTTTGACCCAGAATGCAACTACTAAATCATATGATCCTGTACAAATATTAATCGTTACAACTGTCCGTAAAGAAAATAAGAGAGGAATTAATGATTTCTCCTCACCAATCGTTTTGAGCTTGAAAAAAACGCGATATTCTCGCAATCCTAATGCTTCATGATTTAATAATGCTACAAAACCATTGAGAATTTTATCTTCTCTCATTTTTTTAATTCTATAAAGAATTGTTTCCCTATTTACTTTTAATATTTTAGCTTGCTGCGTGGGGGAGTAGCGAGAATTCTGATAGAGAAGATATAATATTTTTCTATTTAAAACATCAAACTCTTTTTCAGAAAGTTTCGTTCTGCCAATAGTATAATATTGTTCGACTTGCCCAGTAAATGGATGAATCATTTTTACAATAATACTATTATTCTATTTAAATTTTTTCATTTTTGTAAAAAATAAGACGGTCTTTCCTTTTATATTAGTAATGATTACTAATAATCATAGCAATAATAATAATTATAATTATTTATGATTGCTATCCACAACTGTTAAAGGTGAAAACGATGAACAATGGAAACTATCATGAAATAGAAGTTTACAAACAAATTCCAGAAGAATTTGCAAAAAGAGAAATGTTTGATGTTGTTAATTTACTCCCTTTTTTAAGAAAGCCAACTGTTGTTCAGCATCAAGGAGATGGTTCATTGGATTTTTCCGTCTGGCTTGTTACACTCCAGCATGCAAATGAATCATCAGGATTATACATTTTTGCTGATATGTGGAAAAAACTTTTAGAAAATAATACAAGATACCCTTTTCAGCTTAATTTTATGATTGTCAATGGTTATGCTGCAAGTCAAGGTACAAGCAAGTCTAATCAAGTATTTAGTCAGCGTTTTGCTGACAACCAAGCTGATTTCAACAGATGTTGGTATTTAGAGAATCAATTTCCTGTAGAAGTGCCAAGACTTCAACGAAAGCAAATTCAAGAATTAACTGATATTATTTTAGCGTCAGATCCACGTTATTTACTTGATATTCATAATACAACGGGTCATAATAAACCACTTGGTTTTAGAGTAAATGAACGGCAGAAGAATTCACTTTTGTATTCCATGGTTGATGATATCATTTATCAACCAGGAACTTGGGCTGGTTCATTTCTTCAGTTTTTTCATCAGTTTTATACTACTTTCACAATTGAATGCGGAAAAACTGGAACGCTTGCTGCTTTTAATGCTGGACGAAAAATGATTGACACTTTTTTAACATTAAATTCTTCACGTGAAACTCCAGTTAATGAATACAAAGATTTGAAACAGATTGTGATCTCTGAAGAGGTTGATTTTACTTTTTATAATCCAGCAGTATCTCTTGATAAAAATGAAAATATCTTTTTTGTACGTAGAGATATTGAAACAATGAATCAGCAAAATCTAATGGAATTTGGGTTGATTGGTATATATGCTGGAAAGGGAATGCCATTCAAAGTATTTTTTTCTCAAGACGGAAAAAAAGAAGATGTTGCAGAACAATATTTTAGAAAAGAGTCAGATGGAAGAATATTTGCAACCAAAGAATGTTATGGACAGCTTTTTTCAACAAATAAACAAAATGTCAGAGATTCTGAATTAGGTTATATTAGTGATAGAATTAACCAAAAAAGTGTTTAATGATTATGGGGGCACACAAAATGTTAGAGGACAAAATAAAATCTAAATCATCATTAAAAGAAAAATTAACAACCATTGGATCGTATTTGGGGTTATGTGCAGTTATAGGAATTGGAGGTTTTAGTCTCTATAAAGCATTCAAAAGAGAAACAATTGAAAATACTACTGTGACAAAAGTTGGAGAATATCATTTATTTTATCAAACAGACACAACGACAATTGATGAATTTCAGAAAACAATTACTGTTGGTGGATATGACAAATGTTTAAGACCTGCAGAGAAATTTTTCACTGATGAAAACATACCTAGTAAAGGAATGAAAGTAAAATCGATTACTTATCGCAATGGTCTTGTTGGTCCCTGTGATTATATTACAGATGTGGTGTTAGAATAAACAAAGTGATTGGGTTGTAATTATGGAAAAACAACAAAAAGAAGCAAAATGCATTTGCGGAAATAATGTTTTTTTTACCAGATTAAAGAAGATTGAATCTGTCGGAATACTAACTTGTAGCAACTGTGAAAAAAATTATTTTATTTTGGATAGTTTAGATTATTGGTATGATACTATACAAAAAAAATATCCTTCCGAGATGAAATGCAGCACCTGTAATAATGATCATTTTTATGTAAGCTTCATTTATGAATTTAGAGAGAATTCAGCTGATGTTAGGAATGTAAAGATTATAGGTACTTGTCAAAAATGTAATTTCTCTCAAGAGCTAGATTTATGGGAGATTAAATATGGTCCAACTGATTCTTTACTGAAAAATCCTCTTATCCTCTGTGAAAATCCAATCATAAAATATAATCTATCTACTAAAAATTGTTTTTGGACTTTGCAAGACTTAATTGCATTTCTCGAATTTTTATACGAATTAAAACTATTTATCTATGTTCGGCAATATTTTGAAAATAAAACAACAATAATAAAAATATTAAAAAAAGATGAAATTGCTTTGCAGGCTTGCAATTCAAATTACTACACTTTTATTATTTCTCACTACAAATTAACATTGGTAGTGGATCAAGAAATAAATTGGAAGAAAGAAGAGGTGATTATTATTAATTCACCGCATAATATGTATTATGATATAAATCAAAAAAACGCAGGGTTGTTATTTTATATTGAATATACTTTAAATTATATTGAAGATTTTAAATTAGGGACAATAAAGGAAAAATCTGAGCAATTCAAAAAAATGATGAAACAAGTTGAAAATTGGTTACGATTAAATTATGTGAATTCAAGAGGGAAAGAATCATTTGATAATTTTAAAGAACAAAAACGATTATTTGGAGATAAATATCTTAAAAAACAAACGATTTCTTTCAGTCACATTTATAAACCAGTTATTGCCACAACAGGATAAATGGCTAAAAAAAGCAAGAAACAAGAGAAAGAGAGTAAACCATTAGAAGAACAACCTGTTCAAGTTGATTCAACTCCAAATTCTGAAAAAAAATCATCACAGCAAAACGTATCTGATAAAGAAATAGAAGAAGGTCAGCCAATAATTAACATCGGATTAGTCGGACACGTTGATCATGGAAAGACTACATTAACAGAACGATTGACAGGCAAATGGACTGATACTCATTCTGAAGAAATTAAGCGAGGAATTACTATTCGATTAGGTTATGCAAATACTCTTTTTCGAAAATGCGTTAAATGCAGCACATTTACAACATTGCCGTTATGCGAATGCGGTGGGGAGACAAAACCAGTACGAAAAGTAAGTTTTGTCGACGCCCCAGGGCACGAGAGTTTAATGGCAACAATGTTGTCTGGCGCTACAATCATGGATGGAGCTTTATTATTAGTTGCAGCAAATGAAAGCTGTCCACAGCCCCAAACACGAGAGCATTTGATGGCACTTGAAATAATAGGAATTAAAAATATAATTATTGTTCAAAATAAAATTGATTTAATCGACAAAGAAAGAGCATTAAAGAATTACAAGCAAATCAAAGATTTAATTAAAGGCGGACCATTTGAAAATGCGCCAATCATTCCATTATCTGCTCAAAAAGGAATTAATTTGCACGCATTAATTGCAGCAATTGAAGAAATCATTCCAACACCACACCGCGATGATACAAAAAATCCTGAGTTATTTGTTGCAAGAAGTTTTGATATTAATAAACCTGGATCAGTAATTGATAAATTAAAAGGTGGCGTACTTGGCGGCAGTATTAAGCAAGGAAAGCTTGTTGTTGGCCAAGATATTGAAATTCGCCCAGGATATGAAGTTGAAGAGCGAAATCAAAAAGTCTACAAACCATTAATTACAAAAATATTATCAATCATGACAGGAGATACTCCTGTGAAAGAAGCAGTTTCAGGAGGATCAATTGCTGTGCAGACAAGCTTGGATCCTGCAATTGTTAAATCAGATAAATTAACTGGAACAATCGTTGGCTTGCCGGGCAAATTGCCACCTACATTATCTGAAATCAAATTAGAAGTTCATTTGCTCCAGCGTGTTGTTGGAACAAAAGAAGACATCATTGTTGATCCAATCAAAAAATTAGAACCATTAATGTTAAACGTAAATTCAGCAGCAACAGTAGGTATTGTAACAGACATGGGGAAGAATATTGTTACCTGCAAATTAAAGCTGCCAATTTGTTGCGACTATGGTTCACGAATCACGATTTCTCGTCGAATTGATAATCGATTCCGATTGATTGGCTTTGCGATATTGAAGAAGTAGCTTTAGTTTTTCTTCTAAATTTGTTTCTAATCCTATCATAGATTATTTTAAACAATCCTTTTGTTTTTGGCGGGGTTAATATTTGTTCTTCAAAATAATCTTTTGATGTATAAAAAGAACCATAAAATCCTACAGTCTCAGTTAAAAGAGCAGCAGCAACTTTTGTCAAATTTTGAGGTGTCTCGGAATTATTACTGATACTTCCATGTAATTGATAAATTCCCCATGATATACAATACAAAAAGCAAAATAAAGCAGCAGGTCTTGTTGCACTTATTGTTGGTTGCTTCACAGCTCCTGTCTCTAATAATGATTGATATTCTTTTTCTTCTTTTTCTTTATATTGTTGAGACTCTTTATAACTTGTCTTTGCGAAGGATAAATAGAGTGGGATACAAGCTAAACTAACAATGACATCCCATAAATTGGAGAAGTTCGGTTGATCAACAAATTTATTCATTCCAAAATAACTGTTAATTGCTGAATAAACAGTAGTGCCAACGGCAAATATTCCTGCAGTATCATTGCTTAATTTCGCTAAGTCATATTTATTCCAGCCAACTTTATCATTGCAATAGTTTGTTACTTTTTCATACTGCTTCCAAACGATTTGATCAAGTGTTTCTAATGGGTTCATTATAGTGCTAGAAATTTTCTTTGATTTATAATACCATCGCATTATTCTCTTGGTTCAAACAAGCCAACCAGAAGTAATGAACGAAACACCGATTGCTAAAATAATCAAACCCATTATTCGAGAAATCGCATCACTCCCTTGCCGTCCGATAAAATTAAAAATGAATTGTGTTTTTCGTAATGCAAGCCAAGTAAATAAGAGATTAGCGATTGCAGCCAAAACTGTAATAAAATATCCATATTGCTGTACAAGAATAATTATTGTGGTGATTGTCCCAGGACCAACAAGTAGTGGCGTTGCCATTGGAACAGTTGCAATCTCATAGCTTTTAGCCCGCTCTTCTTTCAGGTGCAGCCCTAATGAAACTTTAATGCCAATTAAAATAATTAATATTCCTCCGCCAATGCGAAAATTCGTGATTGAAATATTAAATAAATTTAATATTGTCGTTCCAAAAAATAAAAAGATTAACAGAATAATGCTTGCAGCATAAAACGCATGATTCGCACTTTTTACCCGATGTTTTTTCGTATACTTTTCAGTAAATACCATAAATATAGGTACATTCCCAAGTACATCCATAATGACAAACAACGCAAAAAATGCTTTAATAAATGTCTGCCAATCAAATGCTAAATCAAACATAAACTTACCTCAGTATCTTTTTTATTTATAACTTTAAGTAGTTTTATGTTAACTTAAAAGTAATTAATTTTTTATGTCAAAGGTATTTATCAACTCAGAACTCATTAGCTATCAATATCCTTATTTAATTCATCTTCATTTGCAGGAGGGTGGTCTAAATCTTCACCGCATTCAGTGCAATAATATTCTAATGCATCGACTAAAGAACCACAAAGATTACATTTTAATTGTTTTGGATCAACCATTGAAATTCCCCTTTTTTATGAATCACAAATACAAATTAATTAAACATAATAATCAAATTAAAAAATAAAATTAATAAATAATCTTTATTCAAAAATAATTATTTATTCAGCACCATCATCTTCCATTGGTGGAAGTGCTGCAACAACACCATCATCTCCTTCAACACTTTCTAATAATACGTTCTTTCGTACAAGAGGTGCTTCAGGTACTGGCATTGTTCTTTTGATTGTGAATGAAATAACATCTGCTTCAACTTCTTTTGTTGCGATTTTAACAACATCATATCGCATTTCTTCAAGTTCTTTTTCTGAGAATTTTAATAATAATGGGGCTCCTAAAGAAAGTTGTAATGCTCTTGCACCAACAAGTCGAGCAATTTCATATTTTGTATATTTCATGAATTCACCTTTATAATTTTACTAAATCAACACAACTATTTAAACTCTTGTATTTAAACAGTATGTTGTTTAATCACTAATCGATCTTTTCCACAATAAGGGCAAAGTAATTGTTGATTTGAGTCTTTACGAATGTAAAATATATAATTGCAATTTTGGCACATATATTGTGTTTTTGGAACTGTTTTTTCTTGTTTTATTGATACTCTGTCTTGCATAAAATCTTCATGTTCTGGTGTTACGCCTTTTTTGGTTAATTTTAATTTTTCAAGACAAGAGCTGCAAACCATGTTTGTTTTTTCAGAAGTTCCAATATAACGAACTTCGCTTGAGTTTAACTCTTTATTGCATTTAAAACATCGATATAATGAAACTGGCATACAAAACACCCTTTTTATGAATGATAACTCTAAATTTTAGTAATTATATCTATTAGAGAATGATTCTTTATATAAAAAGTTAACGGTTTTTTGAGTTATTAAGTTTATTCAAGAATCAAGCCGCATTTTGTGCAGAATCTTTCTTCTCCACGAAGATCGAATTCTTTATTGCCACAATCAGGGCATTTTTGTATTACTTCTTCAAGTTCAATGCTATCAAATGATTTTTCATCGTTTTGTGCCATAAGTATTCACTTTGGTTTGCTAAAATAACCGAGGGTATATAAATATTTCGGGAACTTTGGTTTTATTCTTGACATTGTTAACACTTAGTCTAACAGCAACTTATCTTAACACCAACTTACAACTAAGTTACTGATTGTATTTCCTCTATGAGCGAAGCGAATAGGGAAATACAAAAACGGCAAAAAGTATATAAATAACGTTTTAATCAATTATTCAATGGAACTTGAAACAGCAAAAGGTGTTCGTGATTTTCCACCTCAAGAGAAAATAATGCGTGATAAAATTATTGCAAAAATCACGAGTACATTCCAATTATATGGCTTTTCTCCTCTTGAAACTCCTGTGTTAGAAAGGCTTGATGTGCTCAGTGCTAAGTACGCAGGTGGAGAAGAAATTCTAAAAGAAATGTTTAAACTTAAAGATCAAGGTGAACGAGAGCTTTGTCTTCGGTATGATTTAACGGTACCATTAGCTCGATTTGTAGGTATGAATCCTACCCTAAAATTGCCGTTCAAGCGATACCAAGTAGGCAATGCATTTCGTGATGGTCCGATTAAACTTGGAAGATACAGGGAATTTATTCAATGCGATATTGATATAGTTGGCAGCAAAAGTATGCTTGCAGATTCTCAGATTATTACAGTTGTCAAGCATGTATTTCAAGTGTTAGAACTCAAAATAATTATTGAAGTTAATAATCGAAAAGTTTTAGACGGCATTCTTTTTTATGCAAATGTTCCGGAAGACAAATGGCTGAGCACAATTTTAATTATTGATAAATTAAAGAAAATTGGTAAAGAAGGAGTTTCAAAAGAATTACAATTGCTTGGTCTTAATATTGAATCAATTACAAAAATTCTTGAAACACTCTCAATTTCAGGAACAAATAAGCAAATAATTAAACAGCTCAAAGAATTGCTGAGCAAAAATGATCAAAATGGTCAAAATGATAACAAAAATGTAAACAAAATCGGTGCAGAAGGTATGCAGGAGATCGAGCAGTTATTTGATTTTTGCACTGCAAAAAACGTCATTTTTTCACCTTCATTAGCACGAGGATTATCGTATTACACAGGGACAGTATTTGAAGCATTTGCTCCCAAAAGTAAAATCTCCTCATCATTGGCTGCTGGAGGAAGATATGATAAGATGATTGGCAATTTTCTGGAGAATAAACAAGAGTATCCTACAGTAGGCATTGCATTTGGAATCGAGCCGATTATCGAAGTATGGAAAGAAAATAATCCAAAAGCAATAGAACAAAAAACAGTAACGCAAGTATACATCATTCCAATTAAAACAACAAAAGAATGTATTACAATCGCTGACGATTTACGAAAGCAAGGGATTCCAACCGACATGGACATCAATGAACGGGGTATCAGTAAAAATTTAGATTATGCAAATGCGTATGCAATTCCTTTCGTCTTATTTGTCGGCAATGAAGAATTAAAGCAAAAAAAAGTAAAACTAAAAGAAATGATTTCTGGAAAAGAAGAATTGCTTTCTATCGAGCAAGTTGTTAAAAAATTAATTCATCTCAAAACAACTGGATAATTTTTTGAGAATAATCTTCTCATTTAAAATAATCATTTTATTCAAAGTAATATTTCTTAAAATAATCTTCTCATTCAGTAGTAACAAACAATCATATTTATATAGCTGAGATTATTTCTTGCGATTATGGGTAGTTTAATAGAAGCTATGTTAACATATCAAAATGAACGACTAGATGGACCAAATGGTTATAATCAATTAGTCGAAGGATTAAACGGTACTCCTGTTCTCAGTATTAAACGAAGTAGTTTTGCACATTTATTAGCTGATGCTTTTGAAATTGACCAAAACCAAAAAGGAAAAGCTGCAAAAAAAGCAGCTGAAAATTCTTCAAGATTGGAGAATTATTTTATAGATAAATTAAGCGGTAGAAAATTGATTGATATTGCCTATCTTGAACGAGAATCAGATCATCGATCAATTCTTGCATCGCATGCTTCTCAATTCGGTGCATCGCATTATTTAATGTTTACTCCTGCTGCTAGTCGATATGGAACAGCTATCTCAAGCGCTGAAAAAGCTGCTCTATCACCTTTACAAATGGACAGATTTGAAGGCAATCTATTATTAACTCTTGCAAAAATGCAATCGACTGCAAATATTGCAACATTCAGCCTTGACTGTGCATTGGGTAATTATGCTAATCGATATATGGATGCAGTAACAGAAGAGATTAGCCGATTAACTGAACGAGGAAACATTGTTTTTGGTTCACATTCCGAATTATTTCATTCTCTGAATCACAAAAATAATAAACCTTATTTCAATCGAGTTCAATATCCAGGTTTAGACGCTAAAACATATAGAAATATTACTGAAGCAAATAAAGTATTGTGGATATTTGAACGAAAATAAATCATTTCTAGCGTGTTAATAACTGAATCAACCAGCCTAATCCTATAAAGTAACTTACAAACAAAGTGATTAAAAAACTCGGAATAAAAGGAATGCCTTGCTTAATTATTACTTTCTCAATTTTTCCTTTTTTTTGCAATCCAATTAATTCTTGGATTTGTTCTTTGCTAATCCCTAACTCTTTTGGTCCAGTAACATATTTATCGTCAATAATAATATCATCTGCAATCCAATCGCCTTCTGTTAATTGCTCTGGACTGACATGCTTCAGCATTGCAATCTTTTCAATTATTTTAATGAAGATAAATAAATAAAATGTCCCAATCATCAGTAAAACAAAACTGATAATCAATAATCGCATTGCATTCTCGTGCACAAAAAAAATGCTCACGAGATCGATAAGAGTAACTCCGATGATGATTATTCTCATACGAAATATTTCTTTCTCATGAATTTTTTCCGTAAATGCTCCTACAAATTGTTTCCATGATCGAATCGTTAAATAAATGCTCCAGCCAATGCCATAAAATCCACCAATAATAATCATATACACTAAAAATGAAATTAAAACAGGAAATTGCAGCTGCCAATTCAGTACGGCAGTAGTCAACGGAAATTGCAATGGCAGTCCAAATAAAGCGCCAATCCCAAAGAGCATTTTAGCGTCGCCCCCGCCCCATTGCCCGGTATAATACATAAACAATGCAATAATCACTGCAATAATCAATCCAAATATCGAATACAAAAAATAGCTCCACGTCCAATAGATCACAGAAAGAATTGCATTAAATCCTAAAGCAATTGCAAGAAATGAAAAATTAACCAAATCAGGAACTTCTCGACTGCAAAGGTCAGTATAGCTGCCGATAATTAAATAGATGAGCGCAATTGTAAATAATAATATTTGAATTAGTTGAATCATTTATTAAAGGAAAGTCAGCAATATTTATAAACGTTATTTGTTTTCTTTTAGGTATGTATAGTAAATTAAACAATCAATCAAACAATCAATTAAGCAATCAATTAAATCAGAAATTAAACCATCAATTACAACAAAATCTCAGAGATATGATTCAAAAGAATTACAAAGCAACAGAAGAAACATTTATTCTTTTACTTTTCGACGATAAAAGTAGCCTCAGTAGAGTAATCAGTGATGGCTACAAACAGGTAATCTCTGCCTATAATCATCAAATTCTTGATTTCAATCAATGTACAGAAGAACAAATCTTTGATTGTTTTGCTAAACTCCCTACAAAATCGTTGGTTATACTAGTACAAAGCGGTTCTTTTCGCACGACAAAAGCACGATTACGGGCAGATTTATTCAGGATTGGTCACATGGTTATCGAGCATGCACGATTGTCGCAAACAGCTGATGATCAAATTGAGAATTATATCAACTCATTGCACTATGACACGCCCTACTATATTGAAGCAAGTAATAAAATAGAACAATTGCTCAATAAAAACAATAAACTCACTATTTTCTCGTCTAATAATGGCAACAACAATAATAACAACAACAATAATATTCACAATAATAACTATAATAATAATAATAATTCTAACAATAACCTCAAAAATATCCTTACCGTTGATTCAGCATTCGAAAAAGCAATAAAAAACACAGGTGATTTTACAAATCAAGCAATTGCTGCGGGCGGTTTTCCAATTGGAGAAATTTTTTCAGAAGCAAAAGAATTAGATAAAATAAATGGTTCCATAACAGTATTTGGTTTCCCAGCAAAAGATCACACAACACAGTGGTGTGAATCATTTATAGTAACAATTAAAGATGGTTTTGTCGTTGATCATAATGGTCCAAAAGAATTCCAAGAAATTTTAGCAATGATTCGTGCAGAAGAATTCGACAAAGTGCAGGTGCGAGAAATAGGTTTTGGGTTGAATCGAGCTTTAGGTTTTGACAAGAGAATCAATGAACCAACAGCATTTGAACGATTTGCAGGCATGCACTTTTCTCTCGGATTAAAGCATGCAATGTATCGTAAGAAATATTCCAAGAAAATATTTCAAAAATATCACGTCGATATATTCTGTAAAGTTGATAAAGTTTTAATTGGAGATACAACAATCTTCGAGAATGATAGCTGGGTTTGTTAATTTGAATTTTTTAATTGAAAATAATTCAAAAGAAATAAATTATTCTCTGTTTTTTCTTTAAAATATTATTATTCTTCTGGGTAACCTAAAGTATCTTTCAGCTTCATTGAATCTATTTCAGTTTTTTCTCAGAAAGGGATATTAAACAGTAAACCTTATAATAATCCATGTTACGACAAAATTACATACAATTAAACACTTCACCCAATCTTAAAGGTGAAATTGGAGAGATAATTGCAAAGAGAATTCTTTGGTATGCACATCGTACTAAAGATTTTACATTTGATTATTTCATTGAGAAATGTAATTTTGAACTCAATGAAGAACAAAGATCTTTCTTACAGAAATATTGGAATACTATTGACCTTTTTAGATTGTTATTAGAAAATAATCAGGTTAAACAAATTATTATTTTTGAAGTAAAGTGTTGCAATTTTTATACAGATAGAGAAAAAATAAAGCATCCATTCATGCCTCTTACTTCAAGAACTTATGAAATGATCTTAGAAGCGCAAAAGTTAGGATTTATTACAAAATTTGTTAAAGTAACTTTCTTTGAAAATTGGCGCATCGGCATGACTGTAACTGATTTTTCAATGAAAGACTTTTATATTCATGACGGAGGGAAGTTTGCATATAAGGCATCAGAAAAGAAAATAGAGAATAACGAATTCAATTTTATAGCTAATGAGATATAAATGAGCATCGGATTTTTAGCAATTTGAATTTTATATGTTAAATTTTTTCTTCAAAAAAATAATTCTAGGCGCTAGACTTAAGATAAAAGTAATACAAGGGTTCGGGAATTCAAATCCTAGAACGAACATTTTTTCGAAGAAAAAATGTGAGGGAAGGGATTCGAACCCCCGAACCCACTAAGAGACTAGATCTTAAGTCTAGCGCATTTGACCAGGCTTTGCTACCCTCACTTGATGTATTTTTTTATGTTACTATGATGTCTTTATATAATTTACTGATTTATACGAGTATAAAATAAAGAGGGTAGCAAAGCTTTATTGAAAACTGTTGCACAAAATATATAAACGAAATTACTATTGAAAAGATTATCTTAAAAAGAAGGTCAACATGCAATACAAGCAAAGAATAAAAAGAATAAAACACATTCTTCAAGAAAGAAAATATTTTTTAATATTTATATGCATAGCAATTGCTTACACGTTACTTTCATTATATCTTATTAATTCATTTTTTGCAGGCATTGAGAATTTCCTTAATTATGACAAATTATGGTATGTTCTTTTAAATTTTGCAGCTATTGCCATTGTTTCATTTCTGCTCGGCTTAAATATTGCACTCAATATCCATCGCTTTAATGAAATGAAAACAATTTCAAAGTACTCGACAATCGGCATCTTTGGCAGTTTTTTCAGTTTCTTAGGAATCGGCTGTCCAAGTTGCTCATTATCAATCGCCTCTACATTGATTCCATCGCTCGGTTCATTCATCGTCATAGGATCATTGCCATTAAAGGGTTTAGAAATACAAATTCTCAGTATCGCTATTCTCTTGCTCTCACTTTATTTTGTCACAAAAGAAAACACCTGTAAAATTGAACTTAAAAAATAACTAAAAAATAAAGATTAATATACTAGATTTAAATTCTTCATTCTTGAAAGTATTATTAATCTTAATAGGTGAAGAAAATGACTAAAAAAGCATTAGTTGGATTACATCAGAAAAATCTAATACCTGGGTATAAAATAGCATTAGAGACATCTAATTATGATGTGACTCTTGCAGATTCAGTTGATGATATGCTTTTAAAAATGGGTGTTCAATCAAGTACAACCAATCTTGATAGTAGGCTAAATAGATTTGATCTTTATTTAATGGATGTAAACTTCGGCAAACCAGCAATTGATACCTACGGACCAGCACAAACAATTTACGATAAGATGCAGGGCACTTCTATAACATTTATTGCAATAACAGCAAGACTTGATTTAGTTATAAATGCAAAAAAAGCTGGAATTCCTTGTTATGATAAATTATCTGATGCAAGTAAAATTTTAGATTTGCTATTAGAAAAAGCTTGAGCAAAAACAAACTCAGTACGGCATTCGCTTCGCTCAGCCGTACGAACTAAAACTCACATTCAATTCACATTCATTTTGGCCCCATGGTCTAGCTCGGTATGACGTCTCCTTGACGTGGAGAAGGTCTCCGGTTCGAATCCGGATGGGGCCATTTTTCTTCCCATCTGAATCCCTCATTAGACGACTGAAACGCAGTGTAAGGAGTATTTTTTGGTCAAGCTTTTGTAAAAAGGTTGGTGAAAATCCGGATGGGGCCATTTTAATTTTTTATTTTACGACTGAATGTAATGAAGGAGTACCTTTTTTCCCAGGTTTTTTTAAAAAAGCTGGTGAGAACCCGGATGGGGCCATTTTTTTTATTTACGACCATAGCCTAACTGAATCATATCATCTCAAGAATATAATCTATCTGGTTCTAATTCAGGTTTTTCGATTGGATATATCATTACTTCTCCACCGGGGTTTATGTTTAAAATTCTTGTTTTAGGTAAGACGTTTTCTAATCCTCCCTCGACTGCAATATTGCAACATCCAAGATTCTTATTTCTTAAAGGATCTCTAAATGATAAAAAATACCATTGTGCACTCATTTTATAAAAGAAAAGAAAATTATTATTTAAATGTTCCCTTATAGTGCTATTGCATTAAGTTCTCATAATAAACGATTTTTATAAAAATATAACAATAAAATATCTACTTTATAATAGGAACTATTAGGGAACATTTAAATAAAAGTAGTTTTTTACAATTCTTTATAAAATTAATAACTGGTATAACTACAAAAGGTGTTTTTTATTACAAATGAAATTACAGAATTAACTTTAGACGCATTTTTAACAGCAGCATTTAATTTATATTCTACACAAACAAAACCACACCAAAAAAATATTGAGGATGAAGTTGCTGCAATTGGAAAAGCTGAAGCAGAAATTGATCTATTGAATGCAAAAATAATTCAATCGCAAAATGCAATTGCTTCTTCAAAAACAGAAATTGAACGAGAAGAAACAACATTATTAGAGACATATACTGCACAAAAGCAAGCGTATCTTGCAGAAGTTGCTTCTACATTTAATCAAATGGAAAAATTGCAAACATCAATGCGAGAATTCGATGTTAATCAAGATAATTTCAAAAGAGCATTAGAAAAAGTTTCTGGTGCATTTGCAGCAGTTGAGCAGCAAAACAATCAAAATGCGCGAGCATTAGAAGATTTAATCGAAAAGCATCAATTAAAAAAAAGAGCAGTTGTATTTGATTTTGATCCCGTTGAAACAGGAGCTGATTCTTATGCAATTAATCTAACATTGCCTAATTCTACTGCAAATAGCCAGCTCTTAAATGCGCTTCGATATACCGTCGATCAAAGTTATAATCGTATTTCTCAGCAATTGAATCTTAAAAAAGATACAACTGTTAAAGAAACAACAACAACGTATTCATTAACATTCGATTTGCCAATTCTTCTGACAAATTTAAATTATATAAGAGCAGAACTTATTAAACACATTGAAGAAAAAATGCACGCTTCAATAAAAGAAGCAGGAATTCAATTTGCTTTCCTACCCTCTTATTATGATAAAATGATTGGCTTAGATATGGAAACAACTGCTGAATATATTTCCAAACTTGAAGTAGATAATGGAAAATTAGCAGAACCTTTTATTCCAGTTCCTTATGTTGCTCCAATTGATTTAATTGAACCAGCTCGACCAATTACACTCGAAACAGTGTTAGGAGAAGGACCTATTGTTAAATTACTTGATGCTGCAATAACAGAAGTATTAGCAAATGCTGAGCAAAAATCTTTCACAGATTCCCCAGCACAATCTCCTGCAGATTCTTTAGCATTATCTCCTACAGCTTCTCAACCTTATGCAGAAACAATTGAAAGCGGATTATATGTTTTTCTTCCAAAAGATGCAGGTCTAAGAATTGACGTAGTTGCATGGAAAGCAGCTGTAATAGACGGCAAAGCTTTGCTTGATAACGGAACACGATATATCCATCCACTTTCTTTTGAAGCAATTACGGGTGAAGTATTAGAAGAAGGTCAATTTGAATTAACACGAGAAATGTATTCTTCTCAACCTGCAGCACTCGAAGCAAACCTCGCTGCAACTATTCCTGTCCCATCTGGTAGTGTAGCGTTAGTTGCTGAATCATTAGAAGCAAAAGTTGCAACTCCACTAATTCCAGCAGCAGTACTTCCATCTGCAGATGTTCCTGCTGCAGTTGTTTCAGTTGCACAAGTTGAAAAGCCAAAAGATATGGAAACACGAAGAGTTGAATATATCAAGAAACATTATTTCAAGAGATTTAATCAGACGGCAACTACGAAAGATTTAGTATCTGTCGATATAATGGGTGCATTAAAACAAATCGATCAAGATATTGGCATCCAATTAAGAGATGAAATGTTTTATAGAAATCAAGTTAATAACGGAAGAAATAACAACTATAGTCATATTTTAAGTTATGAAAAAAGAGAAGGCACCATTTATTATCAAATTGATTCAGCAGCTAAATTTGTAGATCATTATATTCATAAACAACTTTTTCAACATGATTTCTCAAAAAAAGATCCAGTTACAGAAGCATTAAAATTAGAAGATTCTCTTGGACAAACAACAACATCAACTTCTGCTTCTGCGTCGATTCCTCCACGTGACACAGTTGTTTCAATCCCTGTCTTAATTGATCCTTACAGGGCAAGAAGTTTATCATTTGTTGAAAAGTTATTTTTCAGTGATATCACTGCTGAAACTATTGCAAAGCAACAGCTAGTTAAACTATTAAGGAAAGCTGACAACGAATGCTGGTTAGAAGAAGACATCCATGATGTAACATATGCAGGTAAAATTTTAACAAGCTGTAATAATAACAAATTAGAAAACAAGAATGATACTTTTGCTCGGCAACAAGCGATTGCTTTTATTCTTGACTATATCCAAGACGAAGCAAAAGAGTTTGCTGACTTCAAGGACATTGTCAAACATCAGCTTGCAAAAGAAGATGCAGAAGAAAAAAAAGAAGCAGTCCATTATTTTACAGGCATAGAAAAAATAGCTACTATTGATTTACTATTTGCAATGCGAAGTGTTGATAGAGATTTAACTGACGAACGATTTTATGGCAAAAGAACAAAACAGCTTTATCAAACTGAATTAGAGCAATTAATAACCTTGAGATTGACAACAGAACCAAATAAACCGAACTCTTATCAGCAAGAAAAAGATGACGAGAATCCAGCAGTTTATGCAGTGCAGGGTGCAATTGATGTTATTAATACTTATTACAATGTGCGAAGAATTTTAAAAGACAATAAAGACAAAGATGATGCATTCGCAAAAAACGGATTATTGCATAAATTAGCAGGTGCATTAAACATTGACACTTCTGCAGCAAGATTAATTGCACAAAAAGATGAAGCGTTATTCAAATTTGATCCAGATTCACGAGGTTCCGTAAGTCAACCAAGAACAGATAATACTCCTTATTCGACAATTAAGGTATTGCAATATGCTGCATATCGCGCTAATCGATTGAGTTGATTTATTTCATTTAGAAGTCACTAAATTGTTATATATCTCATGAAAAGAGGCATGTATTTAATTTATCCATGTCTTCAGCAGTTAATTCATGCTTTGGTTTCCTTTTTTTTGCTTCTTCAAATAATTTTTCTAATTTAATGCACCATTGATCTTTAAACATTCAAATTATTTAAACATTTCTGTTTTTACAGTATCTCCTGAATTCATTTCGTTTATTCAGGAGATACTGATTAATGAATCATCTTTATATATTTAAACAAATAATATCCTCTCTATGCAAACATCACTTTTAGAAAACATTGTATTTGCAGCAGATCTCTCTTCATTGTTATCAAGTCAACTATTGACAAAAGAATTAAAAGATCTCGAGCTTCTGCGGCAATATACTTTGCAAGATCTTTCAAGAAGAAAGATTCTTACACGGGAATTATTGGAAGATGAGGATGTTATTGGATTTCAGAATCCTGCAGGAATCTCGTATCTTGGCGCAACAATTGTCTATCACTTTCTTAAAAAAAAGCAAGAGCTTAAGAAAGATGATTTTGCAAATGTTGTTGATTATTTAACATTGCACAACTATTTTCAAATCAATGGCAAATCTTTTCCAGAAGAGCGAGTTTCTGCAATTATTGATAAATTAGAGTCTAATGGAATAATTGAATTAAAAAATTGGGAGCTAGCAATCGAAGATCTTCCAAAAGTATTGCGGGAGATTGAAGGGTACATTGAAAGCAGAGAAGTTCTGCGATTGATTCCTAAAGTAGTTGAAGAATTCGTAGAACCATCACTTGAACGACTAAAACTTGAATTGAGACAAGATATTACTATTCCATCTACACCACTCGTAATTAAATCGTCAGCATTGAGAGATCTAACTACTGCTGCAAATGATAATCAAATTCCTGTTACTGATCTTGAAACAAAAGTTGCAATTGCTGGAGCAATTGCAACTGCTTCAGTTGAAGTTTCATCAAGAGATATTTCTTCAGCTTTAGCTCGTTCAGTAGTTCCTGCTGAGAATACAAATCTCACTGAAAGAATTCCTCTTGAAAAATTAGACAGAGAATATGTAACTCCAGAAAAAGCATATAAAATCATTTATCAGCAAGGGTATAACATGCATTATGGTAGAACTCTTACTCGAGCTGAATTGGATAAACATCTTCTTCCAAATCTTCAACAATATCTTTCAGTTAATAATCAAATCTGTTTTGAGCGTAAAGCTCTTCTTGCTGAAGGAAAAAAATATATTAAAGAGGAAGGAAAAAAAACAACTGCAAGAATAACTCTTGAAGAAAATGTTGAATCAAAATCACCATTTGATGACATCACTGCACGATTCGATCATGCAACTGCTGCAGAATTTTCTCGACAAAACTATCAGGATATGCTTCTTTCTCTTAAGACTAAAGCAGATTCAGTAAATGCTATCCATTTAATGAACCAAAAATCATATCGTGAATCTCTTGTTAAAAATGTAATTAATACAATGCTCATTGATGATGGCGATAATGAAACACTCAGAGAAAGAGAATACTTAAAATTAGATAAGATTCAGAAATATGTAAAGGCAGCTAAAGGGATGCCAATTCTTCCTTTCATAGAGGAAGTAACTCAATTGATTATTAAACTCATGTTTCCTTTTTCTGAGCATGAAGGTCGAGCAAATGCAAAAGCAAGATATACTCATTTAGATCAGTCTCTCGTTGAAACTTTCGCAGATCAAGCAATGGATAAAGCAATTTTGGCATACGTCAATGGCAAACGATATACACGGGAGCATCTCTTCCATTATTGTATCGACAGAATTATAGAAGAACATGTTGGTGTAACAGCACAACGTAATGATACTGAGCTTCAAACAGTAACTCAACAGACAAATGCAGGAGAAAAGACAATTGTTTCAACGCATGATCATGATTATATATTTCCGACAGCAGCATTTGATTTTATTGATGCAATTACTGCTCGATACACCTTGCAGGAAAATTATAAAATAAAAGGCAATATTAGACTCCAAAAACTAATCATTCCCCGATTGGAAAAACAAGAGCAAATTCTTTCACGATTGGCAAAATTCTATGTAGGTGTATCATATGGTGAAACAGTGCAAGGTGGAACAGGGAGTAAGACTGGTTTAAAATATCATCGCATGCATATTTTGGCAGCTACAGTAGAATATCTGCAGGAGAATTATAATCATGTAATAATTGAAGAAGATATTTTGACAACTATTGCAGAATACAAACCCCAATTATTGGAGAAGCCAATAACTAATCATAATTATGAAGTATCACAATCTTTCATGAAAGAAGTTGGAAAAAGAATTGATCGATTATCAGCAAAACCAGTAACACCTCGAATGGTGCAAGAAAGATATCCTCTAAAAATAGATCGAGATGATATTGAAACTTTCTTAGGCGAATATCTTGATGCAAGAGGCATTGGTTCATTTTCAAAGCAAGAACAAATTATTGAACAGGTAGTAAAGCAATACACGCCAAATGTGGTGAAATTTCAAACAGATATGTTAGTCTATAAAACATTGCGTTTATTAGGTGAACTAAATGAACACTAAGGAAATTATTATTAATCTTCAGCAGCAGGGTTGGAAGAATATTAAAACAAATGATTCTTATTATAATCACCAATTTGATATTATTGCAATGAGGAGGCATCTTTTGTTTGTTCAGTGGTTTGCGTTCATCAAATATATTCCAACTCTTGATGAACAGCAATTGCAGAAAGAATTAAAAATATTCTCAGAAATCAATCAAAAATCAAAAAGCATTTGGATTGGAAAACTATTTGTTTTTGTAATCATTACAAGCAAAATGAATCAAAAACTTGCTTCAAAAATAAAAGGAGATTCATTTCCAATGCAAATCAATGCTTACTACACGCAGTCAGGAAGTTCTCCTCGAATGAATCTATTTGTCGGAAGAATCAATGGCGGTGGTGGAAATCTTTTAGTCTTTGACGAAAAGAAAAAGCAATGGTATGGTGAAATACCAAACTATCCACTCGATGTCAAGAAATATTCATTGCAGATGCAAGAGATTATTCAGTAGAAATTATTAATTATTTTTACCCCTACCAATAATTAAATGTTTATTTTTGTAGGGGTAAACTCTAATGAGAAGTTTGCAAAATTATGGTTACTGCCATATTGTGAGCATTTTCCAATGTTTTTAATCCAGAAAAAAGGGAATTCCAATAGGAATTTTTTCCTTAGAACTAACTATCCAAATGCGAACTTGGCAGTA
>Ga0209515_10002192_pt1 | contig 30527 bp, 32 predicted proteins | sample Subgroupgradi54m_FD_187454 | JGI IMG/M metagenome (GOLD analysis project Ga0209515, IMG submission 187454) | Subsurface groundwater microbial communities from S. Glens Falls, New York, USA - GMW60B uncontaminated upgradient, 5.4 m (SPAdes)... ... | reverse complement strand
AGGTCGACGTTTTAATAATTCTTTATATATCGGTTCGGTGGTCTTCTGATTCGTATTCATTCGTTTCATTAGTACCATTCGTATATTGGTATCTTAGAGTATGAACAAACAAGGTATCGTAGAAGCAGTCCACACCGTTCTTGGGGGAACCAAGGTACAGGCGGAGCAGGCGGTAGACAAGGTACTCGAGTCAATTGTGAGCACACTGAAGACTGGCGCAGAGGTCTCCATCGCAGGTCTTGGCATCTTTTCGGTCAAACAGCGCGCAGCCCGTCAGGCACGAAACCCTCGCACCGGCGAAATGGTGCAGGTAGCCGCTATGAAGGTTCCGAAGTTCCGCGCAGCCAAGGCACTCAAGGACGCAGTCAAATAGCGTTTCTTAACGCTATTTGATCCCGAGGCTTTGTCGAGGGATTGCGCTCATCACAAAAACCCGCCTCTCGGCGGGTTTTGTTATTTTGTGTGCGGGATGGGAGAATCGCCCGCGACTCAAGGCTCGCCGTCACTCGCCCTGGTCTCCGCCCCAGCTCGTCTGTTTTGTTTCCTAATAAAACATAGCTCCGCTGTTCGATTCTCCGCGCAAGCTATGCAGATAGCTTGCTCATCTTCACATATCGACAAAAGAAATGACCGACATTTGCCGGTCATTTCTTTTGGATATGCGGGATGGAAGAATCTCTCCTTACAGGAGCAGTACAGGTTTTCCATTTTCTCGCCATGAGAATGGCTCAAAAACATGGAAGAACCTTTTCGATTCTCCCACGGAAGCAAGTAGTTGCTTCCTATCCCTCAACGAAAAAACCGGCAAGGCCGGTTTTTTCTTATGCGGGATGGGAGAATCGAACTCCCGCCTACAGTTTGGAAAACTGCAGTTCTACCATTAAACTAATCCCGCTTTCGTCCACCTCGGAGACTCCGTCGGGGCCAGCCCCGTTGTCCGCAGAGGAAGATTTACGCACAGCCTAGCAAAAAAAGTGGCCTCTCGCAATTTTTATATTCGTGTCATTCCTATCATGTATTGGTATAATCGTTTTCTATGCGAATGCTGTTCTTAAAACTATCCGCGCGTATCTGTGTAACACTCGCACTTACCGTCCTTTCTCTTCCCCTGCACGCTCGTGCCGAAAGCGCCATCCCTCAAGAGTTTCACTTTACGGAAACGCTCAAACAAGGTTCACGCGGAGAAGCGGTACGCTACCTGCAAATACTGCTCAATCAAGATGTCGAGACGACGGTGAATTCGAAAGGCCGGGGAGGAGGAGCAGGCAATGAGACCACTTTTCTTGGTGAGGCAACCACGCAGGCAATTATTAAATTCCAAAATAAGTACAAAGAGGAGGTGCTCCTCCCAGCACACCTCCTCATCGGAAACGGGACGGTCGGGCAGCACACTCGCGCGAAACTCAACTCGCTACTTAGTGCGGTACACAGAGCCGTGTCCGAGGAGAGAGCTTCTCAAGCAGTTACCCCGGTAACTACACAACCCCCCGCCATTCCCTTTGACGACCTCAACAGTAAAACACGGGCGGCTCTTGTCAACATTTTATGCGTCACCAAACGCGGAGGTTTTTTTGACCCAATTTCAGGAAGTGGGGTGATGATTGACCCCCGTGGCGTTATTCTTACGAACGCGCATGTCGGGCAATATTTTCTGCTCAAAGATTTTCTGACGCATGACTTTATTGATTGCACTATTCGCACTGGGGAACCTGCCCGAAGCAAGTATCGCGCAAAATTACTTTATCTTTCTCCGCTTTGGATTGGACAAAACGCTTCAAAAGTTACCGACGACGAAGCAACCAGTACCGGTGAAAATGATTTTGCCTTGCTCCTGGTGCAAGGGACGACGAGTCCTGACGTGCTCCTCCCTACTGCATTTCCGTACCTGCCTGTGGAGCTAACTGACCGTGGCATTCAAACAGGAAACTCCGTACTGGTAGCCGGTTACCCTGCGGGATTCTTAAGTGGTATCACCATTGAACGTGACCTGTATCCAAGTTCGTCAATCGTCACCGTCGGCACTATTTTTGGTTTCCACGAACAAACCCCGGATATCTTTTCTATCGGAGGGTCAGTGGTAGCCCAGCAGGGTTCAAGTGGAGGTGCGGTGGTAAATACACAGGGTAACCTTATCGGAATTATCGTTACCTCATCAAAGGCAAAGACAACTGGCGAGCGCAACCTCAATGCGCTTACGATGAGTCACCTTGATAGAAGTATCATTGTGGACACAGGTAAAAGTATGAGTACCTTTCTCTCCGGTGATGTCGCAGAAAGTGCCCGACTCTTTAACCAAAATACAGCGCCACTGCTTAAACAAAAACTAATAGATGTGCTTACCCACAAGTAGAAGTGCCTTCCGTTTTAATCGGACGAGGACTCTTTGGCCGGTTGTGCAGAAAGTGCAATCAAAAGTTCCATGTTGTCTTCTCGCGCAAAGTCTTGCGGTCGAGTGAAACCGCATTTCTTACAACGGTGAAGGATACGATAGACTCCAGACGAAACAGCTACACTGGTAGGCTCCATCGCGCCCCGACACGGTGACGCTCGATCTCCCGGGTTTTCATCCACATGTTTGCTCCACAAACAGTTCGGGCAGTGATTGGTGTACCCGCTTCCGGTTACCGGTATCCCGCACTCATCACAGATGAAGTCTTCTTTGGTACGAACAAAACGTTTCATAGAAAATACTATCCAATAACCAAACAAACTCCAAATTACCAACATCCAAACACAGGCTCCTTATTTGAGTATCGGGTATTGTTTGGAGCTTGTTTCTTGATTATTGGTGCTTCCGTTCACGCTAGCCTAAAGCTTTTTCCCGATTTCTTCAAGAACCCCTCACGGGCAAGATCCGAAACAACTTCTTCCGCAGATACCGCCTTCGTATGTTTCTTCGCATCTGCGAGCGTCATCTTACCCTTCTCTGTGACGAGACGAAGTATCGTGCCCCGAAGCTCTCTACGTGAACCCTTAAATGTTGATTGCCGTGTGTAGCTTTTGCTGTGAATGTTTGGGTTGCCTACCGTAGCTTTGAGCATCGCACCGTAGTCCATAAGAGCGCTGTACCAACGCCTCACCGAACGAGGTTCAACCTCTTTCCCGATTTGAGGTTGAACCTCGTTCGGTAGTGTCTGCTCCACCACCTCCAAAATCTCCTCATCAGAAACTTTTGCTCGTCCTTTGAAAAAGAAGTGCAGATACACCGTACGAATATTTGTTTCAATAAATGCCGAGGAAATATTAAACGCGAATGCGCCAATCGCTCCTGCGGTGTACGGTCCGACACCCGGAAGCTCGTCAATCTTGTGAATGTCGGCAGGTATGTTCCCACCATACTCTTTTACAAGCATCTCTCCCGCGCGTTTGAGATTAAGTGCACGTCGATTGTAGCCAAGCCCTTGCCACGCCTTGAGGACCGCCGAAACGGGAGCGCCCGCGAGCGACCTAGCGGTAGGAAACTGTTTCATCCAGGCACGAAAAAACGGCACCACCCGCTCCGTCTGTGTTTGTTGAAGCATCACCTCCGACACCAAAATCGCATACGGGTCACGAGTCTGCCTCCACGGAAAAATCCGCTTGTGTTTTTTGTAGTATTCAAAAATAGCATTTTGAAACTTTTTAATTTCTTTCCTGGTCAACAGCATCCCGCCACAGTAACAAACTCTGCTCCCACCCGCAATTACTTCGCCAAAACTCCCGACTGTTTCAATCAACAACCATACGCATACCTATCCCACGACCAAAGCTACTCTTTATTTGGGTAAACCCGTTCACCTTTCTTACAAAATATTTTTTTGAAAGTTCGAGCTTATCTTGCTGAAGTTTCATAAACCCAAAACCATTTACTCGGTGAGAAAGGTGTTCGGGTAAAGAGTGGCGGTTGGGTATTGCGTACAAGGTACGCGGTCAATCAGAGGTTTAGAGGTTTACAATCCGAGCGAGGAGTTCGTCTTTTTTGCTTCGGCTAGTGTAGCTTTTACCGAATCGCACGAGCGTGCGGTTCAGTGTCGCCCACTGCTTTTCGGGAAAAATCGCCACCAAATCCTGCTCAATCTTTGCGGGGTCGGTGTGCAGTGTCCACCCAAGCTTTTGTGAAATATAGGCGACGTGCGTGTCCACCCCAATCGCTTGGTGTCCGTACTGCGCGAGAAACACGTTCGCGGTCTTTCTGCCCACCCCGGGGAACAGAACCAGCTCTTCCAGAATGTGCGGGGGCTTCCCCGCGTACTTCTCGTGCAAAATCTTCGCCGAACCAATCACATACTTCGCTTTGTTCTGAAAAAAGTTCACGCGATTAATAATTCGCTCCACATCTTTCAGTTGCGCCTTCGCGAGTTTCTCCACCGTGGGGTACGCCTTAAACAGTCGCTCCCCCACCTCCACGGTTGTCTCATCCAGCGTCCGCGCCGACATGAGTATTCCAAGAAGTGTCTGCCACTCCTCTTCCCACTCCTCCGCCGCAAGACGCATCTTCTTTACTCCGCCAAGTCGCGAAAGCTCCTTGAGCTGTTTAATTGCTTTCTCTCGGTTCATAGCAAATAAGAAGTTACTCTTTTCCAAGCCTCTTATCTTCCCGATTTTTCAAGTAGTTTTTCTTTGACAGTACTGATTGTCCTGTCCGCTCTTCCAGCTTCTTCCTCGCTCCGCCGGCAATATCACCGCCGGCTTTCGCATCAATCCGAAGTTTAGGAAAACCTTTTGAATGCTCCACCCGATGAATCTCGGTAGTCGCGCGTTCACCGAGCATATTGAAAATTAGCTCAAAGTCGTTCATATGGTCACGCAAATTCTCTCGCTTGAGACCCTTCAGTTTTTTGTATTCACTTGGCGTTACGCCAAAAGTCGCCTTTGAAATCTCGGCGGTTAAAATCTCATAGTCCTGCCTATCGCGCACGCCTCGATTCTTCCATTCGTCCGTCAGTTCTTCTCTAATAGCGATACCTCGCATTCGTTTTTCAATCCATCCGTCGCTATACCCTTTGAGCTTATACAGCATCCGAGTCCGCTTGGTCGCAAGCTCCGGATTTTCTATTTCCTGCACCCGTTCATACCCCACTTTCGCGAGCCACCGCTTAAACGGCTCGGCTTTTGGAGAAGGAATAGACTGCACAATGCGAAAAAGACCCTCCGTGGTAGCACAATCAGTTTCGTATTTCTTTCCGTCGGATGCTTCCAATTTCAGTTGGTGACAAAATGTCACCAACTCACTTCCCTCCTCTCGCAATCTTTGAGCAAGCTTATTCCAGTATTTTCTTGCGGTTAGGTCATCGAATTGATCAGTTAGAACAGCGACTGCATCCACAACCGAAAACCACCACTCGCCATGATGAAGTGTCTTCCTGATTCCTTTACCCTTAAACAGGGCAATTTGTGTCGTCTCCTCATCGTCCATAATCCATAAAGTGTAGCACAACCTCTCCCCACTCCTCCGCCGCCAGGCGCATCTGTTTGACACCGCCCATCCGGGCAAGTTCCTTTAGTTGTCGCAGCGCTTTTTCCCCATCTACCATCCGCCCATATTCTCACATTCTTAAGAATATGAGAATGTCGGAATATAAAAAACCCGCAGTTGCATAAAGCAAACTGCGGGGTGAGAACGAAGCGGTACGCTACTTCCCAAAGTGCGCCTTGACCCTCCGCAGAACCGTTACGTAGAACTCCCGCGGAACCGTTCCTCCGTCCTTTGCGGGACAGTGGTTGTTGAAGGCATTCACCTTGTAGTTCTGGCTTTGTCGCCAGATATCCACGAGCGGAATGGCGCGTACGTCGGGACTAACCTCGTAGTCCGGCGTGTCGCGGCCCGGGCATCGCCAGACTCTCCCATCCACATGTATGTACAGGCCGTGGGAGATCTGGTTGCAAGGCGTGGTCCCGAGGTAAGGGTGCACTCCCTCTTCACAGAGTTGCTCAAGCGTCATGACCCCACGCTCAATGACGTGGATGTACACCTGAACGGCAAGATTCATGAACCGTTCCTGATAGAGTTGCTGAATGGCCGCGTTTTCTATCAAGTGCCCCTTCCCCGACATCATTGTCGGTGGAAGATAGCACGGCATGTTGCGATCCATCGCCCATTGGAGTATCTCCAAGACTCCTCCGATGTTTTGATGGGTTACCGGATTACACATCACGGTCATGCGTTGACAGAAGAGGTCCGTATTCAGTCCTGCCTCCGCCAATCGTTCGTAGGCGGTACAGAGAACCTCATGATAGTTAACGTGCGCCTTATCCTGCTCATCCCGCAGTGGGATGAATCGATTCTCCCATACCGGGTCAAACGACCTCCCTTCTAAATAGAAGTTGAGGTTCGGATAAGCAAGGACCCGCTCCACCATCTCTCGTGAGGAGATGCCGTGGTACTTCTGCGCGAGGTAGTCACTCCCGAGCACTCCCGCCTTGGTAAATACACCAAGGATGAGGTTGTGTCGCTTGTGGTACTCAAGCACGTCCCAGAGCTCTTTTTTCTCAAAGAGTTCGCCGGGTCCGAGGAATTTCGTTGACTCCAATCCCATCGGCCGTGCCTGATCCAAGATGTTGAAGACCTCCTTCATCCACAACGCGGGGTTCTGCAGGTTAGCTTGATTGAAGCAGCCGGAGCAGTCTGAAGAACATCCATAGTTCACAGTAAACGCTCGATTGGCCTCCGGCGAACCGGCGGGAAATCTATTGACCGAATCAGCGACGTCGTCGCCGGGGATATTGATATCCAGAGTGAGCATTTTTTTCACTGGCTCCCCGTTAATCATAACGGTCTCGCCAAGTCGCTCTTTGGGAAACGACCAACTACGGGCCACTGAACGATACCCAAAAGGTATCTGACCCTTAGGTGGCAAAATTGCGGGGACATTCGGAAAGATATTTTTCAGTTCTAGCATAATTTCTTTTGGGTTGATTGTTTTCAAAGAACTTCAGATTTCACGTTCGTGAGTTGAATTCCTTGTGTCTCGACAAGCTCGGCACAATACTGAGCCTGTCGAAGTATTGACTTCCTGTGAAGATTATATCTTAATGTTATTCTTACTGTCAAAACTTATCGCCATAGCAAATGCTCAATAAATCCTTATTTATAGGTTCTATTTAGATGCATAACCATATTTATGTGGAAATAAATTGACACAATTGATGTTCTGACCTATACTTATAGTCTATGATAAAAGAGCTTCCGCTCACCCTAGAGGCGCTGGGCTTTGGCAACAAAGAAGCTACTGTGTATGTGGCCTTGCTTGAGCTTGGTCGTGGAACGGTGACACAAATCGCCGTAAGGCTGGTATCAACCGAACAACCGGATACGACATCCTGGACTCACTCGTAAACAAGGGGGTAGTGAACATATCCGGCAAAGAACCGAAGCAAGAATATGTCGCCGAACCACCGGAAGCCATCATTAGCTTCCTCAAAAAAGAAGCGGAAACCGCAAAAGAGCGCATCACGAAGGCAGAGGGCTTTATCCCCCAGCTCCGTTCCGTGCACGCAACACAAAACCGCCCCCGTATAAAATTTTACGAGGGAACGGAAGGACTGAAGCAGGTCTACGAGGATACCCTTACTTCAACAGAAACTATTCGAGCGTACGCAAACGCAGGTGAAGTACAAACAGGTATTCCAAATTATTTTCCGGAGTATTACAAACGTAGAGCACGAAAAGGTATCGCCATTCGCGCCATCTTCCCCCAGACACCTGCCGGAATCGCGCGCAGCGCTTTTGACGAGGAGGAAAAACGTGAAGTAGCGTTCGTCCCGGCCGACAAATATTACTTTTCTCCCGAAATAAACATCTACGACAACAAAATTATGATTGCCTCGTGGAAAGAAAAGTTGGGGGTGAGTATTGAAAGCGCAGAAATCGCCGACGCCATGAAAAAAATCTTTGAACTCGCCTGGGCCGAATCTAAACGTCTTGATGCCGAGCTCCGCAAGTAATTTTCAGCTCTTATTTCCCCAGCACAACATTCCAATCCGCCTCAGGTGGATTGGAATGTTTGACCGTGTCTAACCGCTACTCTTTATCCAAGTAAAGAGTAGCAGCTAGACGTAAGCGAAAGTAGGGAAAGTAGGGAGAGTAGGGAAATGGAGAGAACCTAGTACGCCTTGGGACCACCAACCTTGGAGAGAATATCGGAGGAAAAGGTATGCGTGAGGGCTTGTTGCTGTGCAAAGCGCTCTTCGGCGAGGACGACGAGCCGACGCACGAGTTCCACGCCGGAGACACCCGATTTTTTCCAGTTGTGAACGTACAAACTTCCCGGGAGCGTGTTCACCTCGTTCACAAACACCTTTTTGGTGGTGCTTTCAATTAGGAAATCCACGCGCGCGATACCGCTACAGCCAAGCGCTCGGTAGGTCTTCTTTCCGAGTTTCTGTACTTCTTTGATAAGCGCTTCGTCAATCTTCGCCGGAACCTCACTGTATTCGCTATTGACCCCACTTCCCTTTCCGCCGGAAAGATATTTATCTTTGAAATCAAAAAACTCGGTCTTGTTGAGGGGTCGCTCTACCGAAGCGAGGGTAAGCACGTCGTTTCCGATTATCGGAAGTGTTACTTCAATCAGGTTCTCCACTCCTTCTTCAACGAGCACCTTGTCGTCATAGTGAAAGGCGACTTCAATCGCGTTTTCCAGCTCTGGATCCCGGCTTTCGCCGGGATGACGGGACTTACCCGTCACCTTGGTAATGCCGATGCTGGAACCGAGATGCACCGGCTTCACGAAGAGCGGGTACCTCAGCTTCTCAATCTTTTCTTTCAGTATGCCGTCTTTGGACACAAAATCTTCTCGTGTAAACCACACAAACGGAACGACCGGCACGCCTTCCGCGAAGAGCACCTGCTTAGTGAACGCCTTGTCCATCGCGACCGCGGAAGAAGCCATATCGCACCCCACAAACGGCACCTTCGCCATACGAAGCACTCCCTGGAGTGACCCATCTTCACCATATGTGCCGTGCATTGCGGGAAATACCACATCTATCTTCACTTTTTTATCAAGAATGCCCGGCCAAATCACTTCAAGACCGTTATCAAAAGACAGTCGTACTTTTTTCTGCTTTTTCAGGATGGCTTCGTAGTCGCTCTGCTTGAAAAAGGCCATATCGTTCATCGCCTTGTCCGAGTACCAGTCTCCTTCCTTCGTAATATAGACAGGCCAAATATCAAAACCGCCCATCGCCGTAAGCGACTCTATAATCGGAATATGCGCCGTGATAATAGAAACATCATGTTCCGCGCTCCGCCCACCAAAGATGACTGCAATAGTCTTCATGTCCGCATTATCGTTTGAAAATTGGTAATTGTAAATTGAAAATTATTTCTACGCATATTGGTCCGGCCAGTCGTTCTGAAGCAGTACCACGTCGCCTTGCACCGTAAGATTGGAAAGTGCCGAGAAGGCTTCAAGGGCTTTGGCGAACCAGATAATTTCACCTGCATACCTCTCTTCCTGTAACCCTTTCTCTATGAATGGTGTGACGGAGTTGCGTAGTAAGACCACTTTTTCAATACCCGCGCGAGCAAGTTCTCGTCCGATTTCTGTATGTACCTCCTCTTTTTTGGGTCCCATCTCCACAAGCCCGGGAGTGACATAGAAACGCCTAGACCCATGGAGCGACGCGAGGAAATCAATCACTGCCCGCACACCATCGGGGTTGCCGTTGTAGCTATCGTCAAGCGTAGTCACTCCGTGTGCATCTGTTTTAGGCTCTAGGCGATGCGCAAACGGCTTCGTTTCCGAAATCCCCCGCTCAATTTGTGTTGGAGTGAGCCCAAGCGTTGACGCGATATCAGCCGCGGCCACAAGCGGACCCACTTGATGAAGTCCGAGGAGGTGTGAGTGCGCGGATATTGTTTGCTCACCGCTCACCAGCGTAAATGTTGTTCCCTGAAGATTGGTGGTCGCGTTTTCCACCTTCCACTTCCCCGATCCGGAACGGGTATAGAAGTTAATTCTCCCTTTCGTAAAGGGAGTGGCGAGTCTGCGAGCCGAGGGATTTAAATCCTCCGCCCTATCGGGCACCTCCTTTAAAATAGGAGGAGTAAGTGCGGTAGCGTAGTTTTTCGCGAGTATATTTTCTCCATTTACATACAGTGTCTTCCCTTTCAGATAATTGGCAAGTTCAAAAATCGTTTTCTGCGTCTGCTCAATACTCTTAAACTTTTCCAAATGCGCCTCATTCACGCCAGTAATAACTCCCCTATCGGGCTCCACAAAATCACAGAGTTTCCGAATGTCCCCTGGGTAGTACTCACCAAGTTCAAAAATAAGCACCTCCTCATCTCCCTGTAGACCGTTCACAAATGAGCTAATACCGAGCGGGGTGTTGTGGCTTCCAGGCGGTGCCGATACCTTTTTACTCCGCCCGAGTACCGTCTTCAGGATTTCACGCATACTGGTCTTGCCGTAGCTTCCCGCGATGGCGATTTTTAGCCCCTTGTGCTCTTTGAGTTTCTTCTTTGCCGAAGCGACAATGGAGCGTTCCACCGGCCATTGCATAAAGCGAACAGCGACCGTGAACACGGCGAGGATATACGTAAGCACAAACGGTACGCCAACGATGGCGAAGAAAAACACAAGGTAACTCCACACCGCGGTGGCCGTAGACAGCAACCAAAGCGCACAAACATACAACACCACGAGAGTGGTATACCCGAAACACAGAAAAACGACCGCCTTCGGGGTTTTCACCAATGTTTTCCGTTCTTCAACATGCAAAAAGTCACGGGTGCGCCAGAACCAATCCAGAAAATCACCAACGTGATACTCACTCGCCTGTAGCATATACACGAGCGAGCGAACATAGTTTAGAGAATACCTTGTCAGAAAGTTTTTCATTGGGAAACAAACTTTTTAATGAGTTCCATCACTTCTCTGGACCGTTCCTGATGTACAAAGTGTCCGGCGCCTTCCAAAATCTCTAGCCGAGAACCTGAAATAAGCTCCGCCAAGCGTTTTCCGTCCGAAAGTGGCGTTGCTGTATCGTTCTCTCCCCAAATGAGAAGCGTTGGCACTTCTACTCCTCTAGCACACCCACTCAAATCTTCGCGTATCACCTTTAAAGATGTTTCCTTGAGCACTCCCGCATTAAGGTAGTCACTACTTCCGGTCGCTTGATAGAGTCTATGGCGGAGGCTACTACGAAATGAGGCGGGAAACAGCACAGTAAGCATCTTCCCCACCTTCGCTAGAATACCAAAGAGCCGATTGCGCAGAGTCTTGTGCTTCGCAAGTCCTGCGGAAGCGATAAGTACCACCTTTTTCGGGTGTAGTTCTCCTAAACCGACTCCTTTTAGGGTAATTCGCCCACCAAACGAGTGCCCAACAAGCGTATCCACGGATATACCGAGCTTGTGAATGAATGCTTTTACAAACAAAGCATACTCCCCCACCCCCCAGGAGTCTTTCGGCACTTCACTTCCGCCGAAACCCGGCAGGTCAAGCCGAACGACCCTAAATGAACCTGTAAAAGCGGAAATCAGCGGGTCAAAGGTGTGCAGGTCACTTTTCCACCCATGCAAAAGAAGAATAACAGGACCACTTCCCTCGTCCATATACTCTACCGCCAGATTTTGTACAACAACTTTCACAATGGTCGGGGTATCCAGATTTGAACTGGAACTGCTTGCTCCCAAAGCAAGTATGCTACCGTTACACCATACCCCGATACCTAAACCAGAAAAGTTATCCTAACACAGTAATCAATTATTTTCTAAAGGACATTTCCCTACTCAAGATGTCCTTTAAAAATTTACAGAGTTACATCCTCCAAAAACTCTACCTTAGCCTTTTTACTTTCTCTGTCTATGAGAACGGTCAGCACGTCAAACTGCCAATTTGTTTCAGATGAAACATGTTTCTCACCCAGATATGTCTGAACTATGTGTCCTAGACGCTTGAGTTTCTCGGGAGTCATATGTTCTTCCGGCCTGAACCGGTCTTTCTTTACTCCTGCACGTATATAAGACCAAGCTGCTTCCCTATCAGTCTTAGGCAATGTTTCATCTGAAACAATTCTCTGAGAGAGCGCCTTAACTTCAACAAAGTGAATCTTTTTCCCTTTCTCTGCCACAATATCCAACTCTCCCCAGGGACGCCGATAATTCCGATCAAGAACCTTAAATCCTCGTTTCATAAGAAACCTTACTGCGATTTCCTCCCCAAGTGAGCCTACTCTTTGTGTGATACCCATATTTATGTTTCAGATGAAACACTCTAAATTATCCACAAATATTTAAAGAATTTTCTTTAAATGCAGTGATTTGCCTCTTAATGTTTCACATGAAACAATAAAAGACTCTAAAAGACCTGTCTTTTTCACAATATCCTTATACTTAGCCATATTTTCCACATTTCACGTGTACCATTGAACTGTCCTTTATACACATATCCCCTGTCTTATCCACAGTTTTGACCTTGTCTTTAGGTTGATTTCCGCACTTCCAGGCAACTCCGAGAGGGAATATGCTCAACTACCTCGTTCTGTGGTGCGGGTACCGGGAATCTATCCTTACAGGATCAGTACCCTGTTTGGCTTTTGTATTCACCTATGCCTCTACAAAAGGCTCGAACAGGCTTCGATTCCGACCGAAAGTGCTCCCAGCACTTTCTACCCGCAACCCAATCACTTTGTTCTGTGGTGCGGGTACCGGGAATCGAACCCGAATCCCATCCTTGGCAAGGATGTGTTCTACCACTAAACCATACCCGCATTCTCAACTTACCACATCAATACAGCCCAAGAATAGCAGAAACCTACTATTTCTTCAAAATGCCGTGTGCGCCCACCAGGATTCGAACCTGGAACATCTGCTTCGAAGGCAGGTATGATATCCATTTCACCATGGGCGCCTGTGCCGAAATCATACGCTAAATTAGGCGAAATTCAAAAGAAATACTACAATATTGCTGTGAAAAGCCTTAGTAAGACGAACAATTTTAACATCCCAAATGAGGTACTGAAGATTGCTAAAACCTTGGAAAACAAGGGTTTTGAGGCATACCTCATTGGTGGCTGTGTGCGTGACCTCCTGATTGGCCGGAAGCCTAAGGATTGGGACATTACCACAAACGCAAAGCCTGAAGAGATTATGGGCTTATTTTCCAATACCTTTTACGAAAATGAGTACGGAACGGTCGGTGTGGTGACCGAAGACGCGACCGATGAAACGCTCAAGGTGGTGGAAATCACTCCATACCGCTTGGAAGGGAGCTATTCGGACAAACGCCGTCCCGACTCGGTGACCTGGAGCTCAAAACTTGAAGATGACCTCAAACGTCGTGACTTTACGATAAATGCGATAGCACTGAAGTCTTCCGGCGAGCTTACCGACCTCTTTGAAGGTCAAACTGACCTCAAGAAGAAGACCGTGAGAACGGTAGGGGAGCCAGAGGCACGATTTAACGAGGACGCCCTTCGAATGCTCCGAGCGGTGCGTATTGCCGTGGAACTGGACTTCACCATTGATTCTGCGACACAGAACGCCATCGCCTCAAACGCAAAGCACCTGAAGGAGATCGCTCCCGAGCGTATCCGTGAGGAGTTTATTCGTATCCTTATCTCGGAAAGGCCCCATATTGGCCTTATTTTCTGTCAGAAGCTCGGACTTCTTACACATATGGTTCCGGAGCTTGAGGAGGGGATTGGGGTAGCACAAAACAAAGCGCACTCGTTTGATGTGTTTGAGCATATTCTGCGCACGGTGGAACACTCGGCGAAGAAGAATTTCCCTCTGGAAACACGCCTTTCAGCCCTATTTCACGACATCGGAAAGCCTGCTACACGACGTTGGTCCGAAGAAAAGAAGGACTGGACCTTCTATGGCCACGATATGGTGGGCGCCAAAATGGCGACTAAAATCATGGCTCGCCTGGCGTTTCCAAAGAAAATGATTGAAACAGTTGCCACACTCGTTCGTTGGCATATGTTTTTCTCCGATACCGAACAGATTACGCTTTCTGCGGTACGAAGAATCGTAAGTAAGGTGGGGAAAGAGCACATCTGGGACCTTATGGACGTCCGAACCTGTGACCGTATTGGCACAGGAAGGCCTAAGGAGAGCCCATATCGCCTTAGAAAATACCACTCTATGGTGGATGAGGTTATGCGTGACCCGCTTTCGGTAGGAATGCTCAGCATAAACGGTGGAAAAATCATAGAAATCACCGGGATTACCCCTGGTCCTAAAGTTGGACATATTTTGCACGCACTTCTTGAGGAAGTACTTGACGACCCGACCAGAAACACCGAGGAAAATCTACAAAAAAGGGTACTGGAACTTGTTAAACTCCCTGAAAAGGAACTTGAAGCAATAGGGGAGCGAGCAAAGGAGACCAAGGAGAAGAAAGAGGAGAAAACCTTGCAGGAGATACGAAAAAAGCATTGGGTGTCGTGAAGAAGTTGTAAGTTTAAAGTTGAAAGTTACCCCCACCACCCCGCATTCGGTACCCCTCCTCAGGCAGGAGGGGAGGGAAAAACAAAAGAAAAGCCGCCCAATGGGGCGGCCTTCTTTAGTTTCTTGAAAGAAGGTGTAACCCAAAAGACGGCTTTGTACCTAAGTCCGACGGTGTCGGACCGGTAAAAGGACCTAAATTCGATAATGGTCGAACCGGTCAAATAGAATCGGATAGAAAAAATGCTGTGAGCTAGGCTGAGAAAATAATTCCCGAAGGAAAGTTTGTGGAAATCTTTCTCAGTATCTAACTTTAGTGAGTTTTTCTTCCGACAAGAGAGAGTTGAATCCTCTTTCAAAGAACCGCAAGCAATGAAGAGCCTGTTCAGAGGTCTCGGCCGGTAAAGACCATACGAGACAAGAACTTTGAACAGGCTCCTCTGCTTTATATTCAGGACAATGCAATCTAGCATTCCCCCGACTAGTGAATAGTATACTCCTTATTAAAGGACAGCGTAAAGGACATATCTGTGGATAACTGTCCGTTATAAAAGACATCTGAAAATACGGCTAAAGATGGCTCTTAATTGGAGAGGCTTAGAAATTATACACGTACTCGTATAGTCGTTTGGTTCCAAAGAGGCTCCCACTCCTTGCGTTGGAACACTGCATTCTTTTCTCTACTTCATGTAGGGGCTTGCAAGTTAGCCCTATTTATGCTAAATTTATGGCCACATATGTTGACCAAGATACGCAAGCAAAAGGTTATCAAAGAAGTGGCTATCCACGACAAAGACACCGGCTCTCCGGAAGTGCAAATTGCCGTAATCTCAAAACGCATTGATGAACTTTCAAAACACCTCAAGGAGCACAAGAAAGACACGCACTCACGCCGTGGACTTCTCTCCATGGTAGCGGACAGACAGTCGCACCTTCGTTATCTTCAAAAGAAGAACACCAAGCGCTACAATGCGATTTTGAAGAAGATGGACCTCAAGAAGTAGCACACTAGCTACTTAGCTTTCTAGCTTTTTAGAAAGTTTTTAATATTATTTCCTAGCAAGCTAGACAGCTAGTAAGCTAGAGACTTTTTTTATGGCAGTTATTAAACATGTAGAACAGCGCGTCGGAGTTTTTATTGATACACAAAACCTCTATCACAGCGCGAAGAACCTGTACCACGCGAACGTAAACTTTGGCCAGGTCCTCAAAGACGTGGTGGGGGACCGTATTCTCGTCCGCGCTATTGCGTACCTTATTACGACCGAAAGCGGGGAAGAGAAAGGGTTTTTTGAAGCTCTTGAGAAAGTCGGCATTGAAACCAAGTCAAAACCCCTTCAAATCTTCGGAAGCGGAGCAAAAAAGGCCGATTGGGATGTCGGTATCGCGATTGACGCGGTAAAACTCGCCTCAAAGCTTGATGTGGTGGTCATTGTTGCCGGTGACGGTGACTTCGTACCGCTTGTGGAGTACCTTAAAATGCAGGGATGTCAGGTGGAGGTAGCGGCTTTCGGTAAATCTACTTCGGGAAAGCTCCTTGAAGTTTGTGACGACTTTCTTGACCTTGATGAGAATCCGAGGAAATATCTTTTGGGAAGCAGGCGGTAGGAAACAGCTGTTAGCTTCTAGCTGATAGTTATTAGCTTTTAGGAAAAGACCGAGCGAATTTGTGATACAATTTGAACATGGTAAAAAAGCAGCGACAACTTACGGCCGTCTACCAAAAAAGAGGAAGAGGCTATATCGGCTGGATTGAAGAAATCCCTGGCGCAAACACGCAGGGAGCTACTTTTGCCGAAGTAAAAGAAAATCTGAAAGAAGCTGTGGAGCTTGTTATTGAGGCAAACCGACTACTCACCAAAACCCTTAAAGGGGTGGTCATTCGAGAACCACTTCGCATCTTCGCGTAACCAACCAGTGATGAAACGGCTAGACCTTCTAGCATACTTGAGGAAACACGGCTGTGTCTTCACCAAAGAAGGCGCGAGACATAGTTTGTATGTTAACCATGCTACCGAACGTTTCTCCACCGTCCCAAGACACACCGAAATCGACTCCTTTCTCGCACGAAAGATTTGCAAGGATTTAGGAATACCACAGACAGATAAGCGGTAGGCAAGAAAAAAGGCGAAAGGGTGAGCCCTTCGCCAATGTTAAAGTGTTGACCTGCTTCATTACTCGGGTAATTCAATTACGAAATTGAAAACAAGTTGCTCATTTACTTCTTTTGCCCTTGCCTCTCCAAAGTTTCGAAGGTGAAGAAGTCCGCTTTTACCTGTCTCTAGAAGCTGGCCTAGTGTAGTAATGTGTGCGTCGTTGAGACAATTTACGGTCGGATGCTTAAGGTGTTCGGTCAACAGTGAAATAGGGAGTCGCTTGAACGCGTCGGCCAAACTGGCATTCGATAGGGCTATCGCCAGAACAGACGTCGGAGCTAAAATTGTTTCCGCCTTTTCTTCGTACAAAATCGTGACGAATACATTTTCAGAGATCATACCGCCTTGCGTGACAGGGCACTTGGCAATGTGTTTAATCTCGATGCTTGTGTGAGCTTTCAGAAACTCCCTAATGAGAATTTGTACATTCTCAAACGAACCTACAAGAAACATGCTTTGCATTTTGAATGAGCTCTTGGCCGTACATGACGAAGTTTCGCAAAAGCTGTCCGAACCATATAGCAAGAGTGGAGACTTGTCAAATATAAAAATGGGGCGGTTTCTGCTACACTGGCCTTAATTATCAGTAATGGTTGGTCTCTGGAAACAGAGATTTGAACAGTGTTCAAGTCTTCATTTCAGGGGTCAACTAAAGCGAGAGTGTTTTTGCGAAAGCGAAATCCCTCCCCGCCGAAGACGGCGGTACTCCCTTTTACAAATGGAGAATTAAGAGGGGTCGGATTCGTAGCTATTCGTAGATTCGTTCATTCGTATATTCGCATTATGAAAACGAAAGAATTTTCTATTGAGCTCGGGGGGAAGAAGCTCATTGCCGAATTCACCGACCTCGCCGAGCAGGCGAATGGGTCGCTTATTATTCGCTACGGCAACACGACCGCACTTGTGACGGCCACGATGTCAAAAGGGGAGAAGGATATGGATTTCTTCCCGCTCACCGTTGATTACGAAGAACGCTTTTACGCGGCGGGAGAAATTCTCGGTTCTCGCTTTATTCGCCGTGAAGGTCGCCCCACCGACGAAGCGGTGCTTTCGGGACGCATTGTAGACCGAACTATCCGCCCGCTTTTTGACCAGCGAATGCGCCGAGACGTGCAGGTGGTTATCACCATTCTTTCCATTGCCGAAGACGACCCGGATATTCTCGCGGTGATTGGCGCGTCGCTCGCGCTTGGGGTATCGGACATTCCGTGGAATGGACCGGTGTCCGCGGTGCGTATCGGAAAACTCAAAGAAGCAGACCAGCTCATCATCAACCCAATCTATCGTGACCGTCAGGAAAATCCCGAATTTGAGATGGACGTGGTCGCCTGCGGAAAGGACGGGCTTATCAATATGATTGAAGTTGGAGGCAAGGAGGTACAGGAAGGGGTCATCGTGTCTGCACTTGAAGAAGCTTCCAAGGAAATTGAAAAGCTTCAGGCGTGGCAGAAAACCATCGTTGCCGAAATCGGCAAAAAGAAACAAGCCGTAACGCTTCCCGAAACGCCGGCGACACTCAAACAACTGTTTGCCGAGAAAATCGCCCCGCGCATGAAGGAATATGTGTTTGGACAGGCAGGCAACGCGCGTATCTACGAACTCAAAGGTGAGTGGATGGCTATCGCCAAGGAACGTTTCCCCGGTGAGAAACCGAGTATTGCGGACAACTTGTTTGAGGAGGAGGTGAACAACCTCATTCACAACGAGGCTATTGATAACAATCGCCGACCCGATGGACGAGGTATGGACGACGTGCGAACACTCTTCGCAAAAGCGGGAGGTGTGTCAAAAATTCTCCACGGAACCGGAATATTCTACCGCGGGCAAACGCACGTGCTTTCGGTACTTACCTTGGGCGGTCCCGGAGACGCTCAGATTGTGGACAACATGGAAATTCACGAATCAAAGAAGCGTTTTCTCCATCATTACAACTTTCCTCCATTCTCAACCGGTGAAACCGGCCGTATCGGCTCTACCAACCGCCGTATGATTGGACACGGAGCGCTCGCCGAGAAGGCACTCCTTCCCGTTATTCCCGCAATGGAAAAGTTCCCGTATACCATTCGTTTGGTGTCCGAAGCATTTGCCTCAAACGGCTCAACCTCAATGGGGAGCGTGTGCGGTTCCACCTTGGCACTCATGGACGGAGGTGTCCCGATAACCGCACCGGTCGCGGGTATCGCGTCGGGACTCATGATGCGCAACCCGAAGGAATACAAGGTGCTGACCGATATTCAGGGGCCCGAAGACCATCACGGCGATATGGACTTTAAGGTTGCCGGAACCAAAGCGGGCGTCACGGCCGTACAAATGGACGTAAAGGTAGACGGCGTGCCGATTCCGATTCTCGCCGAAGCGTTTGAAAAAGCGAAGCAAGCTCGTTACAAGATTCTTGAGGTGCTTACCAAAGAAATCTCGGCACCACGTCCGGATATTTCTCCGCTCGCGCCAAAAATCATTACTGTCCGCGTAAAGAAAGACCAGATTGGACTCGTCATCGGTGGGGGAGGGAAAACCATCAACGGTATCAAGGAAAAAACCGGTGTTGATGCAATTGATATTGAAGAAGACGGCACTATTTTCATTTCAGGCAAAGAAGGAAGCGCGGACAAAGCGGCGGCGATGATTGAAGCCCTCACCCACGAATACAAACGTGGCGAACGAGCCGAGGGAACCGTGGTGAAAATTGCGGAATTCGGAGCGTTTGTCGCGATTGGTGATGGAGGCTCTGAAGGACTGGTGCATGTGTCCGAAATCGCACCGTTCCGCATTGACCGTGTGGAATCGGTGCTCCATGTGGGCGATAAAGTACCGGTTGTCGTCAAAGAAATTGATGAACGTGGACGCATCAAGCTCTCCATCAAGGATGCAGACCCCAGCTTCATTAAGCCTAAGACGGCTTAATGAAGTAAATCCTAAAACCTAAATCCTAAACAAAACCCAAAACTCCAAATCCGCGCTTCGCGCACACGAGAAGGTTCTGGATTTGCCGTTTGTTTAGAGTTTAGTTTTTAGGGTTTAGATTTTTCTTTTAGTGGTGCCCTAGAGTGCGCTATACTTACCGCATGCCACCAGAGCAAGCTCAAAAGATAAAGCCGGCGGACGAGCTGAAACGGATCCGTACCTACGAAAGCGACGTACAGGAAATACTTCAGAAAGGACAGGTCACCAAAGCGACCATTGCGATTGCCGCAAATGAAAAGCAGGTACAGCGTGAAGTGGAGCAGGAAGTGACTCTGCCTTCTACTCCCACCCAGCCAACCAAGGTGTTCGCCATGTCGAGCAACATTCCGCTCGCTTTGCCGAAGTGGAATATCCGTTTGATGGTGCTTCTTTCGGTTGGTTTTCTTGTGGTTGTCGGCATCGGTGTGGGTGCGTTTCTATATATACGTAGTCCACAAACTCCCGTCGTTCAGGAACCAACAAAAACAGTCGCACCGAAGGCAAACGCGATTACGCTTCAAGGCGGAGAAAAACGAGCGGGGGCAATAGCCGCCATTCAAAAGGGACTCAAAAATGTTTCGGTGCCCCAGAACCAACTGCAAACGTTCTCCATCACGCTCGGAGGTGCCCCCCTCACCACACCGCTCCTCTTTGAGACCGTGGACGCTTCAGCACCGGCGCCACTCATCCGTGCACTGGGGGCAACACCCACACTCGGCCTGCATGGTTTCCAAGGAGGTCAGCCCTTTCTTCTCTTTAGCGTGCTTTCCTATGACCACGCGTTTGCGGGTATGCTGGCCTGGGAAGAAACGATGCTGGAAGATATTGGTCCGCTCTTTGGCGTTTCATCTCGCTCTCTATTGGAAAAGGTGGGGAGCACCACCTCTGAAGCCCTCGGTAATAAAATCGCGTTCAAAGATGTCATCATCCGAAACAAAGATGCTCGTGCGGCCTTTGACCCATCGGGAACGATTGTTTTTCTCTACGCGTTTTTGGACAAGCAAACGCTGGTCATCACCACCAAAGAGGACACGCTCCGCGCCCTGCAGAGCAAGGCGGGAGGAGGACGGCTGAAATAGCTTATTAGCTTTCTAGCTATTTAGCTCGCTAGAAAAGATTAGTACTAAAAAGCTAGTAAGCTAAAAAGCTAAGTGCTATGATGTTTGTATGACCCTAGACACCAACAACTTCAAACAGAAACTCCTCGCGGAGAAAGCACTCGTAGAAAATGAGCTGTCAACCGTTGCGCGTCGTAATCCCCAGAACAAAAACGATTGGGAGCCAATTGCGGATACCGATGAGCGCCCAGCGGAACGCGACGAAGTCGCGGACAAACTTGAATCCTTTGAAGAAAATATCGCCATTGTAAGACGCCTTGAAGCGAGGCTTGCCGAAATCAACACCGCCCTTGGGGCAATAGACGGTGACTCCTATGGCACATGCTCCGTCTGCGGAAATGAAATAGAGTCGGCAAGGCTTGAGGCGAATCCTTCGGCAACGACGTGCAAAGCGCACCTGAAATAACACGACACTAATAACACGAATGCCCGAACGAATGACACGAATAGTATAAACCTCTTAATTTCATTAGTGTCATTCGAGTCTTTTATTCGTAAATTAGTGTCGAGTATGTCTTTCGCGACCGTTACGAGCGCACAAGTCCATCTCCTAAAAACAGCGCTCGTACGCGTTGAGGTAGACCTTTCAAAGGGCCTCAATGCTTTTTCAATTGTAGGTCTCCCTGACAAAGCGGTGGGCGAGGCAAAGGACCGCATTTCGGCGGCGATTAAAAACACCGGTTTTAAATCTCCGAAGCAGAAGAATTACAAAATCGTCATTTCGCTCGCACCTGCCGATATCAAGAAAGAGGGTACGCTTTTTGACCTGCCGATGGCACTCGGTTATCTCATTGCGTCCAAAGGTCTTCCCGCCGACGTGAACGATAAGCTGTTTGTGGGCGAACTCTCGCTTGACGGGGAAGTGCGCTCCGTTGATGGTATCCTTCCGATTGTGCGCGAGGCAAAACGCGCAGGTTTCAAGGAAGTGTATGTTCCCGTAGGAAACACAACCGAGGCGGCACTCATAGGTGGCATCACGGTTTTTGGGGTTAAAAATTTGTTTGAACTGGTCGCGCATCTCACCGAAAAAGATATTTTGCCCGACGAAGACCGCCCGTTTATTCAGAGACGAAAGATGACACCGACACCACAAACGCCGTTTAAAGCGGGAGCACGCGAGTATCAGGTTGATTTTGCCGACGTAAAAGGACAACGCACCGCAAAACGAGGTCTTATGATTGCGGCCGCGGGCGGGCACAACATCGCGATGTGGGGACCACCAGGAACAGGAAAGACACTTCTTGCAAAAGCCTTTATTTCAATTCTTCCGCCCCTCGCCATTGAAGAAGCACTTGAGGTTACCGGCATTCACTCGGTTGCCGGTGTGCTCCAAGAACCCTTGATTACCTATCCGCCGTTTCGCGCCCCCCATCACACTGCTTCGTACATTGCACTTGTCGGTGGAGGCGCCATACCCAAACCCGGCGAAATCACACTTGCGCACCGAGGCGTACTTTTTCTTGACGAGTTTCCCGAGTTTGAACGACGGGTCATAGACGCACTTCGCGGGCCGCTTGAGGACCGCGTGGTGAATGTTTCAAGAGTCAAAGGTTCGGCACAATTTCCCGCACACTTTACGCTCATCACCGCCATGAACCCTTGTCCGTGCGGGAACAACGGCGTGAAAGGAAAAATCTGCTCGTGCGCGGGGCATCAGATAGATAGGTACAAACGAAAAATCTCCGGACCGATTGTGGACCGCATTGACCTCTGGACCGAAGTCTCCATCGTAGAACACGAAAAGCTCACGGAGGGGCGGGGAAGCGAAGAAACAAGTGAGGAGGTGCGCAAAAAAGTAGCCACCGCACGAACGCGAGCCGAAAAACGGTACGCGGAGCTAAAGCTTCCCTTCAAAACCAATAGCGACGTGGGCGCTCGCGACATTGCCGTCGCCATTCCACTTTCTGATGATGTAAAAAAGACACTAAACCTCGCTGCGAAGAAGCACGACCTTTCCGCCCGCTCTTACCATCGCCTCATCAAGATCGCGCGCACCGTCGCCGACCTTGAAGGTCACGACGACGTTCAGGAAACCGACCTTATGGAAGCGCTCCAGTATCGACCGAAACAGTTACAAAATCAGTAGGCTCGTACTTAGTAGATAGATTATAGACAAGAAAAAACGCCACGGGTATGAACCCGTGACGCGAGTGAAAAATGTATCCAAGTTGTCGCGATAATTAGATTTTCTCGTGCATAAAGTTTTGCTTAAACGCACGAGGTATCTTCTAGCTTTAATGTCTTGAGAAGTGCAGCACACGTTTCTTTTCTGCCATAATCAACAAGAACTACTTTTCCTTTTTCATTCCGGCAGAATTGCCAAGGTTGGTTTCGTTCCAAGAATTGTGGATCAATAGGCAGACCGTCAAATGGATTCTCACGACCTAGTTCACGAGCACTAATCTTTTCCCCACGTTTTTGAATCACAATCCAACCGCCAAGAACTCGTCCAACCGTCGGCATGACGCGCGCGTCATGTGTACTTGAAAAATAGCGATACTCCCGTTCGTTTGCTATTTTCCCCGCCACCAGATAATTCCACATAGCCATAAACAACGTTGCACCATAACGAGTGTAAAAACGCTCATGGTTTCCTTTGGACAAAAAGGGAAATATGAGCATTCGAAAAAACAATCTGATAGGACGTAGCTTGCCTATTTTGTATGCGTTGTCCCCGCACACTAACACAATCCGTGTCTTTCCTGAACGAACCTTCATTATTACCTCCATTTCACATTCTAGGTTAACTGCCTAAAAGATACTACAACAAAAAAGGTAACGCAAAACCACCCCGACGAATGCCGGGGCGGTTTTTTCTTTAATCATAACTCTTGTTTCTTGAATCCTACCCGTTCGACTCGAAAACTAGTTCGACATGCTCACTATAAATCGCCAGGGTAAAAAATCTGCAGACAGATTTTTAAAACGGATTTTTCGCTCCACGAACTTCAAAATGGAGATGTGTACCGGTAGAACGACCGGTGGAGCCCATATAGCCGATGATTTGTCCGCGCGAGACGCTCGTGCCGGGAGCAACCGCAAGGCTCAACAGGTGTCCGTAAAGTGTTTGGGTACCATTCGAGTGATTGATAACAATGTAGTTACCGTATCCGCCGTTCCATCCGCCCGAGCGGGCAATAATGACTTCACCCGAGGCCGCGGCGAGGATAGGAGCGCCGAGATAGCTTGCAAGGTCAATACCGTTGTAACCGTGGAGGCCTTGTGTCTTGCGTCCGCCGATCACCGGGCGAAGGAAGTAGTCACCGAGGTCGGCACCACCTGCACCACGAAGCGGAGAGGTTACACGCACACCGTTTACATACCGAGAAGGGGAAACAATGGGAGCACTCGCGAACTCACCATCAGGTACCAAAATAACATCCCCGACTGCAAGCTTAGCCTTTTCGGTAAGGTGGTTGTACTGTGCGGTTTCAGTCACGTCCGCTTTGTACTTTTTGGCGATACTTTGGATGGTATCACCCTTGATGACGGTGTGTTTAACACCGGAAATAGGCAAAATAATAAGCGTCTGTCCTGGTTTGATGACGCCTCTTGAAATATCGTTCGCCCACGCAATGGTGTTTGTGGTAACACCAAACATCTTCGCAATCGCACCGAGTGTATCACCCTCGCGAACGACGTAGATGCTAATGGTAGAGCTTTGATTTTCTTCAATATCCGCGAGGGTTCCTTCCGGTCCAGCCTCGGACAGGAGCGCCACACCTCCTACAACGGTAATATCGCCACCTCCTTTTGCCGGATTTGGGTCGGGGTTGAGCGCTGCCGAAAGTAATCCTATGTTTTGAGAGTTGATGGGGGATGAGGTAACTTCAGCTTCAGCCTCCTCCGTAAAGAGCCCTGTTATGAAGGAAATAACACCTGCATGCGCGCTTATCGGAGCCAGGGAAAGTCCACACACGAAGAGCCACAGGGCGGTAACGCCTATGTGGTTAGCCATGATAGCCCGAAGTCGGCTCAAAAGTGAGGCTGGAAATGGATGGTTGTTATTGAGTTCTGATATAAAAGAAAGGCCGAAAGGAGAACTCTTGAGAAACCAGTTGTGCTACCGAAACTGCGAAAACCCTACGAGCTGTTACATGGGTTTCTGCAATTGGGGCATATGCACCACAAGATTGCTTTTAAAGCTCTGCTTTCGGTGGGTGTATCTGTCGCGCCTTCCAATGAAAATGGCCGTATAAGGCCATATTCTTCGTTCGCCTAGTCTTCCAGGACCCTTTTAGAGTATCCGATTAAAGATGTAATGTCAATGAAAAAAAGGAAGGGTGTGGATAACGGGAAAACGGTAACTGGAACAAGTAACCGGGACTGGAACCTTCACTTTTCTTTCTCTTCCAGTTACTTGTTCCAGTTATAAGTTCCTGTCGCACCCTGTGCTATAGTGTTCACGCTATGGACTACCTTGAAGGGCTTAACAAAGAACAAAAAGATGCGGTACTCACAACCGAAGGCCCTCTGCTTATCGTCGCAGGAGCGGGAGCGGGAAAAACCCGTGTCATCACGCATCGTATCCTTCACCTCATCAAAAAGGGAGTGGCTCCCGAGTCAATTCTCGCCATTACCTTTACCAACAAAGCAGCGAAGGAGATGCGGGAGCGCGTGCATACCCTCATCACCAAGGACCAAGGAATTGCTCCGGAAGGGGACTTTGACGGCACGAACCGCTACACGCTAAACGCTAAACGCTTCCCCTGGCTCGGCACCTTTCACTCGCTTGGCGTGCATATGCTAAGAGAAAATAGTGCGCGCCTTGGGCTTTCCAAGCGTTTTACTATCTTTGACCGAAGCGACTCCCTAGGCGCCATCAAGGAAGCGGTACGCGAGAGTGACCTTGACCCGAAAAGTTTTGAACCAGGAAAGCTCCTCTCCGCCATCAGCCGAGAAAAAGGGAAGATGGTTGAACTTTTGGAGTTTAAGGCGCGTTCCGAAGGAGAATACTTCCCCGCGATTGTCGCGAACATTTGGGAAAAGTACGAAGCGGTGCTCAAAAAAGAGAAAGCGCTTGATTTTGACGACCTTTTGCTCAAAACCGCGCTTCTTCTTAAAAACGAGCCGTCTATCCGCGAGCACTACCAGAAACTCTGGCGATATATTCATATTGACGAATACCAAGACACCAACCACGTGCAGTATATGATTGCGAAACTCTTGGCTGACGAACATAAAAACATCGCGGTGGTGGGGGATATTGACCAAAACATTTACAGTTGGCGCGGGGCGAGCATCAAAAACATCTTACACTTTGAAAAAGACTATCCGAACGCGAAAATCGTGCTTCTGCAACAAAACTATCGCTCAACGCAAACCATTCTCACGGTCGCAAACCGCATCATTGAGAAAAATAAAATGCGGCGGGAAAAAACCCTCTTCACAAAGAACGGTGACGGCGAAAAGGTGGGGCTTTTTACCGCTTACGACGAGGTTCAAGAAGCTTCGTTTGTCGCTTCCCGCGCCAAACAGCTTATCAGTGACGGTATTTCTCCTTCGGAAATCGCAGTGCTCTTTCGAGCGAACTTTCAAAGTCGTGTGCTTGAAGAAGCATTCCTTCGCGAAGAAGTTAGCTATCAGGTGCTTGGCGTGCGTTTCTTTGAGCGTAAAGAAGTGAAAGATGTGCTTGCCTATGTACGCGCCTCCGAAAACCCAGAGAGTATCGGGGATTTGCGCCGAATTATCAACGTTCCCACTCGCGGTATCGGCAAAGTAACGCTCCTTAAAATACTGGCGGGGAAGGAGGCCGAGTTACCGCCTGCCATGAGAGAAAAATTCAACTCGTTTAAAAAACTTCTTGGAGAGCTAGAGAAAAAACTTGCGAGCGTCCCTCTTTCCGAAGCAATAAAGTGGATTGTGACCGCAAGTGGTATAGAGGCCGAGCTTAAGAAGGGAGGGAGCGAGGACGAAGAACGCTTGGAAAACATAAAGGAGCTCGTGACGTTTGCGACACGCTACGACCATATGGTGACACGAGAAGAAGCGGTGGACCGTTTTCTGTCGGATGTCGCCCTCCAAAGCGACCAAGATGAGCTTAAAGACGAAAAGCCAGCGGTGCGCCTCATGACCGTGCACGCGTCAAAGGGGCTTGAATTTGAGTATGTGTTCATTTCGGGACTTGAGGAAGGACTGTTCCCGCACGAGAGAATGAGCGAAACCAAAGACGAAAGTGCTTCGGAGGAAGAGCGCCGTCTGTTTTATGTCGCGCTCACGCGCGCTAAACACAAAGTGTTTCTCACCTACGCGGGCGTGCGCACCATTTTTGGGTCCAGGCAGGTGACGGTACCTTCCGAGTTTATCTTTGACATTGACGAGGAGTTCCTGCAAGCTGAAAACTATCTGGAAGGGGGAGGGAAGATCATTTTCTTCGACTAAGGTCGAGGAAAATGATCTGAATTAAGAATACGGAATTATGAAGTATGGCATTCCTGACTCTTTTCCTTAATTCATAATTCATACTTCTTTTTTATGCTTCATAAAAAATCTTTAGGTCAACACTTTCTTCGTTCCGAAAGCGCTCTTCGCAAAATCGTGAGTGCAGGGCGTCTTTCTTCTACCGATATCGTTCTTGAAGTCGGTCCCGGAGAAGGAGTGCTCACGGAGCTCTTGCTCGCGCAGGCGGGAAAAGTGATTGCGGTTGAAAAAGACGACCGCCTGATTCCCGTTTTGGAGGAGAAATTTGCTCCTGAAATCGTTTCAGGCAAATTAAAACTCATTCACGCCGACATTTTGGACTTTTCTCCTTCGAGCTTAGGGCTTCGAGCTTCGAGCTTTAAAGTTGTTGCCAACATACCGTATTACATAACGGGAGCACTTATCCGAAAATTCCTTGAGGCGGATACACAACCATCAACAATGGTACTCCTCATTCAAAAGGAGGTCGCGAAACGAATTGTCGCCCACGATGGGAAAGAAAGTATTCTCTCTATCAGCGTCAAAGCGTACGGCACACCCAAATACATTGATACCGTAAAAGCGGGAGCGTTTTCGCCACCGCCAAAAGTAGACTCTGCGATTATTGCGATTGAACACATCTCAAAAAAATTCTTTGTGGAAGACAACGAGGGAAGATTTTTTGAACTGCTCAAAAAGGGTTTCGCTCATCCACGAAAACTTCTTTCGTCCAACCTCTACATTCCCGGGGAGAACCTTCTTGCCTGTGGTATCGCGGAAAAAGCCCGCCCCGAGAACTTATCCATAACCGACTGGCAACGATTATGTGCTTCTCTAGAGCCGTAAAAATCTGTTGAGGTCTAACCTCAACAGATTTTTAAAGAAATCGTGTTGTGCTTTGGCACTACACGCTTGAACCGTTGAAAATAATGAGTGGGGCAAAGAACAAGGGGAGGGGTATGACAATCGGGCAAAGTGAAACTCCACAATATATCCAGAATACGAACGTCATCATACACACCATTGCCGGAAAATATTTGCCCAAAATGAGTTGACCTGGGTGAGATGCCGGTCCTTTTGAAAAAGTATACTGGCCAGCAAACTGAAGCAGTATTGGAGGATTGGGTACTCCTCCTGGTGCAGGTAATTGATCAACTTCCTGTACACCATTGAGACAAGTGCCCTCCCCCGAATCCCAAAAGTCATCAACCCCCTCAGGAGGGAACGAAGGGAATGTGGTGAGAAACATCTCGCTTGCGTGAGTTCCTGGGACATTAAGTACCCGCCCGCCAAAATCAAATATTGCGTGTACAGGAAAGGGAAACACCACCCCAAGCATAAGAGTGACCACCACTATCTTCTTTTTGAAAGATGCATACATGCAGTAGAATGGTACCATATGCAGAAACCGCTTCCCATTCTTCTTCGTAAATTGCTTTTTGCGTTGAGCATACTTGTGCTTATCACCATTGGCATCTGGCTGTTTTCTGGAACAACCGTACCGACATCCATCCCTCACTCTTCTTCTACCTCTTTTATAGCTGGAGAAACCGCTTCCACCACCGAGGTACAGACTGCAGACACGGATGGTGACGGTTTACCAACCTTTGAGGAAAGGCTCTGGGGCACCGACCCAGAGAAAACCGACACTGATGGTGACGGAACGAGTGACGGAAAGGAAGTAGCTTTGGGACGAAATCCAAAAAAAGCGGGTCCCCATGATAGTTTCGAGACGTCTTTTAGAGCTGTGGAGCAACCGCATACCTCAGACAAGCCGATAACCATGTATACGGGCGTTTCCGGTGCAGTCCCACCAGTTTCTACACCCTCTTCTGCCGAAACTTCGGAAGAACACCCACTGCATTATTACGGAAATGCGGTAGGTTTTGTGATTACGGAAGCCGGGGCAGACACAACGACTGAACTTGCCCTCTTGAACCGCATTGCAGGAAACAAAAAGATGACTACGGAGTTGAGTCAGGACCTTTTCAATATGGCGAAGAAATACGATCGGATGACAGCAAAACTGGCCTCGGTTATCCCCCCCGGACAGGCAGTTGAAGTTCATAGAAAACTCACAGATACTTATGGCGGCTACGCTAAGGCAGTCCATCTGTTTGCTGATACTCCTCTCGGGTCATATATTTCCGGCACCTCAACAACCGCTTATTCCGATAGCACCCTTGCTCTCGGCCATGCGGTGGTTGCCGTTTCCGACCTCTTTTATCGTGAGCATATTACTTTTGGGAAAGGTGAGCCGGGTACCGTGTTTTCCTTTCCACGGTAATAGAGAAGCGGTCAGTCCACTCTATGGGAATGGGTAGCCTGCCTGCGCAGGCAGACGTTTAGCGTTTAGTAAAAGTGGTATACTACTCTGTGTTAAAGAGTGAACGGATTACAAGGTTGTCTAAGATAGAGGGACGCCTAATTTACTAAACGCTATCCACTATACGCTAACCGCTTCCTAATAATGACCACACCTAAAAGAATAATTGGAGGAGTTGTCGCCATCGCTCTCGTCGGAGGAGGTTTTTGGCTTCTCAAAACGGGACGAACGGAGATTAGCTATGGACGTGTTACTCCAGAGCAGGCTGAAAGGGCGGTAGCCGTACTCTCAACCGACACCGATAAAGATGGACTCAAAGACTGGGAGGAGGAACTGTGGCATACCGACCCGAAGAAATCGGATACTGACGGAGACGGCACACCGGACGCAGAGGAGATAAAGCTTGGGCGAGACCCGGTAAAAAAGGGACCCGACGACAAGCTCGATAAAGAAACTATCGAAAAAAAGACGGTTCCGGGGGGAGGGGACTGGACCGAGACGGACAAACTTTCGCGAGAATTCTTTGCCAAATACCTCTCTATGCGAAAGGCGGATAAACCCTTCACCGAGGAAGATGGACGGGCACTTCTTTCTGAATTTAGAGACCGTGCCCCCAAGGCGCCTCCACAAAAGATGTACACGGAGAGCGATATCGTGTCCGCTAAGGACGATACCGACACATCACTTCGTGCCTATGGAAATGCCGTCGGAGACGCTATAAACGCGCTCCCTCCAAATGTGGAGGGTGAACTGGTCATTTTTGAACGTGCTCTACAGGATAGTGACCCATCCGAACTTAAGAGCCTGGATGGGCGCATCAAGCGTTATGAGGATTTGCTGGCCTCACTTAAGGCTATTTCCGTACCCGGGAGTGCACAAAAGATACACTTAGCTTTCTTAAACTCCATTGAAGGCTTGAAGGAAAGTGTGGGTGGGATGGCAATTTCCCTTAGCGACCCGGTTCACTCAATGCCGATAATCGTGAAATATCCGACTGCCTTCACCGCTATGACGACCGCGCTTACCGATATGACTACCTTGTTTGAAAAAAAAGGTATTACATTCGGGAATAAGGAGGGAGGAGTGATACTGACAAAGTAACTCATAACTGTAACAAGTAACTGGTATAAGGGGGATAGTTCTCCCTTCTGTTCTAGTTGTTCCAGTTCCAGTTACTCGTTATGTGTCCAAGTTTTTCGCTATCC
>Ga0209515_10002191_pt1 | contig 30532 bp, 31 predicted proteins | sample Subgroupgradi54m_FD_187454 | JGI IMG/M metagenome (GOLD analysis project Ga0209515, IMG submission 187454) | Subsurface groundwater microbial communities from S. Glens Falls, New York, USA - GMW60B uncontaminated upgradient, 5.4 m (SPAdes)... ... | reverse complement strand
CTCTTCCTTCACCCGACGGAGAATATCTGCCTTCACCTCCTTTGCTACCCGATATGTTTTTTTATTGCTCATGACACAAATGGTACTTCTGTTCGACCTTTGTGTCTAAATTATCCTATCCGGGTCACCCCTTGGGAAAACGCATCCACAAGATCATCGTGCGGCTCGTAGCCGAAACCAAAGAGCTGCTGCTTCAACTCTTCGCATCCGGTGCGGTGGAAGAATATCATCTTGGCCTGAATCGGAGCCGCCGCCATGATGAGCCGTTCGTGCTTATCGCCTTTTGGACGATATTCTCTCGCATTCACACCTTTGTTGATAAGACGCTCGGTAAGGTAATTCTGCGAAGTTGTTTCGATGAGCACTTCAACCGGACCCTGCTTGCCGTGCAGATTGTAAAGCGCGATTATTTTCTCCTCGATCTCCATACCCGATAGGCGCTCGTTCACCGGATGAGGATGCATATATATCCGCCGCTTATCGCCGATCTGATAGTCGCTCATAACGACAATCGCCGTGTAATCGGCGTGTTTCTTTTTTGAGGAAGCCGGATCAACCGAGATTATAATTCTCGCTAAATCACAATCATCCGGGAATTCATCAAAATCTTGACCGTCAAACCATTCGTGATGAATAACCTGATCCTCGGCTGAGATGATCTGGAGTAAGTATTCCTGCCGCCAAGCAATGTCGCTTCCCACCTTGAGTCGTAGCTGGTCAATCGCTTCCTGATTGGGATATCGCTCTTGCCACAAGCATTTGCCGTCTTTGTCTAAGAATGGATATTCGCGATAAACGCCGGGGAGTTTTCCTTCCTTAACTCGTTCCTTCATGTACGACACAAAAGAATTCGGGTGGAGAATACCGCCGAGGATTACGATCTTCGTGTGTTCATCTCCTGCCGGCACAATATCCCGCTGATACCATTCGAGAAGCTTCTCTCGCGCATAGGCCGATTTTACGCTCGAGGAATTTTCAATGTCGTCGAGCACGAACACACCGGGCCGCCAGTGTCGGTGCTTCATGCCTCTGATTGGTTGCTCCATAGATGCGGCGATTATTTTCGCATCATAATTGCCTATCTCAAGTCCGGCCCTACCCCATTTGTCGTTGATCCGCTTGATAGGGCCGAAATCCTGAAGAATACGCTCATTGCCATCCAATTCATCCTGCGCGTTTTCCAAAAGCTGGCCGACTTGACGATCGGTGCCGCTCAAAAGCACGATAAACTTTTCGTCGCGGCACAATATCAACCATAGAATGTAGTAGAGCAGCAACGATGATTTGCCCATGCCGCGGGCGGCGGCCACGACATAGGTTTCAATCTTTAACTCCTCAAGATCGTGAATGATTTCCCGGTGAAACTCCGGCGTTGGAGCATATGAAGGCTGCCAGAAGTAATACTGGGAAAACCAATAGAGGCTGCGACGGCAAAGCCACAGCCGGAAGTCACGGTCATTCAGCATCCGCCGTATGATTTCCTCACGCTTATCATCCGGAAGATGTTCGCTAATCTGCTCGGTCATATTCATTGAGTGGTTGATTTTTAGGCATGGCTAAGCGCAACGCTTCTTCAATTAAATCTTTTTCTTCGTTCGTGAGTTCGCGCCGCTCATGAATAAGCTGCCCGGTGATCTCGACCTTTTCTTTATACTTCGGGTGGCGATGCCGCAGCCAAAAACTAATCGAAGACCAGTTTTTCTCCTTGATTAAACTAAGAAGCTGGCTCTCGCTCATGTCGTTCACCAGTGCCTCACCCTCGGTCAAGGCTGATTCCATTTCTTTAGCAAATTCTTTATCCTCGTTTCGCCATCGGTAGACGCTATTTCGGGAGAGGCCTACTTTTTCGCATGCCACCTGCACGATCGGGATTTTCCGTAACTGTTCTAGAAACTCATCCTTCTTTTTATTCTTTTTCATGGCGTTTGATTATCCTCGCCTTATTGTTGCTCAACCTTTCGTACCGCTTGATCGCCAAGTCGCAAAATACTGGCTCTAGTTCAATCGCGTAAACGCGCCGTTTCAGTTGTTCGGCGGCAATCAGGGTGCTCGCGGATCCCGAAAAGCTGTCGAGAATAATGTCGCCCGGCCGGGTACACCTGCGAACCGCTTTTCCATGGAGCTTGGGCGGTTTGGATGTGGCGTGCTCGTAGTCTTTTCCCGATAGGCGCTTCACCATCCAGACATCCAAGTGATCGAGCGTTTCCTCGAGCAGGTTGTTGCCTGTCGTAATCTCCTTATTCATCACCTCGTTGAGGTTATGAATATTCTTTGCGATGTACGGCTTCCCGCGAACGCCATAGGTGCAGGGTTCGTAGCATTTGTTGAACGCAACGCTCGGCACCGGGTTTTGAGAATTTTTGAGCCATAGGCACACCCTTTTGTTCTGTATCCCCAGTTCCCGGTACAACTGCTGGATCAGCCAGATGTACGTCTGATCGGACCAGTAGAATACGTGTGCATCGTCTTTGGTGACCGACAAAGCGCACGCAAGGCTCTTTTTGATGAAATCCCTGTACTCGTCGTCTGTCCGATTATCGTTCACGCTCCCGCCATACTGTTTTTTGCCACCGATCCCTGAGCTATAATCGACCTTCAAGTTGTAGACGGGATCGCTATAAATCATGGATGCACGGTCCTTTCCGAACAACCTCTTAACGGTTGCCGGATCGGTCGAATCGCCGCAAATTAACTTATGCGAGCCGAGCACTATCAGATCGCCGAGTTTCGTTTTCGGAACTTTGATCTTGGCGAGCTCTTTTTCTTCGTCAAAATTGTCATCTTCCGCTTCAAGATGCTCGTCCCAAAGATTCACTAATTCGTTTTTGTCGAAACCAATGTCGGTAAGCAGTTCGAGGTCAAAGGACTTTAACTTCTCAAAATCCCAATCTCCGCCAACCGCGTTACTGGTGATGAGGTACTGATCGTATTCTTCTTGAGTAAGCTTGCGGTTGGGCACCCGCGTTTCAATGAATTCTTCGCCGCGCCCCAAAATCTGAAGCGCGCGTATTCTTTGATGCCCGGCGCAGATCTTGCCGTCAACATCAATCGCGGGCAGCTCTACGAGGTTGAACTTCCTGATGCTCTTTTTCAGATCATTCATTTGCTTGTCTGAAATCAAGCGTGGATTTTTGGAGTAGGGCAAAAGATCGTTGATCTTGCGCTTCTCCGTGTGCCAAATAAGTTTTGTCATGTTATTTTTTTGTTTGTTTAGTTAATCGACTGTTGTAGCAAGGCAAACAAAATGCCCACCTCGCTCAGAGGACTTAAAAATCAAAAACTTGATTCCTAAGTTCTCAATACGAAGTGGGCGCGACAAAAATGTGGGGCACCACCTAGCGTTATTCAGTTTTACTTACTCTACTTACCCTTGCGCCAAACTCGAGCTAGATTTTTTAACTTCCGTTTTATTTTATCAGATATTTTCTCTTGCGTTTCTCGATCAACAAGGAATGGCGTATTTGGTTTTATCGCCAGCTCTCCATTCCGAATCTTTCCAGCGATCTCATCGGAAAAACGAAATCCAAGATACACAAGCTTGGTTTTGGGGTCCATCACAAATTCTGGAGTCCCATATACCCGAACTACTTTGGAGCCCTTTGAACGAGCTTTTTCTTGCGCACGCTCAAAACTTTGAGTGGGTCTAAGATCCCTACTGTGGAAAGTTATATCCGTTGACTCAAAGGCGACCTTTTGTGGTTCCATGGTTTGAGTATATATCCATGGGCGTGGGTGTCAAGAGTGTACAATTACTTTACAGAATGGCTTGCAAATGGAAATAATTTCTGCTATACTAAGGGAATGCATATTATACAAACCGCATTACTAAACCTCTCCAAACATCAGGATTTGGGGGCCATGAGCTTACGCCAGATCGCCAAGCTGGTCGGCGTTGAAAATAAGCCGCAGATCGTGAAGCACCACCTACTCCAGCTGGAAAAGGCAGGATTGCTGCAGGTTAACCTCGATAAGAGCGTTATTAAGCCCATTAGCAGGGGCTTTATTAACTTCAAGTCGGTTAAAAGCCTGTTCTATTCGCTCCCTGTCGTAGGGGCGGCCAATTGTGGTCCGGCGACGATATTTGCCGACGAACGGATCGAGGGATATTTGAAAGTGTCAGCCAAGATGCTTCCACGGAAAAAACAGTATCTCTACGTCCTCGTTGCAGATGGTCCATCCATGAACCGGGCCGATGTGTCCGAGGGTGTAACTATTGAAGACGGTGATTTCGTGGTGGTCGACAGCTCATACAACAATCCTAAGGACGGAGATATTGTGGTGGCTGTTATAGACGGGATGGGCACGATTAAACGCTACAAGGAAGACAAGCAACACGATCGCATTGTGCTTGAATCCGAATCAACCGAAAACTTTATGCCGATTTTTATCCACAAGGGAGATGATTTTTTGATTAGCGGAAAAGTTGTCGACGTTATAAAAAGGCCGAAGCAAAAATAGTTTGAGTGACACTTGATTAGATCTTCCATGAAGTGGATCGGTGCAGGAGATATAAAGAACTGGGTTACAAGCAAACAAAGGCATTGCCAACAAACTTTGCCGGAGCTTGTTCGTCGTCTTGTTTTGGCTCATACGGCAAATGCTGTTGAGGAGTTTAATTTTCCTAGTGGCGATAGTATCGCCACCGGCGGCTGGGATGGACGCCTTAAAACACCAGTTGTCTCGCCATTTTTTCCCAGTGGACCTTCGGGCTGGGAAATAAGTACTGAAAAATCTTTGAAAACAAAAGCTGAGGCAGACTATGTAAAACGTACAGCGGATCCTTTGGGACTTGCAGTTACCGATACAACTTTTGTATTTGTAACTCCGCATGCATGGCCCGGACGCATAAAATGGCAGACTGAAAAACGTGCAAGTGGAACATGGAAAGATGTTCGCGTGATCAATGCCGATGGACTTGAGCAATGGCTTGAATTCACACCGGCAGTTGCTTTATGGCTTGCGCGGCAGATTGGCAAGGTAACCTCGAGTGACATTCGGGACTTAGAGGCTGTTTGGGAAGAATGGTCGATAGGAACAAAGCCAGCAATGACAGTGGCTCTCGTAATAGGCGGTCGCACAGGAGACGTCGAAGCGATTCAGAAATGGATCACCGGCGCACCAAGAATTCTTGAGGTGCAAGGAGATCATCCGGATGAAGCATTTGCTTTTCTCTATGCGTCCATTGCCACGCTCCCCGAAACTGAAAGAGCGCAGGCGTTGGCTCGATGTGTCGTTATTAATAATATCAGTGAACTACGGGAATTAACTCAATCTTTTCAAAATTATCCGCTGATCATTGCCGCGCCTGGCGAATGTATTAATGCCGCTTCTCTCGCTGTGGCCAAAGGCCATCATGTATTTATAAGCATGGACGCAACGGTTATTGGTATTAGGCCCATCCTTCGATTGGCTCGGCCACAACGGGGTGTAGTAGAAAAGATTTTGCATGAAGGTGGACTATCGGAAACCGACGCACAGCGTATCGCCCGGGATTCCGGACGCAGTATTCCCGTGCTTCGCCGCCATTTATTTCAATCCAACGCTGTCAGTGCTCCGGCATGGGCTAACGCCGAATCAGCGAAGATACTTTTGCCAGTTTTATTTGCCAACGCATGGGACGAACACAAAGATGGAGATCGCGAAGTGATAGAAACTCTTTCCGGCATGAGCCACGACAACTTTATTACAGCACTCATCCCTTTTTTATCCATAGATGATTCTCCCATTCGCAAGGTTGGTAGCGTTTGGATGATCAAATCTCCCTTGGACGCATGGTTTCTTCTCGCACCACACCTCACGCAGAATTCCTTAAAACTCTTTGAACAATCTTTGCTAGGTGTTCTTACAAAGACAGATCCCAAATATGAATTAGAGGCAGAAAAACGCTGGGCGGCCGCCATATACGGCAAATCAAATACATATTCTGAATGGCTTCGGACCGGCCTTGTTGAATCGCTGGTGCTTCTTGCTGTTTTCGGTAATCGCTCTCCGCAGATCCAATCCACTCAAGCGTTTGCCGATCACGTTGTAAAAGAGGTTTTTGCCACAGCAAACAAATGGGAGGCATGGGCTTCGATAAAAGACGCAACCCCGTTACTTTCAGAAGCCGCACCGGATACATTTATGGAGGCAGTCGAACAAGGTATCAAAAAAAGCCCGACTATCTTTCAGGAACTGATGAAAGATGGCGGCGGCGTATTTGGAGAATGTCACCATTCCGGTCTTCTTTGGGCGCTTGAGGGTATAGCGTGGAGCCCAGAATATTTTGCGCGAGCTGTAAATATTTTGGTGGAGATGGCTAATATAGATCCGGGTGGCCGATGGAGCAATCGAGCAATCAATAGCATTAAGGATGTTTTTTTACCTCGTTTTCCGCAGACATACGCTACTCCCGAGCAGCGACTTGCCGCCTTGGATTCGCTCATAGCCAAATTTCCAAAGAGGGTTTGGGAATTTGCACAAGGTTATTATGGCGGTGGAAGTTTTAGTGAATCGCATCGCTTTCGTTGGCGCGATACTGGCGGTAATCGTCGAGGATTGGAGCCAGAAGACAACGAAAGCAATAAAAAATACCTAACTACTTTTCTACCAAAGTTAATTGATCTTGCAGTTGCAAAAGAAAATCTTATAGCTTCTGCCGATGAATTCACGCGACTACCGGACGATATACGTAAGCGGTTGCTTGAGGTACTTGAAAAAACAGATCCCACCGCCTTTTCAAAAGACGAACGTGGAAAATTGCTCCATTGTATTCGAGAGGCTTTGAACTGGACTAACAGCTACGGCGACGAAAAACGGCGCAAGCAAGTGCCAGCTCTTAATAGCGTCATGGAAAGATTTACACCCACAGATGTAATTGAGCGAGTAGGTTGGCTGTTAAGTACTCCATGGCCGCGGTTGCCACAGGGAGAGCCAAAACAATACGATGCCAAAGACACAGTTGTTAAAACAGCACAACGAGAGGCCGCTCGAGAGGTATTGGATCGGGCCCCTCTGGATGAGATACTAAAGTTTGCCAGCACGATTCAGTATCCGGGCATTCTCGGGCATTCTCTTGCAAAAGCAGTACGTGATGAAAAAGAGGATAGTACCGTACTAGATGCCATATTGCCGCACACTGCCGACATGCCGATTCTTATTCGGGGGTATGCTGATGGCCGGGTTGAAGTTGCCGGACCCGGCTGGATAGATACACAGATTGAACGAATGAAAACCAAGGGCAATTATTCGCCGGAAGCATGTGCACTCCTGTATTTTGGTTTGCCAGAAGGCGCATCTACTTGGTCGGCGGTAGCCGCTCATGGCAAAGATGTTGAGAGAGCATATTGGAAACAAGCGAGTGGATTTTCACGGATCAGTAAAGCGAACGATACCCCGATTGCTGTCGAAAAGTTGCTGGATGTTAAACGACCGGAGGCTGCACTTCAGATTGCCGGTGATCCTCAAGTCTCGATTCCAAGCGCATCACTTCAACGCCTGCTTCAGGAGCTCTTAATAATGGAAGATAAAAAACTTCGGGCTGGAGTAATGGAAGAATTCCACTTGGGACATGTATTCAATCAGCTGTACAAAAAGAACGAACTATCCATTGAAGAAATGGCAAAGCTAGAGTGGCCATTCGCTGCTTTCTTTGACGAGCTTAAACGCTACACATCTTCACCAATGGCACTTCATCGTGTCTTGCAAAAAGATCCGCAATTTTTCGCCCAGCTTATTACGTTTATATACAAACGGGATGATCATGCACCAGATCCTACCCGGGGCGATGTAGGTGAGGAAATAGCCGAAAGGCGGGCGCGCGTTGCTCGTGAGGTCCTAGATTCTTGGTATCTTATACCCGGCGCAAAAGAGGACGGTACACTTGATGAAAAAGAGCTTACCGAATGGGTTGAGGCAGCACACAAACAATGCATAGAAACCAATCGTGTAACAGGGTGCGATTTGCAGATCGGCTTCATACTTGCTCACGCACCGGGCGATCCCGATGGTACATGGCCAAATGTTGCTGTTCGCAATCTCATAGAACGTCTAAATAACGAGACCATTGATCGGCATATTCAAATCGAAATTCACAATAGCCGAGGCGTTATATCTCGCGGTATAAATGATGGTGGCAAGCAAGAACGAGAGCTTGTTGAGAAATATAAAAAGCTGAGCGACGCCGTAAAAATAAAATGGCCGCGCACTGCTACAATGCTTCGTGGAATAGCTGAATCTTATGAGCACCAAGCAAATCACGCAGACATTGATTCGGATCTTCAAGATCTTCGCTGGGATTAATATTTCTAGATCATGAAAAATAATTCTCACGGGGAAACAAAAGAAAGCCGGCTAAAGAGATTTCAAGACGGCCAGCCATATGAAGTTATTGCAACCCTCCTTAACTCCATCGCAAATTTCTTTAATAACGAAATTGCTTTGACGACCCAAGGAAATAACTATCAAACGTCGTTACTATTTCTTGGCGTACACTCTGTAGCCCTTACTATCTCCGAGGGGTTGTTCAATGAAACTGGTTCAGATGGATATAAATTATTTCTCGAGAAGTTTGTTGACGGCGATACTCCTGATACTAAATTCTCCACCATTGCCAAATCGATACATGATTGGAGAAATGTAATTGCTCACCAATGGATAGGATCAATTGGCCACGTAATCGGCTATGACTATAAGATGAAGCTCGGTTGGGAGATCAGAAAAGAAACCACATTTATAAACCCCCGAATCTATCTTGAACAATATCTTAAAGCCTTTGGTTCGGGTGGCAAGATTTGGAGCTGGGAGACACTATTAACGGACATAGAACAGGGGGAGGCTAAACAAAGACTAATTAAGAAATATTTAGACAACTGATATAAATTTAAGTAAGAATATGTCTCTTTCCGAGAAAGCAATAAAAGAGTTTCAGGAAATTTATAAAAGGGAGTATGGAAAAGAATTGCCCTACGAAGAAGCGGCTGACTCGGCTCGTAGGTTAATAGGCTTAGCGGAAATTTGTTATGACAGTTGGAGAGAAGATTGTCGAAGAAAAAAGAAACTGGAAGAATTCCCCAAGGGCTTTCATCTAGAAGGCGTTGGATATACCTGTTTTATCTGTGGCAATTCTGCTTCTAAGGAGCAATCGTGGTATGACAAATATGGGATTAAGTGCGTGACCTGCCAGGGGGCGATTGATAGAAAAGAGATCCCCGCTTCTTTGGCAAAAGACAAAGAAAGTTGGTACTCGAAATATGACCTCGAAAGCAGATTTAATATTAAAGGCCCTACGCTGAGAAGCTGGGTCAAGAAAGGAATTTTAAAGGCACGAACCGCTACATATGACGGCAAGGGCGTCCATGTCCAACTTTTTTTGATCAAAGATAACAAAGATACACTGCCACCCAAGAAGCTGACGGAATCGCATATGGTCAAAGAAACGAAAGATGGAAAAGATTGGTATCATTCAGAACCGTGGTATAGATTCGTAGACCCACATGAGTACCTAAAGGGTTATAAGATTATGGATTATCTTAAAGTGACCCATGAAGAAAAGAAGGAGGATATAGTAAAAGAAATTAAAAATAAAACCATGAAAATAAAAGAAATATTTAAAGTAGGAGGTATCATGCAGTCCATCGGCGGACTGGCGGTTTATTTGGATCAGAATAATTGTACCGTTTATAACAAGAGCAAAAATGAAGATGCCGTAGTGCTCCACTTGAAAAGAGAGTCAGACGGAGAGGAGGGAAATGCATATTTAAGAGTCCAAGATGAGTTTAAAAGCATAAAAGACCAGTTGCTGAATTGGGCTTTTGCTAGCAATAGTATTATAGGACTGACCTTGAATCAATTGGAGAGTTTAGATACGAATTTAAAAATAGAAGGTTCGGGTGGAAGATTAAACCTTCATCAAAAATAATGAAGAATAAAAATCCGAACAATAGATATTTAGATATGGTGGGGTTTAGTACCCCAGAAGAAGCCTACAAGAAAATAAAGGAGTGGGTTTCTGATTTGTCGGATCAAGATCACCTGATACGATCTACTATTTTCGACATTCACGCTGGTATTGAGTTAGAACTGAGAAGGATTTTTTATCATCACAATAAGAGCTTGCTATTTTTAACCGGCAAAGAGAAAGAAGATGCCGTCGTGTTGCAGGATTTTGAAAAGATGATTGATAAGTTAAGCTTTGGAGATATGTTCCGGATTCTTAAACCAATTTTAATTCATTGGTACCCTGATTTAGAAAATATTGAGGAGATCAATAAGTTGCGAAATCAAGTAGCTCACAGGGCGAATATCGAAGACATACCTTACAGAGGGAGAAATCCTTTTAAAGACGCTGATTCTTTCGCGCAAGTATTTTTTGACGCTTGGGCAATAAAACAATGTTTGCCGAAGTTTTTCTATAAAACCATAGAAGACCCAAAAGCTAGGTGCAAGGAATACTATAAGGCGTATGAGAAGTACGTCCTAGAAAAGAAAGGGAGTTAGTAAACACCACTATGACATCTACCACTACGGAGTATGGAAAAGATTGGTATCGCTCAGAACCGTGGCACAGTTTTTTTGACCTTCAGGAGCATCTCAGGGGTTACAAGATCACGGACTATTTACGAGTGATGCCTGAGGAAGAAAAAACGCCCCAAGACACTAAACAAAATCAGGTAGTCAAGAATAAGGACGGGGAGGATGTGACCCTATGATTAAGAAAAAATTCAACGAGCTGGTAAAAAAGTTGACTCCCAAAAAGGAGAATATTCGGCCGCTTATTACCTCTGCGGTCATTACTCTCTTTTTCTTCGGGGCTTATTACGTTTTGGGAAATCGCTTCGGAGAATTCATGACGATTGCGACGATGCTGTTGCTGGCGGTCATGCTTGCGATCATCGTGCTGATGGCTGAATTTCTAGTGCTCAAGTCGCTCTTCGTTGTCGCGGCGGAGCTTTCTTTGCTGATTTTCTTGGCCGAGTCCTACTGCAATGTTCCCAACCGCTTGGCTCTCAATAACGAGGCAATGAAGAATCTGCTTCTTATCGGCCTTCTGTACATTACTTTTCTTTTTTGCCGTTCCTTATATGAAGCACTGCGAGATTACTACGAAAAGATCGAGGATCAGCCCAAGGAAAAGCAAAAGGGAAAGGTCGGCGGCATCGCCCTCTTCCTTATTTTCACTGGCCTATTCATATACCAGATCTACTTGGCCGTAAGTCCAATCGTTCTCAACCTGTGCGTATATAAATAGTTTAAAGTGACACATCAATATCTCATTCCTGTGTCACTTTTGTCACTTTGGCGGAACGAGATGCGCTCGAGACGCGTCGAAATGGTAAAGTTAAAACTACTTGAAATTCGCCTTACAGGGCTTGATCCGCTAACGGTTCGAGCTCGACTCGGCCAGCACCAGTCAGCGCGGTATCGTGGGAGACCGGAGAGCGTCGCCCGTTCGGCACAATCGCAAACATAAGCGCCCCAACGCAAGGTTGGGGCGCGGGAACTGCAGAATCAAACTATTGACATCACGACTTTTACGCGCAAAAATGTAACAACGGTGGCCGGTGGCCGACCCGTCGCGGCAAGACCGACAAGCGTGTCAAGCACGGCGGCGCCGCTCTGCGCCGGCCCGTCCTGCACTATCGTAAAAACTTCCACTGCGGGGCCGCGGACAACACACGAAATTTCCACTTCACACCCGTGGGCGGAGGATTCTGAGCCGACGCGAAAACGATCTTTTAAGTCACATTGAATATCGTCGTCCACAACTATGCTCATCTCTTTGCCGCACCGGAGATCCTGTAACATTTCCTCAGGAATCCTGAGTCCGCCAAGTTTGTTCACAAGACACCTCTTCCAAATATCTCCCAAGAATATAGCAGAAAGCCGCGCGTTTGTTAACTTGATAGTCGCAGCCCACAGATGTAACTTTCTTTTTCATCGACTGTCATATATAATGATTCTCAATCAAAAGGTCGAAAAAACTTCAAATTACAATCTATGAAATCTTATAAATTGGCGCTCGTTGCGGCGGCCTCTTCGCTCATTATCTCCGGGGCGACATTGGTTTTGGCCCAGACGGCATCTACGACTTCATCCTCCACCCAATTCACTGCTTCATCAACCATATCCAACACAACTTCAACAACTACCACTAGCTCAACTTCGACGAACGCGACATCGAGTACCCCCATGACAACCTCGACGTCAACGGTGGATGTTGTGACTTGCAATAAAACCGCCGTTGATGCACATGATAACGCGTTGATTGCTGCCTACGATGCGTATGCAACGGCAATCAAGAACGCGCTACGGATCCACCGAGATGCGGTGAAGGCTGCTTGGGATGTAACGGATGCAAGTGCCCGTAGAGATGCTTTCCGCGCTGCTGAACAAGCACTGCGAGATGCCCTACGACAGGCGGAACGCGATCTCCGTTCGGCGACAAGAACAGCGGATAAAAAGTTCAAGACAGACACAAGAGCTTGCCGCCCACGAGTAAGTGATGACGAGGGTCAGAATAAGGACAAGGGCGAACATCGCGGAGAAGGCCACAAGAATGGAAGAGAAAAGGGATTCCACGGAGATCAAGGAAAGCACAACGGGAACGATTAGTAATCGTCGAAGAAGCCGTCGACCACTAGGCGGCTTTTTTGATGCAAATAACCACGGACATGACGAGTCGGCTAGATTTATCGAAATTTCGCTAAAACATGATCAGCTTTTACAACCCATCCAGGATTCGAACCAAATCAAAAAATAAAAATGTAGATTTTACGGTGATAAACCAAGACCGGTGATAGTAGCAGGCCGGCAGCCAACTCGTGATAGGTTATCCCGCTCTAGGAGCCTATTTCGAGAGCACTCTGTACAGTCCATGTCATACCGGCTGAGCACCATATCCAGAACACAAAAATCACCGATCAATCGGTGATTTTTGTTGAAGTTCCTATCTAGAGGGCTTAGCGGGCGTCGGAGTTTTTGGCCTTGGTAATTTTTTTTGGGACTTAGGCTTCGGTGCTGGTGTGGGAGTAGTGGTTGACTTCTTCGGAACCGGCTTTATTCCTGGTGCTGACTTTGTTGCTGGTACAGGAGTTGGAGTTATCTTTGATTCTGGAGTTGGCTTTACTGCTGGTGCCGTCTTTTGTATTGGTGCGAGCTTCGTTGCTGGCGCAGGAATTGCGGCTGGCTTCAGTACCGGTGCGGGGGTTGGATTTGTTACCGATATAGAGGTTGGTGCAGGAGTGGTCGGTATTGATGTCGGTTTTGTTACTGGCGCAGCAGTTGTCGGCGTTGGTGCCAGTACAGGAGCCGGAGCTGACTTTGACGGTGCAGGCCTTGCTACCGGCGGCGCTGAAACTGCGGCTGGTGTCTGCTTTGAGACTGCTGCAAAAGCCGTTTGTGCAAATACAAGGCTACCCGATGCTAGTATAGACAGTAATGTTGTGGCTACAAACTTTTTCATAGTTTTTATTTGATATTTATTATTCGACCTCATATTCTAGAGTATATCATATTTAAGATAAATGTACACTTAACGCACAATATAACTTACGTTCCTCGTCCGTTACTACTTATTAACGAGCGCAACAAATCTGTTAAAGTCCCCGGTCACGGTAATCCCGCAGAGCGTAAAGAGCTTGTCTTTCGATTGATTCGCGCACTCGCCCACGGCTCTGGCCGACTTATACCCTGCTTCCATCGCCATATTGACAATGTTGCCGTTATATTCGCCAAAGGGGTACGCAAAGTAATCTACGATCTTCCCAATTTTGGATTCTATGGTTTTTTTACTGCCAGTAATCTCTTTCCTGGCCTCGTCACTTGTAATCTTCGGCAATTCCGGATGTGATTTGGTGTGGCCGCCGATTATCATATTTGCGTTCGCGAGAATTCTGACCTGGTTCCACGTCAAGAAAACTTTTTTATCGATTACGTTGGAATATATGTAAAACACAGCCGGATAGTGGTATTTTTTCAGGATGGGGAATGCGTAACGGAACTGATTCAGCCAACCATCGTCGAGGTTAATCATGAAAGGTTTGGGCGGCAGCGCTTTTCCAGAAGTGAGGGAGTCCGTGAGATCGTCGGGGGTGATGGCGGTAAAGCCGTTGTCCCGTAAATACTTTAGTTGATCATCAAAAATATCCGGAGGCACAGTGAATTCTTTCACCAGTTTCGTGATGCCCGGATAGTAGGGGCGGACGCTGTGATACGTTAGGATAGGAACCCTTATTGATGCTGTCGGGGTTGGTGTTTGGGCGTGCAGAGGGCTCACAAGGACAATCAAGAGGAAAATCGTAATAAAAAACTCTTTCATTTTAGTATATGGCGTATTGGACCGTCTTTGATTTTTTGCCATCTATATAGAACACGAGTGAATAATTGCCAATCGTCCGACTTCTGTCGGGTTTGAGCGACCACTGGAAATGGAAATAGGTAAGGCCGTTGCGGCTGGGGTGAGAAACTTCTGAGTCAACATACATATCTTTGTGATAACGGATATACGCGACCTTAGTGTTTTGCGCGGCATTTTTGAGCGAGAGCACTGCGTAGATATTCTGAGTGGTGCTCGCAAATGAAGTCGTGGAAGCGACGGCTGAACCACTCTCGGTTACATCAGTAGTCAAGTCGGCAGCGATGATTTCTGGAGCAGCTACCTGATTCCCCGCAACTTTCCGCCGGCTAATTTCTATGATCCGTGCACGCGTTTTTGGACCAACGATACCGACGGGATCGATTGATTCTTTTTTTTGAAATTCCTTCACGGCTCCTTCGGTAAGAACTCCAAAATAACCCGTAATTAAACCGTCGGGATACACCCCGTAGGTCTTAAGAAATTGTTGCAGAAGCCTTACGGCATCCCCTGTCCATTTTCGTCCGAGAGTGTGGTTAATCCCAAGTTTTGGATTGAGCTGAACTTTGAGTTCCGCCACCCGTGCCTCCTCGGCATTGATTTTATTTTTTAACCTTTGCAAACCCGAGCCGGAAATGATCTGTGTTGCGGCAAAAACAGTACATACCGAAATGCCAGTCATAAAAGCTGCAGTGACAATAGCAAAACTTATGTGGATAATTTTTTTCATCGTAGTCGGGGAACGGGAGGGGTTGTTTTCTCTTCTGGCGTGGCTACCCCTGGTTGGCTTGAACTTGCCTCTGTTTGATCGATAGATTGGGCCTCCTCCCCACCTAGAATTGCATCAAAAATTTCTTTCTCGCTTGAGGTGCTTGCTTTTAGAGTAGAAAAACTCGTCTCTGTGAGAATCTCATTTGTAGATTTTGTAGATGTCGATTGGTTTATGTTTTCGGTTTGGACTTCCGGGGCCTGAGTAGATTTTGTAGATGTCGATTGGTTTATGTTTTCGGTTTGGACTTCCGGGGCCTGAGTAGATTTTGTAGATGTCGATTGGTTTATGTTTTCGGTTTGGACTTCCGGGGCCTGATCTGAGCTTTCGGCCGAGAAAATACTCACGTTGGGATTGGTTTCCAGACTCGGGTTAGGATTAAGGGATTCGCTCGGGGAAACATCCGACCCCGTCGATTCTTCGACGGCTTTGATGTCTTGCGGGGTAATTTTGGCGGCCTCTAAGTAACTTGCTTCCTGTTGATCATAGTTCTGCTCCGTTCGAACGGCCCGGAGTATATCTTGAATTATTTCCTTATTGATCTCGGGGGGTGGAGTAGCGCCATCAACCAATACATTGATTCCAAACTCATCCCACATGCTTTTGTAGTCCTGAGCCTGGAGATCTTTCTCTTGGGCTTGCGCCACAGGATTTGTCTCCAAATTTTGCAAACCAAACTGAACGTCAGCCGTGAAATCAGAAACCTTCTCGGCCCGTGCTTGTCCCAACGAAATTGATGGACACAAAAACAACCCGATTACTAAAACGGTCATAAAAACTCCGGCTGCCAGCAAAAACCTCATATCTTAAATTATACCATATTACACAGAAAAATGAGACAAACCACCCCGCCGAGATTCGAACTGGCTTTTCAGAGAAAAGTGCGGTATTTTCAATACTAAATCGCAATCGGTGATAGTCGCAGCCCGGCAGCAGCAGTCAGCGCAGTATCGTGGGACCGGGACGCGTCGTTTTTTCAGTCTTCTTGATGACCGGTCCTGGGCGATCGATATCCATCCCGTCATGGAAATCGAATTAAAATACCCAAGCTCATCCTATCCATACACTTTTTTAAGTGAGTGTAGTTGAGATATACTCATAAAGTGAATAGAAAAATTATCGCACTCAATCTTTTCTTTATTCCCACTCTGCTTTATGGAACAGTCGCCGCATTCGCGCAAACGGCATCTTTATCGTTCTCTCCGGCGCAGATCATCCAAGGCGAACCGCTCCTCGTACAAATAGATGGCGCCACGAATATTTCCGTCAAGAAAATGACGTTTGATGGAATGGCAATCGGCGTCCTTATGTATCAAGGCAAGCCCACTGCCCTTGTCGGAATCGATTTGAATAAAAAACAGGGGGCCTACGAATTAGCGGTAGAATTGTCCGACGGACAGATACTCAAAAAGATCGTTGATGTGGGAGAACGCCAGAAAATAGAAGCGCCTCTCGACATTCCCCAGAAGCTTGGCGGCAATACGAGAGAGAGTCAAAAGAAGTTGATTACCACCTTGGCTGACGAGAACAAGAGCCTCGCCAACCTACGCACCGGAACGAAAGCGTTCTGGACAGAGAAATTCATCCCGCCTCTCAAACAAATTCTTGTTACTGATGAGTACGGTTATTCCCGAAAGACAGGATCGTATTCCATTCCCCACAAGGGCGTCGATTACCGTGCCGAAGAAGGTACACCCGTCATGGCTTTGAACCGCGGCGTAGTGCGCGTCGGGAATACTTACCGCAACTACGGCAAAACGATCGTTGTGGACCATGGCCTCGGTCTCATGACCTTTTACATGCATCTCTCAAAAATCAAAGTCAGTGGGGGCGAATTAGTGAAGCGAGGACAGATTATCGGATTAAGTGGACGGACCGGCTATGCCGAAAAACCCCACCTACACTTAACCGTACGCATTAACGGTGCTTCAATCGATCCGGTAAAGTTCCTTGAATTATTTCGATAAAATCAAGAGGCTCTTCAGCGTTCTTTACCTTCGATTATTGATTCTGAAAATAACTATGGCAACATTAAAAAACATTGATAAATTGATTGCGCTATGATTACGACCATCTTGGTTTTTGTTTCTGTTTTGGCGTTGAATGTTATTCCGATTTTTGCCCCGCCAACTTGGTTGGTTTTGTCTGCTATCGCCGTTCACTACAAAATAGGCAACATCCTCTTCTTGGCTTTCACAGGAGCCACTGCTGCAACACTAGGAAGGCTAATCCTGGCGAAGTTATCTAACAAAATAATAAGAGGATGGCTTCTCGGTGAAGGATCAAAAAAGAATGTCGACGACCTTAAAAAACATCTAGAAAAAAGGCGGACTTTGACTTTCGGCATCTTTCTCTTTTATGCCTTCGGTCCCCTGCCCTCCAATCAGCTTTTTATTGCCTATGGCTTAACCAACCTGCCGCTCAAATCCATCGCACTGCCTTTCTTTTTGGGCAGGATTACAAGCTATGCAATTTTATCATTTACTGCATCCGAGGTGACAAGAAAGCTTGCCTATCAATTTATAAAGACGGGCTCCTTTTTCGGTTTCTATTTCATTATTTCTCAGCTCGTAACCATCTTTACCATATATTTGTTCGCCAGAATAGATTGGCACGCGCTTTTTACGGAGAAAAAGCTGAAATTGATTAAAAGGTAAATGCCCAAAATAAGGAAGTGGGATTTTGCAATATCTCTTTTTTGTCTCATCTGACCCCGGACCGAGACGAATTATTTGCCGTTCTATTTCGGAGATATTCTAGAAATACGACCCGTCCTGTATCCGAACTGAATCCGAAATAAAAAATGTAGATTTTACGGGGATAAACCAGAACCGATGATAGAGGCAGCGCGGCAGCACCAGTCAGTGCGGTGTCGATTATAACCTAAACTTTGCGATGCTTGAATGGCGGTGGTACTATATGATTTTAAAACCCATGCTCATCGACGATATCAAAATCAAAATTTCGGCGGGATCCGGCGGGAAAGGCGCCGTGGCTTTTAATACGAACCTGAAAAGCCTCGGGCCAACGGGCGCCTCCGGCGGCAGAGGCGGGAACGTATATGCCCTTGGCGTGTCGGACATAAGCGCGCTCCGGCAGTTCCGTTTTAAAAAGGAATTTGAAGCGGAAAACGGCGGGGATGGCCGCGGACAATTCCGCGACGGCCGTGACGGCAAAGACCTGATACTAAAAGTGCCCGTGGGAACTGTTGCTCATAACCTCACGACTGGCGATGAAATTTCCATGGAGAGGGTTGGCGAACAAATCCTTCTCGCCCAAGGCGGCATCGGCGGACGCGGCAATTTTCATTTCCGTTCCTCCCGCAACACTTCTCCGCGGCAATTCCAGGGAGGACGTCCCGGCGAAACATTCGATCTGCGGCTCGAGCTTAAACTTATTGCTGACGTGGGATTCGTCGGGCTTCCGAACGCCGGAAAATCGAGCATGCTGAATCGCCTCACGAACGCGAGAAGCAAAGTGGCGAATTACCCCTTCACCACTCTTGAGCCCAACCTCGGCGCTTACTACGAACTCATCCTCGCCGACATTCCCGGGCTCATTGAGGGGTCGTCCGGAGGCCGCGGGCTCGGCATAAAATTTCTCCGCCACATTGAGCGAACGCGCATCCTTTTCCATTTCATTTCGGCGGAATCCCCCGACCCGGAAAGAGATTATAAAACGATCCGCAAGGAATTGGGCGCCTACAATAAGGAATTGCAGGACAAGCCCGAATACCTGTTTCTCTCAAAAAGCGATCTCGCGGACAAGGCGACACTCAAAGAAAAGTTGGAAGTACTGAAGAAGCTCAATCCGCGCGCAATCGCGATTTCTATCCACGATCCCGAAAGCATAAAAAAAGTGGAAAAAATTCTGAACGACATAAAATCCTAAACCGAGCCCGTCAGCTTGACATTGTAATTGCACTGCGCTACAATGTCCCTAGCTCTAATGAATTGAAAAAACGGGGCTAAAAAGGAGACCTTCGGTGAAGAAATTAACGGTTGTTCTTTTACTGACGGCATTTGGCGTGTTCTTTCCGACAGCTGTGTTTGCCAAGAAGAAATCGCATGTTTTGGAGACGGAACGACCACAGATCGAAACGTGGACGCTCTCTAATCAACACCAATACCGGCTTCAGGCAGATTCCAAAAACCCGTTCAAAAATGTTGCACGATTGTTCGTCAGTATTGGTTCTTTGGCCATGTTCTCCAACGGCGAGTTTAACGGAAAAGTAATCACCCATCGCTGGTATTTCCATCCGCAAACCGGACAGCGGGCATTCGTAATCGTTTTCGGCAACGACGAACTGAACGCCGTCTACACATGGCGGGTTGGAGAATATCACTGGCATGTATCAGTAAGAGACCAGTTACGTGATATTCGACGAGTGGGAGAAGGATATCAACTGGCACTGAGACTGGTATCGGCCAGCGATGAAGTTCGGGGTGTGTCCGTCATCCTGAATGATGGCACCGGCGTCTGGGGGGGATTCGTACTTTTTGCCAATCCGATCCAAATTCCTCGTGGCCAAAGAGAACCGTATTTCCATACGGGGCGGTATCGGCTCGACAGCAACGTTCATTACCTTACCCCATCAAAAGCAACCTGCCAGTACATTCCGCACGAGTACATTTCGCACATTGACATGGAGAATAGTCTTGCTTGTGGCATTTGGCGATAAACGACTTCGGGCGCTTATCACATTAGTTTGTGGGCGCCCTTTTTTGCGCTTGATAAAACCAGGAAACTGCACTATAATTATCTTCTGTATCCGGCCGGGGAGGCCTATTTTTTATGGATCCCGTTAGAGATAGGAAACGTTAAAGCGTTTCCGTAAATCACCGGCGAGTCCAAGACGTAATCGCTTATTGGTATTTTGCGGGACATATATGTAAAACATAAATGATTAATCTCTAACGGGATGGAAATCAGAAACATTGCAATTATTGCCCACGTTGATCACGGCAAGACTACCTTGACCGACGCTTTGATGCGCCAAACGGGTGCATTCAAGGAGGGTGTTTCCATGGATTCCAACGCGCTCGAGCTCGAGCGCGGCATTACGATTTATTCGAAAAACGCCTCCATCACCTACAAAGGCACGAAAATAAATATCGTGGACACTCCCGGCCACGCAGATTTCGGCTCGGAAGTGGAACGCGTCCTGCGCTCAATCGATTCCGTGCTCCTCGTAGTGGACGCACAAGAAGGCCCGATGCCGCAAACGCGTTTTGTCTTAAAAAAATCTCTGGAGCTGGGATTAAAGCCGATCGTCGTGATAAATAAGATTGACAAATCGGCGGCGGACCCGGCACGCACGGAAACCCTGGTGCTTGAACTATTTCTGGAACTCGGCGCGAATGACGAGCAGGCAAGTTTCCCGGTAGTTTACACCATCGGCCGCGAGGGCATAGCGAAACTCAAATTAACCGACGAATCCAAAGATCTCACGCCTCTTCTCGAAACGATTTTACACCATGTCCCCTGCGTATCGTCCGACGCTCTCTCGGGAAAACCTCTGCGTTTCCAGCCATTTAATCTTGCTTACGACAATTTTATGGGACGCATGGCTGTGGGGCGCGTGTATGAAGGCATACTCCAGTCGGGCGCGAACGTGTTCGTTAAAAAACCGGATGGTGAAACTCGATCAGGAAAACTCACAAAAATTTTTACCTTTGATGGACTGGAGAGAATAGACTCAAAAGAAACAATCGCGGGCGACATCGCCCTCATCGCCGGACTCGAGGACATTGATATCGGAGAAACGGTGACAACAGACGAAAAAGCAGACCCGCTTCCGGCAATCGCAATAGACGAACCGACAATCACGCTCAATTTTTTGGTGAATAAATCCCCCTTCATGGGACGGGAAGGAAAACACGTGACATCGCGCGAACTCGGAGAATATTTGAGACGCGAATTAGAAGTCAACGTCGGTTTGCGGGTGAATTTTGTCTCAACGGACGTGTTTCAGGTCTTCGGCCGCGGCGAATTGCACATCGCCATACTTTTGGAAAATATGAGGCGCGCCGGATACGAAGTGCAAGTCTCCCAACCGCAGGTCATCATCCGGGAAGAAAATGGTAAAAAGCTCGAACCATTTGAAGAGGTTATTATAGACGCGCCGCAGGAATACCAGGGCACGATCATCGAACGCCTCGGCTCGCGCGCGTTCGTCTTGAAAAATATTATCCGGCACGGCGACATCATGCGGCTCACGCTTGAGGGCCCCACGCGCGGACTTTTGGGATACAGAAACCAATTCGTGGTGGACACGAAGGGCGAGGGAATTATGTCTTCTCGCGTCGTGGGCTTTAGGCCGTACGCGGGAGAGATCCATAAACGGAGTGTGGGCTCGATGGTTTCGATGGCCAGCGGTAAAGCCCTGGGGTATTCCCTGTGGGGCCTTCAGGATCGCGGCACGCTCTATATCGGCCCGGGAACGGAAGTCTATGCGGGCATGGTTATCGGCAACACTTCAAAAGGACTTGATATGGACGCGAACCCGACGAAAGGAAAACAACAGAGCAACATGCGCGCCTCGGGCGCCGACGAAGCGATATATCTTACACCGCCTTTTGAACTCACGATCGAGCGCGGCCTCGAGATTATGGCCAACGACGAACATTTAGAAGTCACGCCGAAAAGCGTGCGCCTGCGGAAGCAGTATTTAACGAAATCGGATAGGGCTAAGGCTAGATAGTGAAGCTCCATAAAAAATTAATATAATAGAAGGTTTCCTGACCATATTTCTGGTTGACAGGAATAACCACAGCCAATACTAATTTCCAATTACTTACCAACACATCCGCGGCAACGGCGTTCTTGTTTCTACCGCGACGGGTTCTACAGCCCACAATCTTTCCGCACACGGTCCGATTATTATGCCGACTATCAAATGCATTATTGTGAGCGAGCTTCTGGACCACAACCTTCCTACCCCAAGCATTATCGTTGATGCCTCAGAAAAAATTCAGATCAATGTTATAAAATTCAGATCGCGAGGCATTCTCTCGCTTACCAAAACGGGGCGGTCCGTTGATACGGTTCTTGTCACCGACGGAACAAGCGTCACCCCCTCTTGCCTGGAGATCAAGTACTAATCGAGCGATCTTCTCACTTAATTCGTTTCGCCGAACTTGAAAAGAATTATTTCTTCAAGAGCTTGCAAGAGAAATTTGGTTTCAAATAACGAGGCGTATCGTAGGAGTGTCAATCAACGCGACGGATCCGGGCAAAACTTAGCCCGGGTCCTTTTATTTTTATCCACACCGACCAAATCCCACGACAATTAATTCTTGAGGAATCGTCTCACGGCCACAAAACTGGAAAAGGCGCCGATGCCAACGGCAAAGATAAGCTGATACAAAAAGATGGCGGCAAGGTGAGTGTAAAAATACTGGAAAACTTCCAAACCGGGGATAAAAACCTTTAGCTGCGGCGAGATGAAATAAACTATTGGCGTGGCAATGATCAAAGAAAAGACTGCGGCGAGAACTCCGGCGATTATGCCCTGAATAACGAGGGGGCCCCTTACTAAGGCATTGGACGCGCCCACTACACGCATAATGCCAATCTCCTCGCGGTTAGAATAAATCGCGAGGCGTATCGTGTTGAAAACCACAAGTCCGGCAATGAGTCCCAAAAGAAGGGTTAGGGCCAAGCCACCCCTTTTAACGTTGTTCACAATTCCGCCCAAACGATCAATCACTGCCTGGTTTTTGGAGTAACTAATGGAGTCAATATAGGACACGAGATTGGGAGAATTTAAATACTCGACTATGGCAGCATATTGATCTGGACGCCTGGCTTTAATATTAAGCGAGGCCTCAAGTGGGTTGACGTTCAGCTCATTAATCCCCTGACTGATGACACTATCCTCCTTGTGTGCCGCCCTAAAAACTTCCAAAGCCCGATCACGGGAAATATATTCAACGCTCTTAACTTCCGACAAACTTTCGAGCGATTGTTTGACGTTCAAGACCTGATCCTCGGAGGTGTTGGTTTTGAAATAAACACTGATGTCTATCTTGTCTTGGATGGACGCCGCCGCCTGATCGGAAACGAATCCGAAAAGAATCAAGCCGGCAAAAACGAGCGAAGCCAAAATCATAATTGCCACCGTCGCCGTAGCTAAGGAGCCGCTGCGCCAAAAATTCTTGAAACCGTAGTGGATTATTCGCGAGAGAATAGTGAACATGATAAAAGGTTATAAGTTTTAAAGTTCATAAAGTAATTATAGATTTTTAACTTTATACTTTCAACTTTAAACTAATATATATTTCCCCTTTTCTTCGTCGCGGATGACCCGGCCGCGATCGAGCGTGATCACTCTTTTCTCCAAACTATTAATCACGTTTTTGTCGTGGGTCGCCAAAACAACTGTCGTCCCCAATTCATTAATTTTTTCGAGGAGCTTGATGATTTCATAGGTGTTCAAGGGGTCAAGATTTCCCGTTGGCTCGTCGGCAATGATCACCTCCGGACGATGAATCATCGCTCGCGCGATAGCCACTCTTTGTCTTTCGCCGCCAGAGAGTTCGTTGGGAAAATTTTTGGCGCGGTCGGAGAGGCCCACCATGTCGAGGACCTGCGGCACAAGTTCTTGAATTTCGCTCTGGGCTCGCCCCGAAACTTCTAAAGCGAAAGCAATGTTTTCATAGGCGGTCTTTGTGGGCAATAGCCGAAAATCCTGAAAAATGACGCCTATGTGGCGCCGAAACGCCGGCAGATCTTTGTCCTTCAGTTTGTTGACTTCGTACTGGCCGAAAAAAATCCGGCCCTTGGTCGGTTTGTCTTCCCCAATCAAAAGTTTAATAACGGTTGATTTGCCAGCCCCCGATCTGCCGGTTAAAGAAACAAATTCTCTCGGCTTAACATCGAAGCTCACGTCTTGAAGCGCTGTAGAGTGGCTGTTATAGATTTTGGAAACGGATTGGAAATTGATCATGACAATTTAGCTGCTATTTTAATGATTCTACCTCGGCTTCTATGAACATGTCCAGATCGCCAGCTAAAACTTTATCCACTTGAGTTGTTTCCGCTTCGGTTCTGTGGTCTTTAACCAATCGATAAGGATTTAAAACATAAGAACGTATCTGCTGTCCCCATTCGGGCTTCACCTTCACCCGCAAATTGCCGATTTCCTCCACCTGATGTTTCTCCATCAGATGGAAAATTTTTGCCTTGAGCAATTTCATGGCGCGCTCACGATTCTGCACCTGCGATCGCTCGGCACGAGAACTCGCCGCAATGCCAGTCGGCAAGTGCACGATCCTCACGGCGGTTTCCACCTTATTTACATTCTGGCCTCCCGGCCCACCAGAGCGGGCAAACTCAAATTTCAAATCTTTCTCCGGTATTTGGAGCTTACTCTCTTCGACCGCCGGCAGGTCAGGCACAACTTCAACAAGAGCAAAAGATGTGTGCCGCAATTTTTTCGCGGAGAACGGCGAAATGCGCACCAGTCGGTGCACTCCCGATTCGTGTTTTAAATATCCATAAGCATGCTCCCCTTTCACCTCCATCGCTCGGCCTCGCGGGTTATCGTCAATTGTTTTCGCCGACCAGCCGTGCTGCTTGGCATAGCCCTCGTACATAGAAAAAAGCATTCTGGCCCAATCCTCGGCATCTTCTCCGCCAGCGCCGGGATAAACGGAAATCACAGCCGCCTGCTTGTCGTATTTTCCTGAAAACAACTGTTCCAGTTCCAAATTTTTGAACTCTCTCTTTGTTTCGTAAAATTTATCCTCGGAAAAATTCTCCTTAAGTTCAACGACCGCCTTCTCGATCTTGCCGTACCGTTCAACCAAATTTTTCAACTGACCCATTCTTTTAATCTTCGCATCGGCTTCCTCGCGCCTAGACCCGCTTCGCCTCGGCTCCTGCGAGGCGAGCCAAAAATCTGACCTGGAAAACTCGGCTTCGATTTCGGCAATCTCTTTTTCTTTCTTGTCCAGGTCAAAGCCGCCCGCCTAACCGGCGGGCTTCGGTCTCCAATTCTAAAAGTTCCTGTTTTAAATCCATGGTGTAATTAAAAACTCAATTTACTACTTTTGTTTTTTCTGGTTTTTTGCCCCTCTTTCTTTTCTGGCCTTGATTCTTGGGAGATAAACGTCGCGAGCCATATCTCGTCTAACCCCCTCGTCTTTTATTTCTGGATGGTGCTCCTCAACAACCTTCAATGCCTCCGCATATTCCGGACTCGGAGCCTCTCGTATCAACTGGCCCGAGAATCTATTGCGCACATCCCCCTTCTTATCAACGACCTCGTCTGGTTTATTGAGGGGGGTGTAACCAGGCTCTAAGTAACCCTCTTCACCTTTTTGGGGCGGCTTCTCGCCAAAAAGATTTCCCGTTAAATGGTCTTTTCTCATGTTTTGGAGCCACCCCCGGGACTTGAACCCGGAACCTCTGCTTTACGAAAGCATTGCTCTGCCGTTGAGCTAGGGTGGCAAGGGTAGAAGTGCAAATTCAACCGCATCGGCATGTAAAATAATTTATATCAGATTTTGTAAAAATAGAAAAGTGCCGGGGGTATTTCTCGGACACCAAAAATTCAAACACTACTGAACCACAACGGCACCTTTTTGACCAGGATTCAAGTGATCGTGATATTTCCAGCTACCTACCTTGTCGAATTTAAACGACCAGGAACTGCCCGGCGCAATCTCCCGGCAAGCGTCGAAAGTGTTACTCGTTCCATTTCGACAGTGCTCGACAAGCGATGTTCCGTCGTAAAGCTCGTGCGTGGGATGAATATTGGACGCCGGCCAGGATGGGCTCGAGCTTTTATTTTTAAACGTAACTGTCGTGCCGGCCTTGACTGTGAGCCTGGCCGGCGAAAAACCGCTGTCCGCATAAACGATCGTTGCTGTGCTTGCCGCGCTCGGCTGCGGCTGCGGCTGCGAAGCAACAAATTTGAACGTGGAGAGGATCTGACTAATTATTTTATTTTCTCCTAACTTATTTACTGCTTCGTAGCTACCGGTTTCGAGTTTAATGTATCGAGTAGCATCTAATTCTATAAAATAAGTTGGTGGGGATGAGCATGGGAATTCCGATCCACCAAGGATGTTCACTACATAAGACGATATCATTCCTATTTTGGTTTTTGTCGCGCTTTCTCTATATCCTTCCACGAGAAATGAGCGGAAGTCGTTTGTTCCCAGCTCTCTATTCCATATTGTAAGTTCAATACCCGCATCTGCAGGATTACAGTTGCCCATAGGTCTGGAGTTGGCCAACATCAACTCGAATTGCGCACCTATAGATTCTCCTTTCCCTTCCTGAATATTCCAATCGCTGGGATGTTTAAACTCAAATCCATACTTCTCGTTGCGATATGTTTTCCAGCCAGAAATATCCTGAGTTGAGCTTGCTGGCGCTGGCGAGGGCTGCGTAGCGAGAGTTGGGTTCGGAGCTGCCTCCGGCGTGGGTGCCACCGTTCTCCCGGGATAATTAAAAAATAAAACCAGGCCAACGACTACTGCGATAACGACTAGCAAAAGAATATAACGGTTTTTGTTCATGGGTTTATTATAGCAAATCTTATCCTTGAAATCTTCGCAGCGGTATGTTATGTTTTCCCGAGTATCTCGTCACACATAGCAATGGAGGTGTTAATGAGGGTTCTAAAAGGCGGCGGTAAGCATCTGATCCTTCCAGGAGTCGCGATATGCGAGTTAAAACCGGAGAATGTCGATTTCCGTTCTCGATGTCACCGGCACCACCTCCCATAAAGCGTTTCACATGGATTCGCTGCAGCACATATTCATCTCGCTCTGCTACGGACCAAATTGATTGGCTCGATTTTAGCAAACTGCCAATAGTTGTGTTCACAAACAGATTGGAAGATGGCATCATGCACGGCGCAACGATAGCTCGGAGGATGCACAGTGCCAAGAGGTGGTCGCGCCCCATAAAAAACATTGCGATCAGACGCTCTTAGGAAAGATTCTTGTTGCTCTTTTTAGAAAAACAATCAGGCCCCCACTCTCCGTGGTGGCCTTTCACGTCTTACATAACCGCTCTGCTTTTCCCGCATTCCGTCGAACCTCTTGGTCTCTTTCTAGGCCTAGGAAAGATGCTTGGAAACGAGCTTTGTCATTTCAAACATGTTGACCGTCGCCTTGCCTCCGAATACTGCCTTGAGGCTTGCATCGGCATTGATATTGCGCTTGTTTGCTGGATCCTGAAGACCATTCTTTTTAATGTATACCCAGAGTTTTTTGACAACTTCTGATCTGGGCATTGGTCCCTTACCAACTACAGCCGCAAGCTCGGGGCTCACATTCAACGGCTTCATAAACGCAGAATTTGGCATGTATTTTTGATCGATTATTTATTAACGACTTTCATTAATGCTATCACAACCCCCCGACAAAGGGCAAGGCATCGAAAACTGGGTTTTGTGCGGTAATGTATTAGCCTTTGCGCGAACCCACTTCGCACGCGCGGAGCGCGTGGGGGCTTGAAACTGCCTCGTACGCTCCGATTGCGTGGTGATGCGGGACAATGCGCCTCGGACACGCTCGCGGACTCGCGTGTGCAAAAACCAAAAAAATTTCCTTGCATTTTTCTCGCGCCTCCTCCCCCCACCCCTCCGCCGCGAAGCGGAAAAAGAAATGGAAAGGAAATTTTTGGTTTTGCTTCGCCGTTTCAGTCTCCGAAAAGAGCAACCTTATTTTAACATTTTTGTTTGCTCTTTTCTCCACCCGCTCATCGAGGCCAAGGGCGATGATATCGCTTCCATCTTGAAGAAAGCAGACGAGAAACTCATCTTTGCCGTTACAGCCAAGGAAAAACTGCTTCACGGAACGCGAGAGGAAAAACGTGAGATTATCGCCAATCTCGGTTCGAACCCCTCGCTCAAAGCCAAACTATTCAGTATTGATATAGAAAAACCGCTCTTACGCATCAAAGATATCGCAAAAGAAGTAAACGATATTCACGGGAGGTTCGAACCTCCGGGAACATCAGCAAATACAATGGACGTGGAGCAAATCTACGCTTCCAGTCCCACTCTGCGGTGGGGGTGAGATTCGAACTCACGATACCATTTCTGGTATAGCAGTTTTCAAGACTGCCGCCTTCAGCCGCTCGGCCACCCCACCATTCACACCCAATTGTACTTATGATTCCGTGAAAAATAAAGACCGGAGAACAACGATTGTCTTAAAACGTTTTGTAATACCAATCGGCAGTGTACAAGCATGTTGAGCGGAGATTCTCCGCGGCAAAGGAATTGCAAAGCTCTTTTGCTTGTTTGTCGGAGTGGAAATAGGAAATGAAATCTTTGACGGCGCCGATCACGCAGTGTTCCTGCTCGTCGCCCGGTTTACCCAGAAGACAGTTGTTCCTCGTGCTTGTAACATCACTTGCGCTCCTGCCGGAAGCGTCCCGGCCAACGCTTTCATAACAAGTATTTTGATAGTTGACCTCCGCCTTTTCGCACCAGACAAAAGTTTTTGCAAAATCTCCACCGACGACCTTGAGGATGTATGAAGACTGCATCAAATAGCAGGGCTGTTTATATTTTTCCGGAACCTCCGGACAGGGATAAAGCGGGTCGTCCGGTTTCAAATAATTGGTCTTATGGTTTTTGTTATCAATGATGACATTTTCCATAAACACGCCGCTCGCGCAGGAAGATTGCTCCCAATAGCCGGTCAGCTTGTCGCAGTTGTCAAGGGATTGAAAAAGCTCGTCTTGGTTTACATCCATAAGTCCGTGGCCCAAACCATGAACGCAGTTGTAGTAATCAAAACTGTAAACGTCCTTGCCTTTGATGTTCGCGCAGATGCCATTCAATTTATCGTCAACATTTTTAGGGCCGATGCGGCTCACGATGCCCTCCATCACACCATGGTAATAACCCGACCAGCAAAAAGCATCGCCCTTCACAAAAGCATCGCCGGGACTCTGAAATTGTTCCGAGGCCTCCCGGCCGATGACGTGCATCAAGGGATGGCACTGGCTAATGACATAAGGGTTTACCTTGTAGTTTCTTTTGATGTCCACCATGGCCGCCGCAATTCCTTTTTTCTTGACGAGCCGCGCGTAGTAATTCTCATAGCAATCGAAGTTTTCGGTATCGGCTCCCGCGCATAGCTCTCCGAGAGACTTCGGAGGAGAAGGCGATAAGGGCGGCAAGGAAGTAAATCGCGCTTTTACGAGCGGAGCTTGGAGCGCGGGAACGTTTTGTGCCGGGGTCGCAGGGTGACGCAAAAATAGGCTATAACTTAGTATGCCCAGAGCGGCCGAAAACATTATGATTAAAATTTTAGGCGTCATAGAAAAAACCGTGGCCCGTATCGGTACAGACCTCGAACCTGGGACTGCTTACTTCATATATTAACGGAGTGGTTCAAAGTGAACCAGGCGCCACGAGTAGGTACCCCCGACTTTTCCCCTGATGATAGATAAAAAAAGCAGGCACAACAAGGCGGGCGAGTGTGCCGGCCGAGGCAAGCAGTAAAGGAATAAATGAAGGATAAGCGCCTTCGCTTATCCTCGGAGAAGAAGTCTCACAACTTACGCACCTTTTATCGGTTTCAATTCGATTGCCTCTTTGTTCAGATTGAATTTGACCTCAAACAAACTGAAGAAACCGTTTTGCCCAAGAATAGGAACCACACTTGCTGCATCGCTGAAGCCCGCATAGAGCGAGAATGGCCAGCCGCCGACCTCGATCGTTACCGTTCCAAACGTTGCAGTGACCTCTCCCTCCCCGATGCCGCCATAGCGGTGAGTATTACTTGGCTTAAGCTCCAAGCCGAGTAGGCGTGCGACTTCTATCGGGAAGAGGCAGTCATCTGCTCCGGAGTCAAGGAGTGCCAGAAGATCAACAAAATAATCCTTGTGCCGCAGTCGGACAGGAACGCGAGGCCGGAGAACACTTTTCCGCCCCGGATGAGCCCCACTGGGATCGGCAGGCTCTTTCCAGTAGCTAAATTTCATCGCTGTGCCGGAAGGTAGCCTTTGTCGGGTGGTAGGACCTTAACGAAGAGGGGGTGAGGCTGGCCCTGCTTTTGCGCCTTGGTTTGAGCTTCTTCCAGGGTAGGAGCAGCCGCAACGACTCGGCGCTTATCGGGAGACAAGGCCACCCAACCACTTCGGTAGGGCCTGAGAAGAGTTGTGATGTCAGAGGTGTGAACGGCGATTTGCTTGGAAGATTTGTTCCTCATAAGCATAGTCTAGCAAACTCCTTCCTTGCATGTCAAAGACCTGATGACATCATCAACTGTTTTGGTATGGCACTCAAGGCGTGTTCTGTTGCCGCTTGCGGCAAGATATCGTAGCCTGAAATGGATAGGTTTCTTTAGACAGCGATTCGATGATTTTTATAACTTTATCACGCCGCTAACCGCTCGGCAAACACCGATGGCGGCATCTTGAGGGCAGAATGGATTCGCGTGTGGTTGTACTGC
>Ga0209515_10002189_pt1 | contig 30587 bp, 28 predicted proteins | sample Subgroupgradi54m_FD_187454 | JGI IMG/M metagenome (GOLD analysis project Ga0209515, IMG submission 187454) | Subsurface groundwater microbial communities from S. Glens Falls, New York, USA - GMW60B uncontaminated upgradient, 5.4 m (SPAdes)... ... | reverse complement strand
CTCGTTCATATTAATCTCTCAAAATTTCAACATGTTCCCTCCGCGTCTTCCCCTTCCCAGTGAAAGATGACCCGAAAGGCCTTGCGGCCATTATCCCAGTTACCCTAAGGTTCTAACAGATATTGTCTTTTTTCGCCAGTGGTGAGTTTGGACACATGTAAAGTCTTTGAGTCTGTAAGTCCGTAAGTCTCTAAGTCTATGGGTCAAAAAATAACAAACAAGAAAACTTAATTCTTGGATTTTTTAAGATAACGAATCAGTGCCTTAGAAAGATTCATGCAGTCTTCAGTCAAATTGTAAACTTTCTTAAAATCCCCTTCTCCGACATAGCCGAGATCGAGCGCTACGTATAGGTGAGATTGGACTTCTAGCGCGGATCGTATTGACATACTCAAATATCTAGAAAAGTCTAGATCCGAGCTAGCGCCGAAACCCTCCGCGATGTTTGCCATCACTGAAACAGATGCTCTGCGAATTTGATCCCTCAGGCCAAAATCCTTATGGAAAGCCTGGGCGGCAGTAATACCGTAAATTAACCTCACCAATTTCCTAGCTTCTTTCCAGCATTCTAAGTGCTCAAAACTTTTTACGGTCATATCACGCTTATGTTTGTATCGATAATTTTAGGACTTACGGACCTAAAGACTTATAGACTTAAAGACTCTCTAAATAACCCCCTTGCTCGAGAAGTTTAATCAATGTTTCCTTGTTTAAATAAGCTTCATCGTCAAGGTTCTGAAGAAACGGGCGAAGGTCTTTAAGAACTACCGCCATATCTAGACTATTGACTCTATCAACTACAGACAAAAAAACACTTTTAGGCGATTCATACTGAATTTCGGGAACAGACTGCTTGAGAATGCCCTGAAATAACTCAAAATTTGGTCGCACTTTTTTTCTAAGAAAGAAAAAGAGATCATAGAAATCTCTACCTTTGACGTACTTTCTAAAAAGAAAGGCGCCCATCTTGCCAGAAAACAAAGAAGGCAGATCCGCGTGCGTTACCCAAAAATTTGGAGAATCCGGGAAAAAATACTCTTCCAACTTTGCGCCTTTGGGAGGATTGGTATCAACTTCAATCTTAATAGAAATAACGCGATTTTTTTCCGGAGCGATACCTAGGGGATATAAAAGATTCTGAAACTTCAAAAAAAAGGAACGGACCGTCTTGATGGTTTTTAGCTGGGTGACCTCAACTTCTAAGCCATATCGAGCGATATCTCTTGCAATGAGGCTGGAGAAATGGGTTACGTCAAACTTATCACTACCCATAAACGAAAAATCCAGATCTTCGGAAAAACGCTCAATTTTATAGATAACTCTTAACGCTGTTCCACCGATAAAAAACAAATTTTTCCTAAAACCATTAGCATCGATGGATTTTAAAATAAGCCACTGAAGATATTCCCTCAAGTTATTAAGCCTCTGCGCTTCGGGAACCCGAGCGAGATGTGTTTTGAGATTATCGAGCACTTCTTTCCTCCTGAATAAGTTGAATTAAAATATCCCCAGCATCCTGAACTCTGGCATTATCAAACCGAGCAATATAATTCCTCAGTTTTGTGATTTTAAGTTGATCCAAATTTTGCAAACGGTAATTTTCTAGAAAAAGTTCTTTATTCAACTTAACTTTTTTTGGGATAGAAAGGTAGACAAAATCAAGCAAGGCCTTTTCGGGATCCGCAATCCAAAAAGATTGCTTTTCCGCAGTATTCATCGTACGGTAACCAAAAAAACAACCCGGCTGAATCGTGTGGTAAGAAAAGCCGCCAAAAGCATTTTTAAAAGTTTTAGTCTTAAGGGTGGTCACGCAGGTCAGCTGATAAGCCGCCTCCGGAATCAAGCCATAAAAACTTAAAGCATGCTCAAGGCTGATATAGGAAGGCCAATAAAGCTGAGCGGATAACCACAAGGGAGAAACCGGCGATTTCCTTTCCTCATTATTTAGGGTATAGAGATTTTGGCGCAGCCTGATTAGACGCCCCTCCTTCACCCAGCGATAGATCTGCACGTATTCATGCGGCAAGAGAGGTTCCCTTGGTTTTAAATCACGGAACCTGAAAGCAGGCAATTCTCTTACCTTTGCCAATAACTCTTTATATTTCATATTTCCAATATATATATCTTTTATATATATATCAGAAATACTACAAAAATACAAGAGTATCTTTTTCTTGTCATCCTGATTCCAATATTTTCCATAGAGAAAGAAGAATCTAAAAAATCAGATTCTTCTTTCTCTATTTTTTATGGAATCAGAATGACGGACCAGAAGATCCAGACACCTATGCGCTTGGTTTTGACGCGAAAATGGGGATTTTGCCGTATTCTTTGAAGATGGTATCTATCTCGTCGTACTCGAGCTCTTCTTTAGCAATAAGCTCTTGCGCGAAGCGCTCCACAACGGACCACTCGTCTTTGAGGATTTGAGAAACTTCTCGCTCGGCGGAATTCAAAATCTCTTGAGTCTCAAGGTTTAATTTTTCCTTGAAAGACTCGGAAAGCTGTTGGGCCGGAATCTTGGCGAAATCCCCCACAAAACCATCGCGGCTCATGCCGTAGCGCCAGACCATGTCATGGGCAACCGCCATCGCGTGGGTGAAATCCTGCGACACGCCGGAGGAGGTGACGCCAAATTTAATCTTTTCCGCGCAATATCCGGCTAAGGCGACTTTAACCGTCGCGTGCAAATCCAGCTTGCTGTGGGTGAACACTTCTTCTTTGGGCTGATGATGCACAACGCCCAAGGCTCCACCTCGAGAAATAATAGACGCCTTGAAAACTTCATCGGAAGGGTGGTGTAAATAAAGCACCACCAAATGCCCGGCCTCATGAAAGGCCACGCGCTTTTTTTCTCCCGGAGTCATATTGAGGCGGTGCGCCACGCCGAGCTCCACGCGCTCAATGGCGCCAGAAATATCTTTGTAGGTAATTACCTCGCTTTGATTTCTAACGGAAATTAAAGCGGCTTCTTTAATAATATTTTCAATTTCGGCGGGAGTCTTGTAAACCGTTTTACGGGCTAAGCGGGCAAGATCAATTTGGGGATCATATTTCACCTTTTTAAAATAATATTCAAAAAGCGCCTGGCGCTCTTCCAAATTGGGACGATCCACGAAAATTTTGCGATCTAATCGGCCCGGGCGAAGAATCGCGGGATCCAAAGTATCCTCGGGGACATTGGTAGCGGCGATCACGACCACGTTGTGACTCGTGCCAATGCCGTCCATTTCGGTAAGCAGTTGATTAATAGTTGAGTTAAGCTCCATACCGCCGCCAAAAGCGTCGTACTGCACTCTTTGCCTGCCGATGACATCGAGCTCGTCTATAAACACGATGGCCCCGCCATAAGCCTGAGCGTTGAGTCTGGCCTCCTTAAATATTTTGCGGACTCTGGACGCGCCCACACCCACGAAAACTTCGATAAACTCGGCTCCGCTGGCGGCCAAAAAGGGAATACCGGCTTCCGCCGCGATGGCCTTAGCCAACATGGTTTTGCCGCATCCCGGAGGGCCCATCATCAAAATACCTTTAATAATTTTGCCGCCTATTTTTTTGACGCGAGCGCGATCTTTAAGGAGCTGAACAACCTCCGCGGCTTCTCGCTTTGCCTCGACCAACCCAATGACATCGGCAAAACGAATTTTGGCATTTACCTCGATATCAATTTGGGTGCGCCGCAAGGCGCCCGGGCCGCCGCCGCGCTGGAGCCAATACAGGCCGCCGATCCACATAACGGTTTGGATTACGGCAAAAGGTAAAGAAATGATGCTAAAGCCCAAAATATAGTTTTTGGTTTCAGGGGTCATGGTCTGCATGTAGAAATAAGGAATGACAAAGCAGACAAACACCAATAGCGTGACGATAACCGCCACCATATGCTTCTGAAACCAAAGTTTGAATTTTATTTTAAACATACCGATTGCTTATTCTACCCCCTTTTCTTTTTCCGCGCCATCACGAGTCTTTCCCTCCAATTCACCCTCACCCTGCCCTCTCCCCTCAAGGGAGAGGGAAAACCAGCCCGAGATTCACATTTCCAGATTTTATTGTGTCGCAACCCCCTGACCCTGTTCCTCGCTGGCCAAAGACGGAATGTTCCACTTGATTGGACGATCCCGCGTTGGCACGTATTTAATAACTTCCCACTCTTTTTCCATTTCGGGTCGAAAAGGGATGAGTCCTTTTGACTTCACTTTAAGCGTTAACACGGCGTAAAGAATGGTTTGATTGACTTTGAAATGAATGTCTTCGCGCTTAACGCCCAAAAATTTTTCCTTAAAATCATCGCCCGTACCTATTAAATAGTCCGCAACCCATTTTTCGATATCTTTTCTCAATGTGTCTTGATCCCAAGGAGTCCAAGTTGCGTTTTTATGAGACTCAAGCATCCACCTGCGCCCGGCGTAATAACTGGCCAGTTCCAATTTCTGAACCATGATAGACAAAGCGAATATTTTGATGATTCCAAGCGCGAATATTAAAAAGAGAGGCACAAGGAGCACCATTTCTGTCATCGCCTGACCCTTCTTGCCCGCAAGTCGTGAAACTGGAATTTTTATTTTTCCAGAAGAAAGAGATGCTCCTTTCTCTTTCCCTCTCCCTGGAGGGGAGAGGGCGGGGTGAGGGTGATCAAGGAGTTCCAAAATTTTCTCCAAAACACCATCTATATTTTGAAATACTTCGTTATCCCAAAATCGAACTAATCGAAAACCTTCACTTTCTAAAAATTTAGTCCGCTGTTTATCAGCTTCCGCTTGTGAAGCGTGTTGACCACCATCAAGTTCAATAATTAACTTCCTATCTAAACAGCAAAAATCCACAATATAAGAACCAATCACATGCTGACGGCGAAATTTGTGCCCACTCAGCTGTCTAGAGCGTAAATACAGCCACAGTCTTTGTTCTGTATCGGTTTGGTTGTATCTTAAAGCTTGAGCCAATATTTTCAAGATTACCTACCCCTCACCCTGCCCTCTCCCACAAGGGGAGAGGGAAGAAAAAGAAATCGAATCCCCTCATCTCTAACTTCTTTCACGGGCGGAGCCTCACCTGGAACGTTGGCTTAGAGTTGGGCCAGACACTGCCACCCTGAATTTCAGCACTAGCGGTCACATAGGGGTCCCAACCGTTAAACAAATCTCGATAGACAACGCCAAAGGAATTGGGCGGGCCGTCATAATAGTGTTTACCAAAAGGCATTTGATACTTCTCTCCCCTAAGCTCCTGTATGGTGCTTAACTGCCACATACCATTCAAGCTACCCATGTGAGGCATGACTATATCGCCTCGGCTACTATCAGCAATATAAACCCGCGGAACGTCCACGGCGTCATCTATAGTGTAATAAAGCTTAACTTGCGAGCTATAGTGTTCTGTGATATGCATTTTTTGCGTAATTATGTCTTCTTTAATATTAAAACCGGTGTTGAGCCAAAATGTCTTTTTAAAGAAGACCCCATGAAGCTGTTCGTAGACCAACTTAACCATGGTCGCGATCTGATAGAGCGTACCGTAAATAGTGTAGACTCCCTGATAAAATTGCGTAACATCTTCCCTATCTATTCTGCCAACACCCGCTGGGCCTTCGATATGTTCTTTTTTAAACAACATTAAGGTGCCCAAATCCACATCAGGAATATCTTTTGCGTTAATCTCATTGCGCTTGGCCAAAATATCTGCGTCCTCTCCGTCCGCGACTGCTCGAAAATTGCCATGCCAGGGGTCTTCAATATCATGATCAGAGCTGATACATTCCTCAGGGTTGCGCTCCACGCTCGAGGGAAACGCCCCGCTTTCTTCAAAAAATTTCCAATACGGAGTGGGGACGCCTCCCAGAAACCTTCTTTCATTATAAATTTCGTTGCAATCCTCAAAAATACGGGTGACCCAAGGGGAGTTTAAATAAGCGAAGCGGTTGGCCGCGTCTGATGCCTGTGAGGCTTCCATAAAAACGGAGGTGTCGATCGCGAATTGCATGAGAATCTTCTGCTGAGAAAGTTTAGCCACCTCGACAATTAATATCGCAAATAGTATCAACGCCGGAAAAATCATGAGTGAGGGAACGAGGATTTGGCCCCTTGAAGACGTGAGGAGTCTTTTTGTCATCCTGACCCCACAATTATTTATAAAGAAAGAAGGATCTTTTGTGCTGAGAGATTCTTCTCTCTTAATTTTGATTATGGAATCAGAATGACAGTCAAGATAATTCGCGGAATTCACATTCTAAGGATAGAACTAAATCCCGGTATTTACCAGGAGGAAATTGGGAACTATCTATTGCGAGTTTTCGGGGGTAATGAGGCCTAGGTCGATGCCTTTTAAGACTGCTTCGGTGCGGTTTCTAACGGCTAGCTTTTGGAAAATACGATTGAGGTGGTTTTTAACAGTTTTAATGGAGGATTCCATCTTGACAGAAATCTCGTGATTGGAAGAGCCTCGGCCAACCATGGCCAAAATAGCCAATTCCGTCTTCGTGAGATTAATCAATGAGGCCTCGATCTGAGCGGCGGAAATCTTGCGAATGCCTTCCATCAATTTACCCATAATGGGTTGGGGAATTAAAACACCCTCTTGAGTAAACGTGCGTAAAGCATTTAGAAGTTCTGTCGCGGGAAGCATTTTAGAAAGGTAGCCATTGGCTCCCGCCTGTATGGCCTCTAGCACATGGGCTTCATCCTCATAGGAAGACAAAATGACTACGTTAGATTTTGGGCACTCTTTGCGGATTACTCGCGTGGCCGAAATGCCATCTAACTGCGGCAAGCGGATATCCATTAAAATCACATCCGGCTGGAGTTTCTTGGCCAAAACAACGGCTTCGTTGCCATTGGATGCTTCACCGATAATTTGAAAATCCTTTTCATTTTCTAAAACGTCTTTCAAACCGTCTCTAAACAAAGTCTGGTCATCGCAAAGCATAATTCTGATTTTTGTATTTTTTTTATTATTACTCACTGTACCTCACTTTGTATTACTTTAACCGTTTATAGTTTCTTGTCATTCTGAGGTACAACCGAAGAATCTAGATCCTTCGCTACGCTCAGGATGACAGAGGGGATGCTCCATACTCAACCTATTGGTATTTTAAAAGAAAAAGCACTCCCTTTTCCATGGCCCTCTGATTCTACCCAAATTTGACCCCCGTGTCCCTCCACAATTTCTTTGGCGATAGCAAGACCGAGCCCCATCCTTCCCTGCCTCGTCTGGTCTTTGCCCTGATAAAAGCTTTCAAAAAGATGAGGCAAGTCCTCAGGATCAATGCCCTGGCCGGAATCCTCAACCCGGAAAGTCAAATCCGAGCCGGCTTCTTCGCGCGCGATGCTAAAGCGAACAACTCCCTTGTCAGAGGTATAACGCAAAGCGTTTTCCAAAAGATTAGCCAAAATCTGCACAACGCGTTTAAGGTCAATATTCAAAGTTAGGCTTAAGTCATGGGGATAGTGGGTCTCGAAGGTAATATTTCTTTGCTTGATTTTCTCGGGCATCAAGTTGAATAGCGGAGTACTCAGCAATTCGGTCAAAGTGTGCGGCTTTTTGTCAATTTTAAGTTTCCCCTTATCGATGCTGGAGTAGTCCACTAAGTCGGTAATCAAGCGCTGGGTCTGATCAATAGAGTCTTGCATAATGGTAAAAAATCGCTTGCGGTCTCTTAGCTCCTCAAGAGAAAAACTGCGCAAGAGCAAATCGCTCGCCATCAAGGCGCCTGAAATCGTGTTAGAAAGATCATGCGCGCAAAAAGAAAGAAACTTCGCTTTTAGATCATTGAGGCGGGCAAGCTCAGAGTTTGATTTTCTGAGCTCCTCGAAGAGCCTCTTGTTTTCAGCCAAGAGACGTGATTTTTCAAGATTCTTCTCTAACGTGTGCTTTAAATAGGTGGGATCAATCGGTTTCAATAGGAAATCGGAAAGTCCCTGCCGCAAGGCGCGCACGGCAACCTCTAAGCTCGCGTAACCCGTCATAAGCAAAACGGGAACCTCCTCAACAGGCAAAAGGTGACGCAAATCCGCTATGGCGTCTAACCCCGTCTTTTGCTGGGGTCCAAACATGTAGTCTAAAAGAACAATATTAAAGGGACCTTTCTCGGCAATAACTACCTTGGCCGCTTCCGCGTTTTCGGCTGATTCAACAGTGTAGCCAAAGCTATCAATAACGTCTCCGAGGGAATCACGGTGCTTGGGATCGTCGTCAATAATAAGGACTTTGACTAATGGGGGAGGGATCATGTAAAAGGAACCCCTTTATGAGATCCTTCTTTCTTTATTTTCACCATAGAATCAGGATGACTATGAAATAGGCAATTTGAGCGTAAACTTTGTGCCTTTGCCGACCGTGCTTTCGACCATGGCCTCGCCGTTGTGGCGATCCATAACCTTGCGCACCACGGCTAAACCCAGGCCCGTGCCTTTGGATTTTGTCGTATAAAACGGAGTAAAAACTTTAGCCAAACTATCGGCCGCGATGCCAAGGCCGGAATCCTCGACAAGGACGAGGGCGTGATTGCCATGAACAACCGTGCTAATGGCAAGTTTGCCCCCATTAGGCATAGCGTCAACCGCGTTGCCAATTAAGTTGCGCATGGCCTGCCTCATTTCATCAGGGTCCATTTTGAGCGTGATGGGGCTAGGCGCGTAAGACTTGACCAATTCCACTTTTTCCGGCAAGCTTAGGCGACCCAAAACTTCCTCTAAAAAATCATGCAAAACAACATCACGAGGCTGGATTTCTCGCGTTCGAGCGAAAGTTAAAATCTCTGAGATAATTTGGTTAGCAACATGGAGTTCCCCTTCGATCGTTTGAACGTGCTTAGCGATCTTAGGATCAATGTTGGGATGTTCGGTATCCGCCATGCCCAAGCGATTGCGAATCACGTAGATGGAATTATTAATAACCGACAGGGGATTACGAAGCTCATGACCGATAACCGAGGCCATCTGCCCAATGGCCGCCAAGCGCTCCTGTTTGATCAGCTCATCTTGAGTTGCCCTTAATTCCTTGGTGCGCGCATCTACCCGGGCCTCAAGTTCTAAATTGAAACGCTTGAGATCATCCTGAGCTGACATAAGCTGTTTTGTTCGATTGGCCAAAACCGTACTCATCGTTTCAAAAGCATTGGCCAACTCTCCAATCTCATTGTTGGGCTTAGGAAGTGAACCGCCGACCTCTTGCGTGAAGTCTCCGGCGGCAATCTCGCGAACCGCCCGAATCAAATGGCGCACGGGAGAGCTGATTCTGTTGGCAAAGAAAAGAGCGAAGCCCAAAACAAACAAACTCACGATTAAAACAACTTCAAAAATCTTCTGCTTAAGCTCAATCATCACGACAAAAGCTTCCCAAGACTCCTCAATAACAACGCTCACCCAGGGCAACTCATCTAACTTGTGCATGGCAATAATCACGTCCCGGCCATCAGCCAACTTTGATTTGCCCCGCCAATTCTGGTAGGGACCCAATTTATGCATTTGACTGAGAATTTGAGGATCCACAGCGGCCGCGCCATTGCCGCTAAAATATTTTTTATAGTTGGAAGCCGCGATCACGCGATCTTTGTAATCTAAAAGAAAAAGTTCCGATGATTTGCCTATTTTTGAATCGGCTAAGCTCTCGGAAATGGGCAAAAGGCTGAGTATATTCCTCATATAACCCACGATTTGGCGGTCACTTTTACGCCTGATCGCCACAAAGATTTCCATCGCCGGATGATTGGCGACGCGAATAATGCTCCCGCGCACATTGCCCATTTTCTGAATCTCGCCCAAGGTGTATTCTGAAATCTGAGCGACATTGTTCACGGCTTCGATGGTGCCGGGCATGCGCTCCATGCCATAGAGCCAACGCCCCCCCTTATCGTAAACAGAAATCTGACCAATGGCGGGATGCGATTCTAGAATTCGCCGTATTAAACCAACGTATTCTTCTTTTTTTAGCTTCGCGATTTCATCGAGCTCACCAATGGTCATCATTAAGCTGGTGTAGCTGGAAATAAATCCTGAAGCGTTCTCGGCGGCAGATTCGGCTAGATGGACTTTGACTTCTTCAAAATCCCTCTCAAGCGAGCGGCGGACGATCGCCATTTGCACGAAACCGATAAAAAGCGCCGGCGCCAAAGAAAGTACGAGCAGGATAGCGGCAGTTCGTCTAAAAAATGTGGACTTCACATTTTATTGGCACTTGCCCGCGGGCATTGTGCCCCCGCCTGAAGCGCCGCTAAAGTCCACATTCTTAAACTCATCAATACCTTTTAAGCCATCCAAACCAACCAAAAGGTATCGATTTTTCCAAAGAAAGGTGGGCGAGCTGGAAATATTGTAACTCTCACTTAAACTGTATTCTTTATCTAAAAGCTGACTACCCGTTTCCTTGTAGAGCTTCTCAAATTTAGCTTGATCAATGGAGCACTTATCCAAAGCGTCCGCCCAAAGGCTCGAATCAATAGCCTTCAAGCGCTCGGCCAAATAACACATCAATTTGTCTCCAAAATTATTTTGAACAATCATCTGGCGGATATCTTCTTCCAGCTCAGCCCTGCCATGCAAACTACGATACTCAAAACCTCCACCCTCTTTTGGCATGCGGCTCAAAATATAATGGAAATTAAGCGCGACACCCTTGGGAAATGTGCTCGAGGCATTGGCCGCTAGCATCGCCTTCTGCGCCATCACGCCATAAGGGCACTGACTCATTACAAAAAGTTGCAATCCTTTGGTCGCGTCTTCCTTGCTATTGGTCAAAACACCGGAAGACGAAAAGGCTCGGATAAAATAGAGATTTTTTTCAGACGGTTTGGTTTCTAAAGCGCCGCGTTTGGCCAGATCATCAAGAATTTTTTGCGCCGCCTTATCCGACGTTTTAAAAAACACCGCCGGCGCCAAAGGCACACCCATGCGGCGCAGGATATCTTTGGCTTTTGAATCAGATGATTTAAGACGTGTCTCTTTAATTTGCAAAGGAAGCCGTTTAACGCCTTCGAGCATTTTAGGGTCCATCCTCGCCCAGCCGGCGACATCTTCCGCTGAAACGATAATCAACTCAACGGGAGGATTCTCAACCTTTTTCGCCGCGGCGATAACTAGATTCTTTTTGCGCCCATCGGCAGGAAGACGTTCATTGATTAGCTGAGCTAGAGCTCCCAAATCCCAACTAAAGGGCACCTCGGCGCCGCCAACGCTCAGGCGCGCGGCAACAGGCAAGCTCGTTGCCCCCGCCAAAGCCTTCGCTCCCCAATCACCCTAACGACCCCCTCTATTTTTTTTGAATCAAGCCCCAATAAGTTGACTAGACCGCGCCAATCACTCTCATAAGGACTCAAAGAAGTGAGCTCTAAATATTTCAAATACGAAGGAGGATCGTTTTGAGCAAGCCACAACTGAACCTTCAATTCCTCAACGCGCTCCGGCGGCAGTTTTACCAATTCTTGATTGAGCGGAATTCGAGGCTCAACGCTCATTGACACCTCAGGGAAAACGTTGCTACGCAAACGTTCCACCATGAGATAGCTCTGCCAAGCCTGAATTTGAGTGGGCACGAATTCAAGTTTTAGCTGCTCGGCAAAAACAGGAGAAATGAGAACCAGTAAAAGGCTTACTACTTTCATAAGATTGACTCCTTCAACAAGCTCAGGATGATGGGGCCCGGTAACGCCCCCTCCGTTAAACTTCTTCGGGTTTATCTTCCGGGCTTTCAAGCTCAACGCTCAGGCCGGGCATTCCCCAAGCAACAAGCAAGTTATAAATGCCCGCTATAACCATGAACGTCGCTATCCAAAAGAGGGTCCAAATCAGCGCGAAAGCTCCGGCCGCTAATTTTCTCTGCCAAGGATCAAAACGCTCAAGCAGCGTCGGATCAGGCCAAAAAATAAATATCACCAAACCCGCGCCAACAGCTATAAAAAGCAACGCCAACGGCAACGCGGAAAGCAAAAGAGACCAGACCTTGATTTTCTTTAGTTCAACTTGCATTTTCCCTCCTATTAAACTGTGACATCCCTTCTGTCATCCTGAGCGTAGCGAAGGATCTAGATTCTTCGTCCCGATACAATCGGGACTCAGAATGACAGAATATCCTTCTCAAGCTTTTGCCTGCGGCTCGAGCCACACGATTGTTCGCTGTTCCTGAGCGCTAACGCCGGCTAAAGTCACCACTCTAGCGCTATAAGGCACAGCTTCCAAGATAACATTTCCATTCACAAAATTGCCGGGTTTCTCTAAAGCCCGATTAATAATTTGAAGCAAATCCGTGCTGGTAATAAAGTCCAAAAGATGCGTTTTTAAGGCCGCGGGTGAAGCCAGATGGGCTTCGGCCGGAGAAGCGCTCACGCCGACGGGCAGTCCGGGAATTCGCTTGGCCGGGGTTTGCGCCTTAACAGTTTGACGAATAGTCAGGGAATCCGTGTTATGTCCGGCCAAAACATAATTATCGGCATCGAGTACCAGCACCGACCCTGAACGCACCAAAACTTTAAGCACATACTCCCATCTCTTTTTCTCAACTTCCGTCAAATCTTTTAAATCTTTTTCCGCTCGAATAACGGTGTGCCGCAATTTTTCAAAAAATACGGCTAAATCATGCTGAATCATTCCAATCTCATCGCGACTCGTTTGATCCAAGGGAAGCACGGGATTCGTCAGGGATAAATTCTCAATGTGCTGGTGAACTTTGCGCAATGGATTGCCAACAAAAGCGACGATGAAAACCGCGCCGGCGATGACAAGCAACAAACCAATGATCAAAGAACCCACCGCGAACTTTTTCATGCCCTCGCTCGCGGTAGCCTGCGCTTCTTTTCTTGAAACCTCAATGCTCACGATGGCGGCTAACTTGCCCTGACGCTCAAAGGGAACCGCGACCTCGTAGTAATCTTGCCCGCCCTGGCTGTAAGCAATCGCGCGCGGAGCTTTGGTTGAAGCCGCGAGCAAAATAGCGTCCGTAGGCAAAGGATGAATCGTGTTTAAATCGCGAAGGGCTTTGCCGAACAAATCCGGATCCGGAGCCCATCGAATTTGACCGCGGCCATTAATCACCAAAGCGTAAACGACTCTGGGGTCTTTGCGAAAATTATTCATGGTATCCATTTCTTCAATCGTCACGACCGAAGGCGAGGCGACTACGGAGGATACGAATCGGCTTTGATTAACATAAATCAATGCCACTAATTCCTGCTTTAATTTTTCTTCAAAAACCCAGTTAAATAACCGGCTATACCAGAGACCGGAAAGTACCATGACAATCAGGCAAACAGAACCAAAAAAAATAACCCACTTGGTAATAAGTTTCATCTTATTCCGTCATCCTAATCCCCTCTGTCATCCTGATTCCACTATTTTTATAAAGAAAGAAGGATCTCAAAAGAGAAGATTCTTCTTTCTCCATAAGAAATTGAGGATTCAGAATGACAGCACCAGTCCTTTGATTTGCACGGTTCACATCATTTCGCCATTTCAGATTCAATTTTGTGCTTGGCTGTGTAAGCATTTTGATTGTTCGCGTCAAATTTAAGAGATATGCTCAATTCCGCTAAAGCGTGGGACAAGTCGCCGCCCTGATAAAACTGCATGGCCTGCTGATAATGAGATTCGGAAGCCTTCTTCGCTTCTTCAGAAACGCTTTCAGGGGCTTGAGTGCCCGCTGTTGGCGCCCCGGCTCCATCTTCCTTGTGCTCTTGGTTAGCCCCACCCGTGGCGGCTTTGGCGCGATCCTCGGCTTCTTTTTTTGCCTGTTCTTCTTCGGCCTTTTTGTGGACCCTTTCTTCGTCTTGTTTAATTTTGGATTTAGCTAAATCTATTCTTTTTCGGGCCTCATCCAAACGGGCTCCCAATTTAATAACCCTTTCATAATTTTCAATGGCATTTGCGTACTTCTTTTGGGCGACTAACGCGTCGCCCAAAGCGATATAGCCTTGAGCTTCGCTTCGCAGAGACTCATCGATGATCTCCTGCGCCCTTGTACTCGCGGGGTCCAGCTTAAATATTTTTTTCGCCTCATCTCGCGCCTCTGTCCAGCGGCCCTCATTAAGAGCGGTAATGGCGGTAGCCAGATATTGCTGAACTCTTTTATTTCTAATATCAGACTCAATCTGGGTAATTTGGCGAGTCAAAAAGCTGTAGCGTTTAGGGTCTAAATTAGTCGCGGTGTAAAAAGCCTCCAAGGCGTCTTCCAAACGTCCCTGCGTGTAGGCAAATTTCGCTTTCTCAAAATATTCTTCGGCCAACTCTCCGTTAATTTTTTCAATGTAATATTTGGCTTTGCGATGTCTGGGTTCGAGCGCGATCACTTCTTCAAATTTTCCAACGGCCTCTACTTTCCTGCCGTCTCGGTAAATATTAACGGCCTCCATAAACTTATCCTCAATGATTTGCTTGATCGATTTCGGGGTTTCCAGTTTTATCTCAGAACCCGAAGGCACCTGATTTAAAGCCGAAAGCAGAGCGCTCGCCTTGTCATAAGAGGGATCCAAAGTCACAATGCGCTCGAGTAGATTGCGCGCGTCTTGATATTCCCCTTTTCGATACATCGCGTAGGCGTCGCCATAGATTTGCTCCATGGTTCTGCGTAAAATCTGGGCTTTCTCCTTCTCTATGGTGATACCCATAAGCTTCTTTTCCTCAGGAGTAATAATCCCTAAACTCTTGATGCCATGCGTTAAGTCTCGAACCAAGGCTACCTCGTCTTTTTGAACTGTTTTTACCGGAGTACGCAAAACGGGCTCAGCCCAAAGGGACGTAAGAAGTGAGACGTAAGACGTGAGAAGTATGAATTTTTTCAAAATGGTGAACCTCCGCCGCCACCGCTTTTCATCGAATAGAGGAACGGCAAAAGAATTAAAGCAAAGATCACCGGGAAAATAAACAACATTAAAGGCCCAAGCATCTTGGTCGCGGCCTTGCTTGCCATCTCTTCAGCCTTGCCTGTCCTGCGATTGCGCATATCATGAGAAAAGCTTCGCAAAAGATTGACCAAGCCTGTCCCCAGTTCATCGGACTGGATTAAGAGTCCGACCAAAGAACGGATCTCCTGAACATCCACCCTCTTGGCGAAATGTCTCAAGGCGTCGCGCCTGGGATATCCTAGTTGGACCTCACGTAAAACGTTTTCAACTTCTTCCTCTAAGGCCGCCTTCTTTTTAAAAGTGGTAGCCAAAATTCTGTCCATCGAGTTTAAATAGTCCAGGCCCGATTCGATAGTGAGCGCCAGCAAATCGACAAAACTGGGCAAATTAATGAGCACCTGTTTTTGCCGTTTGGCTATTTGCCCGCGCGTTTGCAGGTGAGGCAAAAAGAACCCAAAAATGGCTCCGACAAGCACCAGCCCCGGATTAAATCGAATACTAAAGGCCAAGCTCAGCGCGACAACTCCGGCCGCCGCCGCCAGAGCAAATTGCTCCATTTTAAACAGCATTTTTGGCGGTTCAAATTCCTTTTTTTGGCCAATTCCGTAATAATCACTCTCGAGCATTTGCCCCAACCAGCTAGACTTTAAAAGATTAACATTAAACTTACCCAAGGAGGACGTTTCCTGCTGAAACGCGAATGTGAGTTCCGGGCGCGATTCCGTGGAAGACACCCCCGTGCCAGCCGTGGCTCCGGCTGCCCTTAATTTGCCGGCCGCCACAACATTAAGCAAAGTCTCTATAAACCACCAAAACACCGTTGTGGCGCCGGCAAGCAAGAGCCAAGTTAAAACTTTATACATAACAATCCTTTTGCCCTGCGGCTTCGCGCAGGACTGCCTGCTGGACTGTCATCCTGATTCCACTATTTTCTATTCCCCGTCTGTCATCCTGATTCAATAATTTTTCATAGAAAAAGAAGGATCTTGCCAGTCCGGAGGACTGGTACCCACCGAGCGCCAGTGGCGCGAGGGGAGATTCTTCTTTCTCTATAAGCAATTGAGGAGTCAGAATGACAGCGCCCATCCTTAGACCTCGATTTTTGCCATTCTCCTAATGACGGCAATACCGATCGACTGCCAAAAAACACAAACCAGCAAAGTCAAAATACCCAGAAATGAAACGTAAAACGCCCCCACCATCTGCGGTTGGAAAAAGTAAAGAATCATGAGCATTCCCCAAGGAATAATACTCAAGACGATGGATTGATATCTCGGCTGAGCGGTTAAGGCATTAATTTTGTCTTTTAATCTTCCCTCTTCGCGAATGGTATCCACGATACGATCAAAAATTTTAGTCAAATTGCCGCCGGTTTGCCTCTGAATAATAACGGCGCGAACGACATAGCTAACGAGTTCGCTCTCAATGCGCTGATCGAAAGCTTTTAAGGCGTCATCAAAAGGCATTCCCAATTTGTAGTTTCTAAGCAGAAGATCAAATTCCTCCGAAATCGGCGGCGCCATCTCATGGCCGGCGAGCTCTATGCCTTGCACTAAATCGAGGCCCGAGCGCATCGCGTCTGAAAGCAAAATAAGGGCGTCTAAGAGCTGAGACTCCACGCGTAAGCGTCTTCTTTCCTTAACGAATTTGAGTCCCTCCGTTGGCAACAAATAGCCAAACACAAACAGCGCTAAAATAAAAACAAACAAGTTCAGGGTAATCAAACCAAAAATGACCGAAATAATTAGCGGGCCATAGAGAAGCCATTTCGCTCCCACGCCCAAAAACTGTCGGTTATACTCGTAAGCCAAAGTTTTGGTTTTCTGTTTCCAGCGTTCCAATAAGTTTTCAAGAGAACTTTCCCGGCCAACGCTTAGCACGCGCACCAAAAAGAAAGTGACAAGCAAGATAATCGCGCTAAAAACAAAAAGCACCCCCGGTCCGCGATTTAGATTTCGCAGAATAGCCTCTTTGGGATATTTTTTGACCTCGGCGTAAGGCACGGGAGCCGGCGTCTTTAAAACACTCTCAAGCAAAATGCAATGCTCACAAAAAGACTCGAACGCGCTCGAATAGGAGAAAAAATCTTTTGTGGAGGCGGTGTAGCGAAGGCTTTCTAATTGCTGATAAATCAATTCCATCTGAGGCAGAATCCTCCGGCCGCGGCCCTCCAAGGAACTGAGCATGCCTTTGGTGTTATAAATTTCATCGAGCACATTGCGCATCTGCCCTTGGGTTTCCGTGAAATAGGGCACAACCGTTTGCAAATCAACGCCTTCGCCTTCAATTCCCTGCTGAGCGTAGGTTGTTTTCTTTAAAATATCGAGACCCTTATAAACCAATCCAAAGGCCTTCTGCCACAACTCTTTGACGGAAGGATCGGGATTCTTGTCGATCAAATCCGAATAGTAAATCCCGCTGATACCGGCATTAGCCTTCTTCCAGGTCTCAGCCATGGGGTCCGCCTGTGCGGCCCACGAAGAAGTAAAAAGCGATAAGTTAGAAGTTAGAAGCAAGAAAAAGACAAAAAATTTAACTCGCGGCATTTTTCACCTGAGCACTTTCTTTAGGCTTAAAAAGATCCGAACTCAGCTCCATCCCATGCACTTTAAATTCTTCAAAATATTTAGAGGCTTTCCCGGTCGCCGTGTGGTAGCCTATCACTTTGCCGTCCGCGCTAAGCCCCGTCTGCACGAAGCGAAAAATCTCCTGCGTTACTACCGCGTTTTCATCGCGGCCCAATACTTCCACCACCGAAACTACGCGGCGGGAACCATCTTCCATACGCGAAAGCTGGCAAATCACGTGCACGGCGGAGGCGATCATTTCACGCAAAACCCAAACCGGCAAATCCATGCCGCTCATCAAACACATGGTCTCCATACGATTTAAAGCGTCCTTGGGAGTATTCGAGTGTATTGTGGTCATGGAACCGTCGTGACCCGTGTTCATGGCTTGTAACATGTCTACGGCTTCTCCGCCGCGACACTCACCAACCACAATGCGATCCGGCCGCATGCGCAGAGCGTTTTTAACAAGATCACGTATGGTGACCTCACCCTTGCCTTCGATATTAGGCGGGCGCGACTCCAAACGCACCCAATGTTCCTGTTGCAGGCGCAACTCAGCGACGTCTTCAATGGTTAAGATACGCTCATCATTAGGAATAAAAGAAGAAAGTAAATTAAGAAATGTCGTCTTACCGGTACCCGTTCCGCCGCTAATAACTACGTTTTTCTTGATTTTCACGCAAGCGTCAATAAAACGGAGAATGTCCTCGGTAATGCCGCCTAAATTAATTAAATCGGCGGAACCCAGCGGCTTCGCCGAGAAACGCCGAATGGTCAAGGTTGGGCCGCTCACCGCCAAAGGCGGAATGACGGCGTTAACGCGAGAACCGTCTTTAAGCCTCGCGTCTACCAGCGGAACGCTCTCATCGATGCGCCGACCCAAAGGCGCCACGATGCGTTTAATCGATTCAATAAGCTGGTCATCGGTTCTAAAACGCCGCGACGTTAAAGTAAGTTTTCCCTTACGCTCAACGTAGATCTTGTCGTGGGCATTGACCATAATTTCGGTAATGCTGGGATCTCGAAGCAATTCCTCTAAGGGTCCCAGTCCCAATATTTCGTCAACCAATTCCAGGATAAAGCGCTCTCGCTGTTCTCTGTTAAAATCCAAGTCTTTACGCTTGTCTAAAGTGGAACTCACGATATGCTCCACTTTGGTTCGCAAGGCTTTGGCCGCCTGAGCATCCGTACCCACGCGCATGCGTTGCGTCTCCATTGCGGTCACCACTTGCGCGTGCACCTCGCCTTTGAGCTCGTCCCATCTGGAGTCTGTGGCTTGCTCCGCGGCTGTTTCGTTGGATGGCGCGCTCAATGGTTCTTCGCTAACGCCCGAAGGTCCGGGTGGCGAAGAAGATTGCGCCACCGGTGATACTTTTCCGTTTAACCGCCAAAAACCGTTCGAACCGGTCAAATACGGCAAAATGTCCGCGAGATTAGAAGCGACGCCTTTCGTTTTTGCCTCTTTGAGGTGGTTAGCGATAAAACGAAGCGAGCGAACCCATGGGTCATTGGGTTTTGTTCGAGCGATATAGCCTAGACTGGTGTTGGCGGCAAGATGAATATCCTCTTCCCAGGGAAGTAAAAAAATAATTTGCTTATTATACGCGAAGAGAGCCTGCTCCACCTCTTTAGGCCGCAAGGCTCCCGGCAAATCAAATTGATTCAAGATCACCTCAATGCGATCGAGCGGAAAGTGCTCGCTCTTGAGTTCTTCAAAAAGAGCGATTGTGGCGGTGATAGCTTGCCTTTGGGGAATGAGCACCCAATAAACGGAGTCTGAAAGCTCAAGCGCGAAAGGCAAGAGTCCGTAAGCGCACTCGACATCAATAACAACGTCGTAGAGATTGCCCAGGGCGCGCAAAAAATTAGCTAAAGATTCGGGATGAAAACTCCCCAGCACATCTTTAGCGTGAAAACCGAGCGGAACCACAGCGACTCCGGCGGAACCAAAAGGAATTTTTCCTTTGATAAGTTCAATCGCTTTGGGTCCACCACCGGCTCTAGCGTAAAACTCCATTAGTTCCTTGAGCGATGGGCCATTGGTAATGCCCGCCCAGGCAAGAAGCTCACCGCGGCACAGAGGATCGGCGTCAATAATAATCACGCCGCGTCCCGTTTGGCCCGAGCGCAGAATGGCCAAATTAAGCGCGATTAAACTTTTACCCACCCCTTCTTTGGGGCCGGTGACGGTAATAATTTTTGTTGAATCTACTGTTTCTGTAGGCATATTAAGAAATCTTTCCCGTAGGCATACTTAAATGTAACCTGAAAAAGCTTTAGTGGCAAGAGGGAATTTGCAAAAGTGCGTATGCGCCTAAGTACCTAAGTTTTAAGAGTTTCAAAAGTGACAAAAAGAAACAGGGTGGATTCAAGCATAATGGTTTTTTTCCAAGTAAAAATGGCGCCTATTAAAGGCAATCGTCCTAAAAGAGGAACGCGCCGGTAACTAATCTGTTTTTCTGAACGCTTTAAACCTCCGATAACAATGGTGTCTCCCGCTTTAAGCTCGACTTCCGTTTGAATTTGGCGAGTCACAATAGAAGGAATGCCGTTAACGGTTTTAGTGAAATCCGGGTTTGAAACCTCCAGCTGAATTTGCGCGTCAATTCTTTTAGTTTTATCATCAACCACGGGCAAAACATTAAGCATCACGCCAAACTTTTTAAAATCAAATCCCGTACTGCCGGTGGCGCCCACAATTTGAATGGGCATTTCGCCGCCAACCAAGAAGCTGGCTTGCGTGCCGTTTTTGGTGATGATTTTAGGGTTAGATAAAATCTGGGCTTTGCCTTCATTTTCAAGCGCCCTTAAAGTACCCTGGATTTGATTAAGCCTTTTAAAATCCCCCAACCGAAAAATTCCAGGCACACTCTCTTCAGCGAACTCCGCGAAATCGCTCCAATTAACGCCAAAATCGCGTTCCAAAGATCCTCCGATTTCAACGATATCCGCGCTAATGGCGATTAATTCCGTAGCGCGCGCTTGGAAAGAAAAAAGAAACAAAACCAGAACAATGATAAACGGGCGTAGACGAAGCATTTACTATGCTATTTGAGAATATTATGAGGGAAAAAACAACCTAATTGAACGTAAAAAGTCTCTAAGTCGATAAGTCTTCAAGTCTGTAAGTCACGGAACAAAAAAATAAATTGCCCAATCTCCTGACTTATAGACTTATAGACTCAAAGACTTAAGGACTTTTATGTTATCTGAAAAGTTTACGGAAAGAGGCCATTTCGATAAAGTGCTTCTCAACATCGCCCAAGGGCCTCAGCACGACGTGGATTTCCCCTTGCTTTTGGCCTAAAGTCAAAAACTGCGCTTCCAAAGGCGCCACGGCCACGGAAACAAATCCTTCCTCTGATACGGATAGTTTTTCTTTTTGGGAACGCTCTTTTTTCTTGGCTTCCTCAGGCGGCAGAACGCCTCCCATGTCAGAACCAACGGACAAGACCAAAATATTCTGCAAGATCGTGGCCGTCACCCACTCGGAGGACCCCCCCTCGGGGCTTGCCACCGTAAAGGTACAAAGAATATCCACGCGATCCCCGGGTTTAATTAAACCCACCATTTCGCTCTGCACGGGAACCGCCGCCGCGCGAAATCCCGGGGGCACTTTAACGGCAAGACCGGTATCAGGACTTACCTTGGTCAACTGGGAATAGGTAATTTGATTGCCGCGAGGGATGCGGGTTAAACTAACCAAATCCCTTACCTTATTGAAATCCGTGACGGATTTGATAATGACCGCGTCCTGCAAAACGAATTTTCTGGGTATGGGGATCACCTCAGTCATGGAATCAGGCTTAAGCATGGTGCGCTCGGGGATATCGAACTTGGCCATTAACACGTTTTCCGCTTCACCGTAAGCCTTAGTGAAATCACCTTCTCTTTGTTTTAAAAGCAAGAAAAAGAGCGCGGTCAAAACAACCGCGATCAAACCCGGCGCCAAAGCTTTCTTCATATTTCCCCCTTAAACACTACACACAACAAATCATAAGTTACCTCGCCTTCGTCACCCCCGCGAAGGCGGGGGTCCAGTTCTGGATTCCCGCTTTCGCGGGAATGACAGATTGGAAACACTAAATTTACCACAACGGCATCTCCAATGGCATCCGAGACTGCCCGGTAATAATTCTATATGTTCCCACTTCCGGATCATAGCCGCCATAAGGAGCCTGAGCGAGAAACATATTAACAAAAGGAAACACAAGCGGCATCTTATACTCAATGGACAAATCTAAGTCGCAGTTTAGCCGGGGCGGATCTGTCTCCGGATCCTTCAAAGTCGAACGCTTTGTTATCTGTAAAGGCTCCATGAGCTTACCCGGCCATTTCTCAAATATATTGCGCGCCAACATTGTGACTTTAGCTTTATTAATCTCAACATTGTCACAACGAACGTGTTCAGTACCGCCTGCCGGCAACTTGGCTGTTATGGCCCCAATTCTGGCTACCTCAAAAGCCGCATGATTAACGATAATCGTCATCGCCGCCAGTTGACCGATTTGCATAACACCAAAGACCACAATTAGAAACAACGGAAATATCAGGGCAATCTCAACCAATGCTTGCCCGCGATACCCACTGTCATCCTGATTCCCACACATAGAGAAAGAAGGATCTCTCTTTCTAGTGCAACTCATGCATTTTTTCCGTCATCCCGGCGAAGGCCGGGATCCAGTCTGGATTCCCGTTTTCACGGGAATGACGAAACACCAGAATTTGTACGAGTCGTGCTATTGGCTGACGGTACCGATGGCTCCGCTAATTTTGGTGCCGAGCTGTTCAAACGCATTTTTGATTTGCGGTTTAAACACTGTACCGCCAACGACGACCGCGGCGATGACCGCTCCCACGATCAGAATATACTCTGTCGCGCTCTGACCTTTTCTGCTTTTTAATATTTTCATCATGCTTATTTTCCCCCTTTAATGATGCGAAGTCAAAATAAAAACGGCCGCGCTCGCGAAAAGCTTTTTCAAAGATCCTTGGATGATTTGATACAAAATAGAAAAAATAACCAAAAACATCGCTGAAGCCAATATGTACTCCGTCGCCGCCTGTCCGCGATTGTTTTTTAGCATAACTTTCCCCACGCTATTAATTTATCGGTAAATCGTGACAATTGCAAGGGGTAATTCCGAAACTTCCCATCTTGGTCATTGCGAGGTACGAAGCAATCTCATAAAGAGATCCTCCATGGGATTGCCACGGCCCCACCTGTGGTGGGCCTCGCAATGACGGAACGAGAAATTTTTAAAATCTGAATTTAACGGCGGCGTGGTGCGTGGTCCCTAAAGCGCCCAAGGGCACGATGGCGTAATCAAAACTCATGTTGTAGAGGGTTTCACTCTCGGTCTCAACACCCAAACCCATCGATACTCCGCTAGTTCTCTGCAAACTAAATTTCTTAAGAAATCCGAGCGACGACTCCCCTTGGTCATCAGAGGTAAAATAACCAAAACGCAAGCTAATCGTTCCGAATTCCTCGACAGAAGGCAAATTAATATTAGCTCCGGCTCCTATGCGCAATTTCGAGTCCCGATCCCCAATCAAATCCAAAGAACTAGTTAGGTAGTCATGCATTCTCCAAGCGAAACCTCCGCGCAAAGACCAGGGAACCTTTTTAGCGTCGGGGTTAAGGTTTAAAAGACTGGCCCCAAAGGAAAGATTAGGGCTCTTCTTCCATAACACACCAGCATCTACAGCCGGGTTAAAAGACGAGCTTAACGAATAATCTTCAAAGATGCCCTTTATCCCAACTCCCATAAAAAACTGCTCCGTGGGCAAGCTCCACGCGAATGCCGTAGATACGTACCCTGTTCTCACAAAAACACTGCTATTTGAAATCGGCAGGCCATTTTCATCACGAACATCAAAGTCACCCATAGTGTAATAAACCGCGCTAAAACCAAGGTTAGAGCGCAGATGGGGCTGTCCATAAGCAAGATAGTTTCCCCTGAAGCCATCAATCCATTCGCTAATACCAAAGGCAAGCTCCCGCGAATTGGCCCTGGCCAATCCCGCCGGATTAAAACCCATGCTCTCGATACCATCGGCTATGGCGACATAACTTCTTCCCAAGGCCAAAGCTTTAGGATTACCGGCACCAATCTTCAAAAATTGCGCCGATGAGGTACCTACGTCTTTGTCGCTAGCGAAAGCCGAGGAAACTAAACACGCAGTCATTACGAGGGCCAAGCGAAGAGACGTCGTAATCCCATTTCCTCTGTCATTGCGAGCGTAGCGAAGCAATCTCATCAAGGAATCCTCTATGAGATTGCCACGGCCCCGCCTGTGGTGGGGCCTCGCAATGACCGAATGGGAAATTTCTGTCATGGCACTAAAATCTTCTTCCTGGTTTGCAAGAATTGCACACTGCCGCCCACGCTGTCCGCCCGTAAGGTATAGAAATAAATGCCTCGAGCCACCTTGCGGCCAAACTTGTTATCCAAATCCCAATTAATCGCGGTTGTCCCGCACAAACTCGTACCGCCGCGCTGGAAACCCAAGTTTCTTTCCAAGAGCAGATCTCCACCTAAGGTATAAATCCTGAGATCGACTGTCGCGTCAATCGGGACCAAAGTACATATCTTAACGGGCGATTTTGTGGCCGGGTTGGGATAGGCGAAGGTCTGATCGTCAAAAGTTGACTGCGGATCCACAAAGCCTAACCGCAAAATGTTCACATTGCCGGTGATAATATCGTTGGCGGCACTATTGCGTTCATCTTGGGCTGTTAATCGAAAAACATAGTTTCCATCAGGCAATTGTTTCTGAAATAGATTAATCCCCTCCCAAGATTCGGTGATGCCGGTCCGTCCCGGCCGTGGCCCAAAGATTCTAAACACCAGCGACTGATCCTCCGCTGGAAAAGGCTGTCCGGCTAAATTAAACTGCGTCCCGGGCTTATAAAACTTTAAATCGATATTCATCGACTCGGACAACTGGTAGCTTATCTCAGCCGCGCTAGAGTCCGGCAAAAGAGGCGCCACGGCAACGTCATACACTCGCAATAAGTTAACCGTTAAGGGAATATTCACCGTGGAACTTGTAGTGGAAATAGAAAACTGATCTTCGGCCAATATGTTCACCGTGGTCGCTATGGTGGTTTGGCGAATGCCCGCGAAGTTGGTCCCATCCCAGAATTCACGATTCACGATAAAACCCTGCCTAGGCTCTCTATCTACCAATGTATTAATTAAATTGCCTTGCCGATCATTAATCGTGAGCGTGACGATAGCGTCACGAGAAAGGGTGTATTGAATTTCAAAGGGTTCAAGCGGAATATTGATCGTCGCGGAAGAATTTTCCGTTGTCGCGAAAGTTGGCGCGATCTGGGAATTTAAAATTAAAATTTGCCCGCGAGAAACAGGAATTTCTTTGATTATGGAGTCAGTGGCGAAATTGCCACTAGCGTCATGCGCCTTCAAAACCGAAATATAATTTCCGTCATTCACGAATAAGCCATTTCCGTTGGTTCCATCCCAAAATTCCGTAATCGGAGTTCTCCCGGGCCTGGGACCGGAAATACGCCGAACAGGACCAAATATGGGCTGGAGATCAGGCCAGACGCCATTAAAAGTAGTCGATGGCGGGTATATGGTCCACTCAATATCCATCGGCTCACTAAGAGCGTAAGAAATTTTAGCGACATCAGAGGAACCCTGTAAAATGGGAGAAGTGGCGCCGCCGGCTACGCGCAAAGTATCCACCGGAAAGAAAGCCGTTATAGATGAAACCCGATTAGGAAAAAGAGTGTCCGTCGCGTTTAATTGCACTAAATAGACACCGCTGGACACTCGGGCCCCCGTAAAATCACGGGCGTCCCACCCATTGGTCGGCGGCTCCGTAAGCGTAGTTCTTCCGGAACGCGTTTCCGCGTTGACCAATGAGACTACCTGGCACCCCGATGACCGACCGCAAACGCCCGAGGACACATATCCTCTTGCTGGATCCGTGGAGCTCCTGCTGACATACTGACCGCTTGAGGCCAAAACCTGCAAATTCACCTTCGCGTCCCTTCCTAAAAAGTAACTAAAAAAATAAGGCGCGATACCATTGATCGGCGGTGTAGACGGCAAAACCCCGGGAATGATTTGCACCTGCGAGATTGGCACTAATCCACGAACAATGGGAATAGTTCCCGTGAGATAGCGGGATGTCGTAATTACAGATGTTGACCCACCCGCTTCCGATTCTTGGGCCCACAAGCTAAAAACGTAACTGGCGTCTTCCATAGGCACGCCATTGCCATCCCTTCCATCCCAGACTAATGAAGAGGGACTTCTGGCGGGAAACGTGTTTCTATAACTGCGAACAAGCATACCCTGGCAGGCGGCCAAATCCGATGTGCCCGGACAATTGGCCGGATGCACGGAAGCTATGCTGGGACTAAAATTAGGATCCCCAAATACAGCAGAAGATTTCCATATATCAAAATAAGCAGTCGCGGCTTCGGTAAGCGTTAAATTAATTCCCGCGAATCCAGTTGAGTCCGTCGTTAAAGGCTGAACCGTTAGATCAATGATTTGCAGGGGGTCAATTGAGATAGAGCGTTCCGCTTCATTGGCCTGATCGTGCGTTGCCCCCTCCGCGGCGATGGCGGAGCCGGAACCGGAATTTGGATCCCAGGCGAAAATCTTAAACACATACGTTCCGGAACTGGCCAAAACGCCTCCGGTAGTGCGGCCATCCCAAGTATCAACATTACCAAAAGCACCCTGCGTTGTATCCTCTCCCCAGCGCGTTTGATTATCCACCAGCCTCCTTACGATCGGATTACAATTTGCGGTAGCAACCGTATGATTGGGATGAGTGCCGGTTAATGAATAGGTACAGTCGTCAACATTCTGGTCAGCTTTATCTTTGTAAACATCAATAGTTACATAACCCGTTTTTGAGAGCTTATAGTTAATAAAGATTGGAAAAGACTGTACTCGAGACGCGCCAACAACCGTGGGGCTGGATATTACAGAGTGGATATCCATCACATCAACCTGAACCGGCAACTGCCCCGCGCCAGGATAGGCCATGGTTGCGGTGAATGACGCGTCGGGAGACGTGGAAAACTTGACTTCCGTTGAAGCTTCATAGGTTCCATTAACTTTTCCAAAACCTCGATCATCCACTGCAAATGCTCCATCCCAAACAATGCAAAGGTTTGAAGGACAGGTGGCGCTTGCGGCGGATCCATAATTTGGAAAGTTATAAGTGCGCACTGTCTCTCTGGTAAGTGTGTTATTTTGAACTCTTACGCGTTTTATTTCAAACTTAAACTCCGATATGGCACAGTGAGTTACCCCCGCCCAAGCTTCGTTGCGAACAATAAACACCGTTTTGCTGCTGGGAAGCGTTGGTCTTTCAAAATCAACGGCTATTGTCGTTGGTGTTGCATTGGAAGACGTTCTGAGGTCGGCCCAGGGAACAGTTGGTCCCAAGCCACCATCAAGGGGAGCGTTATAGGTTCCCGAGGCAGGACAAACCGGATCCGTAGTGGTCAGGTTAGTATCGGTATGAGTGGAATAATAGACATCGATGTGGCTATACTTAGGACTACCGGGATCATGCGCCCAAAGATTTTGAGGGGATATGGAAATAAAGAAAGGCAGAAAAAGAAAAGGCGTTAAATAACTCTTCCCCCACCACATGTGGCTAAAGAATACTATTTATTTTTGCCGATTAGCAACCAGGCTGGATGGAATTTATTACGCTACCACTTCGAGTTTTTTGATGCGTTCTTCGTGGTTATCAATCCGGAGATTGGTGACATCCTGTTTGTTTTCCAGAATCGTCACGCGGGGTTTTATATCTTCTCGTAAAGCCCTGACTTCATTTAGTATCTTCTCGTTACCGTTACGAATATCACGGGAAAGTTCTTCGATGATCATATTCGTATTTTCCTGAAATTTATCCTGCAGTTTCTTGTCGAAAGTTTTCGACAAGGCCTTGAGATCGGCCTTGGTGGCTAAATCTGATTTCGAATCTTGTTTTTTGGGCATGAAAGAATTATAGCAGCTTCGCGTTAGGTTTTAAGAATTAAAAGAACCTGGTGATTGTTTTTTCTAGTTCTAAGACTTTTTCCTCCAGCAAACCACCCGCGTCTTCCGTGGCGTCTTCAATAGCCGCTATTTTTAACTCCAGTTCTCTGCTTCCGGCGCTATTGTCAATGACGAATTTATTCCTTGCCTCGTAGTAGCGCCGCCTGGCGTACTTGTGCAATTCGGTATCCAGCTCTTTCATGTTCATCCTCCTTGCCATAGCCTTCATACCCTTTTAATGTAAAGGCAAAACCGTTGCCTTGCAATAGGGAATTTGATTTTTTCTTGTTTGGCCTAAATTTGGAGGGACTTAAAGACTTACAGACTCAAAGACTTAGAGACTCTTATTTACGATTTTTCCGGTAGGACCTGTGAATGAAAAATAAATCCATTGCGCCCGCGAAACTTCACTTGATAAAGCGCCCTATCCGCGCTCGCCGTTATCGTCTCTAGCGTCGCACCATCTTGAGGATAAACAGCGACTCCGATACTAGCTGTAATTTTCAACTCTTTGGGCGGACTGGCCGGATACATTAAAATAATTTCCCGAACGGCATTTAGAATTCTTTCCACAACCACTTTGGCTTCTTCTTCCGTGGTATTCGCCAAGAGAATAGAAATTTCATCGCCGCCCCAACGCGCCGCGAAATCGCTTTGGCGAACCACGGTTTGAATCGTCTGCGCTACGGCCTTAATGGCGCGATCCCCCATCTGATGGCCATAAGTATCATTGATTTCTTTAAAGAAGTCCAAATCCAAAAGGCACACCGCGAAAGAACTATTGCTTCTGCTCGCCCGGTAAAGCTCATCGCTAAATTTCATGTCAAAAAATCGTCGATTGGGCAGGTGCGACAAGGCATCGTAAAGCGACAGCTTCTCCACCTCGCCAAAGAGGCGGGCGTTATCCACCGCCAAGGCGATCTGCCCCGCGAAAGACTGCAACAAGTTTCTCACGTCTCGGGAAATCGGCTCCTGGCTTAAAAGATTATCCACCACTAAAACTCCGATTTCCTTGTGCTGAATTTTTAAAGCGATATAGAGAACTTTGTCGTGCTTATCTAAAGAATGTTCCAAAATTCTAGACCAAGGGTCCAGCCTCAAACGCTGATTAAGCAATTCAATTAAAGACACCGATTCGCCCTCCTCAAGCGAATAGCTTTCCTCGGTTAAGCTTTTGATTTCCCCGCTTAAATTAATCTCCACTTCACCTTTTAAATTTTTCTCCATGGGATCAACTAAGTAAAGCCTGATACGGTCAAAGTGAAAAAGTCGCTCCATGCCTTCTAGAATTAAGCGCAGGCGGTCTTCCAGGCGTAAACTGGTTACAAAAAGCCAAGAAAGCTCGCTGAAGGACTCAATTTGCTGGGATTGATTTTTTAATTTCTGCTCTAGCATGCTAAGCTCGAGCCACTCACCCACCTCTTCGCACCAGGCCAACAGAAGATCAAACTTAGCGTCTCGCGCGATCCGCGCCTGCAAAATTCCCTGCGTTGGGAATTCGGTCTTACTGCCCGCGTCCACGCCTAAACGAACAAAAACACTATAAAAAGGATCCTCAGGTTCACTCGGAGCTACGTAGACATTTTTTTCTCCGGCAATTAAGGCGTGCAAGACGCTCCCTTTCCAAAGGGGTTCTTGGTGCTCTCCGGAGGCGATGTCTCCGGATTTCTCCAAACGCAAATATTCTTTCAGGGTATGAGAAGATTCTTCCACTAAAAAAACACTAGCCGCCTCGATTTTGGTCTCACGATGCAGAAAAGCCAAGGCTTGGTGCAATAAGTTATTTAAATTAAGACCGGATTTTCTTAATTCTCTTCTTAATCGATGAAGAAGAACGTACTTTGAATCAAACGATACTTCTTTGGTGTCCATGGGTATTTCCGTACAATGCCACAACTAAGCGATACTCCGAGGCCGCGCGCGCCAAATGAGCCGCTAGAGTGTTGGTGTCGCTAAAACCGTCGCGAAGCGCTTTTAAAATCACATCCTCCATTGTTTCCTCAAAAATCTTATCTAAAGATGCCAAGAAAGGCGCATCGAGCAGGCGACGTTTAAAGGGCTCGCTCGCTAAACAAACCTCCAGCACCATGGGGTCCTTAACACAATCAAAAAACCCCTCCCACAAGTCGCCTTTGGTGGGAAGGAGTCCCAATGTCTGGCTGATATCAACCCAGGTTTTAGGGTCAAAAACAGAATCTAAGAAATTAAGCACCGCGTCAGTTTTGGATTCTAAAGCGTCACGAGTCACAGCCAAAGCGTACTCCTGGGTAGGCACCACGCGGCGATTGGCTTTAGGCGGCAACATGGAACCGACCCTCGGATCGCCCTCCCTAATTGAGCGAGGCATGGTAAAGCCCAAGGAGCAGAAAGCGTGATCGGGAAAACCGCTCACGTTTGAATAATTGTTGCTTAGCAAAAAGTTGCCATGCGTCTGGCTACTGCGCGCGGAATCAATAAAAATATCGATCATGGAAGCCAGGCCTTTGACGGCTTCGATTTGGGTGAAAGCGGGAGCTAAATTAAGAGGATCCAAAAACTCCCCTCCAAAACTCCAAATCCACCACAAACTTGACACGCAGTCAGCGTGGGTGAACTTTCCGGGCAGGGCGTTCTCCAAAGTTAAAGCGCGAATGGCCTCGCCTTTTCGTCTCAGTTGCGCAACGGCTTCCAAACTCGCGCGCCAGCTGGAATAATCCTCCAAATCTTCCGGGGTTTTACCTAAGCGCCTTAAAATATCTTTGCGATAGGACAAGGTCATGAAACCGACAAGCCAAGGCAACGATAAAATTTTGGCGCCTTTGGCGGAAGAAACACTTCTTTCGCTAAGAGTTCCCGCTAAATTTTCCCACCGTCCTCGGCTGCTCAAATCGAGTTCTTCAATGGAAGCAAAAAGCTTTAAATATTCAAAAGAGCTTTCCCAACAAAGAGGGTATTCAATGATATCGGGGTAAAATTTATCTTCTAATTTGTTTTTGACGGCCGCGACGCACTCTTGCCAGAGTCTGGCCTGAGGCAAAACGCGCCAATGAATCATTTCCCGGTCCAAACCATTTTGGCTAGCGCGCTCGGTGATCAGGCGAATCGCTTCGTTAGTCGCCTCCGCGTCGTTTCTTTCTAGAACCCAAACGTTTAACATATTTTATTGCCATT
>Ga0209515_10002188_pt1 | contig 30590 bp, 38 predicted proteins | sample Subgroupgradi54m_FD_187454 | JGI IMG/M metagenome (GOLD analysis project Ga0209515, IMG submission 187454) | Subsurface groundwater microbial communities from S. Glens Falls, New York, USA - GMW60B uncontaminated upgradient, 5.4 m (SPAdes)... ... | reverse complement strand
TAGTTTGCCATCCTTTACCCGAAACAAAGCACGAATATCAAAACTTTCCCTGCTTAAAGGACTTTTAATAGGACTCTGCTCAGAAACTACTCCATCATCAACGAATATTACGGCCGGTCTCCTGGAAATTCTTTCCATAACATTACTTTTTCTTGAGCTTTTGGTAAACGTAAAAACCAATGGCACCAACTATTAGCACTATTACTACAGCATCCAGCTTATGGAAATAAGGACCAATTGAATGCCAGTTTTGACCTAAGATAAATCCGATCCAAGCTAATAAGTATGACCAAATCAAAGACCCGATAAAGGTAAGTGTAATAAACCGCAACAATGGCAGTCTGGCAAAGCCACAAGGCAAAGAGATAACAGTCCTGATTCCCGGAATGACCCGGCTTCCCAAAACCACCAAATCCTTAAATTTATTCAGTAAGACCTGAGTCTCATCCAACTCTTTTTCTGAAATTAAAACCCATTTACCGAATTTCCGGATAAATTTTCTGACCAGCTTCTCATGTCCATAAAAACCAATTGAATAGGCAATCAGGGAACCAATGACGTTTCCTAAGGCTCCGGTCAATGCCACCAGGTTTAGGTCAAACCTGCCGGTGGAAGCCAGGAATCCGGAAAAAGGCATAATAATTTCTGAAGGCAAAGGAATTAAGGCCGACTCTATTGCCATGGTCAGAATAATGCCCGGATAACCCAGAGTTGAGATGATATTAATGATCCACTGTGCTAAACTTTCAAGCATGCTTTACATTGTATCAACACCAATAGGAAATTTAAAAGATATCACTTTACGAGCGTTGGAGACTCTGAAATCAGCTGATGCTATTATTTGCGAGGATACGAGACGAACTTCATTACTACTTACTCACTACAGTATTAAAAAGCCGCTGATTATATTAAATGACTATAACGAGGCAAGTTCTGTTGAGTCTCTAGTATCCAGGCTGAAGAAAGGACAAAATCTGGCTTTGGTTTCTGATGCCGGAACTCCTTTAATTTCCGACCCTGGCTATAAGCTGGTCCGTCAATGTCTGGAAGCAGACATTGAAGTAGACTCGATCCCCGGACCATCATCTGTAATAACTGCTCTAACCCTGTCCGGCTTACCACCGGATAAATTTTTATTCCTGGGGTATTTACCGGAAAAACCCGGACATAGAAAAACCTGGCTGGAAAATCTGAAAGAATTAACCGATGTGACAGTTATAATTTTTATATCACCACATAAAATGCAACGGATTTTAGAAGAAATGAAGGAGACTTATGGGGATATTGAAGTAGTGCTGGCTCATGAATTAACCAAGGTTCATCAGTCTGTGGACAAGAAAGAAATCAGTGAATTTCTGAAAACTCTCAAAAACCCTAAAGGGGAATACACTTTGCTTTTTAGAATTTAATATGACCAGAATTGAAAGTGCAGAAGGTAGTGTTGATTTACAAAGCTTACAAAGTCGGGTCATTGCCGGTGATCAAGAGGCTTCGGGGGAGTTTTATCAATATGCCTTAGGCAGAGTACCAAAAGGTCTTTTCCGCTCCTTACCAGATCCGGAAGATTTCGTACAAACTATTGCCATTAAAGCAACAAACAGATTCCATCTTTTTCAGCTACCTCCTACAACCCCTCAGGAGCCGCAAGAACCAAATGGATTTGACAGGGCCATCAATAGCTGGATTTATACAATTGCCTTAAACACCAGAAGAGATTTTTTCAGAAAACAAGCTAGAGGTAGTACTTTTGATTCATCAGATATGGAAGGTTTGGCTGATTGACCACAACCAGAACCTGAGTTAAGTAGTACTTTTTATAGCCAATCTTTACAGGAGGTTTTGGACAAAAAAGCTAAAGATCTTTTAACTCCGGCAGTTTACGAGGTAGTTTCCCTAAGATTACAAGATCATGAACTCCCGGCTATAGCAGAGGCTCTTAATTTAACAGGTGTAACTGCCAGGCAGAGATTGTCCAGGGGCAGAAAAGTCTTGGTGGAACAGTTTATTAAACCTGCCGGATTAGAACCAGCTGCAAGATTCGGAAATGCAATTCAACAAGCGGCACATAAGGGAAACATAGAATCTGTAAAATTTTTGGGGATGTATTATATTACAGAACAAATAGCCCAAACTTATTTACAAACCAGAAGCATGCAGGTTGATATCTCTCTATTAGAACAAGGTTATTTATTAGCAATAAACGCATTATCAAGCAGCGAATATGAAAATACCAGGGTAAAGAAATTACTACTACGTCATCAAAATAGACTATATGTTCACCCGGATCAGATCAGTCAAATCCAGAGTATTATTGATCAGGCATTACCTTTCAGGGTTCCACCGCCCGAACCAGGTTATTTACGTTTAAGTTCATTCGCTCATAGCGGAAGTGATTATGGAATTTTGGTGCGGGCTGCAAGAAAAGGAGCGTTTGCAACGATTAAACAAGGCCACTGGTGGTGGAGTACCCAAGAGGCAGTTGATCAGTTCAGACAAATAAAATCTTAGCTGGCTCTTTTTAGAATCATTCGCCTTTCTGCCTGGTGGAGGAAGTCAGGCAGGGAGGGGATTTCATATCTTTCAGTGACAATTCCATAAACACCTTTTTCCACCAGGAAATCCAGCAGATCCTGGTTTAAGGCTAAAGAACCGTAGGCTATAAATGGTACTTTGGACTTATGTAACAGCCTAATCCCCTCCTCAATGAACTTTAGAACTCCTGAAGTCTGGTGCTTATAGAAAGCCATTTCCTGGGCCTTGTGGTCATAGCCGCTTAAGTGCGAGGATAACTCATCCAGATTTAGGATAACTCCATCTATCCCCTGAGTTAAATAGTCTTCCAGGTTGATCATGTTCTCCGGAAGGGCCAACTCCATCCAGATTTGAAAATTATTTTTGCGGTTGAGCTTACGTGCGGCCAGCTCACGCTTTAGCTGCAACAACTCATTAACGCTTCTGACAAAGGGCACCACTACATTTATATTATGCAGGCCTTGCTTGTTTCTGGCAAAGAGTATGGCCTCCAGCAAAGGATCCAGCAGGCTTTTTTGATGAATTAATCTTAAACTGCCGCGTATTTTCCCCATACCCTCAGACAAGTCAGCCAATTTTACCAGAATCGGTTTTTCCGGAAAAGTTTTACCAGCTTCCACCAGCTTAAAAATCAGCTCTTCCAAAGAAGTCTGCGGCTTGTTTAAATCAAAGATTTTTTCTGTAGAAATGTAAATACCATCGATATCACGTTCAATCACCAGACCTTGGGACAAATCCAGAAAGACTTTAACTGTGGATTTGTTCTTGTCATGAGCTTCGGGCTCAATTAGAGATTGCCACGTCCCCTTCGACTCGCTTCGCTCGCTCAGGGTCCTCGCAATGACACTGCCCGTGTAAGGCTTTATTCCAACCAATTTGAGCCCCCCGTCCACCATCCATTCATATTCATGCGGAATAAATAATTTCTTATTGGCCTTGATTACCAGCTCAGATAACCCATGAGCATCATTGGGGTGAAGCTTGCCTTTATAAGAATTAATTACCACATCATCCTGCAGCGGATCAAAATAAGCCAGTCCATACGCCTCCATCTTTTTTATAAAAATTACCAGGGCTGGAGTCAAACCTTCGGTAATATCCGGATAAAAACCGTCTTTCCAAAGCCTTTGTTTAATTTCCTCCAACCACTGGTCTAGTAAAAGGAGCCAAAGCTGATTTACGCCGCTAGCCACATAAGGCGTCCCCTTGGAGGCTAGAAGAAATTTATTATGGGGCTTAGTTTCTGTTATTAAAATCTCGGGGATAGGGGTTCTGGCTATTTCTTTTTTTACTAAAGTTAAGCTTTGCTCAAAGATTTCTTTCTGGGAAAACTGATAATGTTCTAAAACAGTTTTTAAATGTAGCTCGGGAGCACTTATAACTATTCCACTGCCAACCGGAAAACCAGCCCGGGCCAGCTTTGCCAAAGTTACATTCAGGGAGCCAAAAATTTGACCATCCTCCGATCCAATATGTTTTATGGGCAGAATTTCTAACATTTACTGTAGTTTAATATTATCTCCTACCTTGATATTAAGCTGTTTAACCGTACCGGCATTAACTTCCAACACTTTATCTACCAGAGTATTAGCAGAGAAAATAGTTAAAGAAGAATCAGGCGCGCCTGGGATCGGTGCCGGAACATTTTCGGAAATATCAACCACTCTGGGACCACTGATCCAGATAAAATCCAAAGCAAACTGCATACCCTTCATCCAGAAAGGATATTTATCTTCTTTATCAAAAACAAACAGCATTCCTGAATCAGAGGCAATGGAAGGCTTTCCGCCTAAGCCCTTACTTCTTTTATCCTGGTTGTCTGCTACCTCTACTTTAATTCTGTCATTATTAATTAAAACTTCCTGTCCGGAAGACGACTGTGACAAAAAAGAAGTTGAACCCTTAAAAAAACTGCCAAAGTAAAGAAATAAACAAATAGCTACTACTGCCAAAAGCAGTATTGACTGGATTGCAAACTTTTTCATACTAATTTAAAGGTATCATACTCAACAACTTCCCCACAAGCCTTTTTTTAGCTGTTTGGCAATATCCTGCGCCTGCTTAAACTGCCCGTCATATTTTACATCCGGGGGATAAGTTAAAACTCTGGCAAATCCTTCTCTGACAAGTAGATCATTTACAAACAGTGTTTGGCCATCAGGAAGAGGTAAAAAGATATACCGAAGTATACGGCCGTATTTATCTGTTTCTGAAACATCCTTTTGTAGAATTACCGTTTTCCCGGTCAGCAAACTCTTGGTTTCATTAGAGGCTTCTTTACCAAAACAACCGACCGGTCGCTTAGGGTCAACTGTTTCCGGAGTATCCATACCAATAAAGCGGACAGTTTTTTCCATATTTGCACCTATTGAAACCACAATGGTATCCCCGTCAACTACCCGGGTAACTTGGACGCGCTCTCCTTCTACTCCGGCAATGGCAGAGCTGGTGGCAATTGTGGGCTGGACTTGACTAACCGCAGTAGGAGAAGGGGTAGAAGGAAGAGAAGAAGTAGCAGGATGGTTTAAACCGATAAAGAGAACGCTTACTCCGATAATTATAATCAGAAAGCTAAAGATTACTAAGAGCTTAGTGTTATTTGCCATTGTCAGAAACCCACATTCGTGGGAGATCCTTCGCTAATCGCTCAGGATGACCCCGATTAAATCGGGGTCAGTTCGTAAACACCTGAGTAAACATTTTGCCATACACTCCTCCGTCCAGAACGCCTATTCCGATTTTATTAAAATCAGTGGATAAAATATTGGCTTTGTGACCCGGAGAATTCATTAAACCTTTGTGAGCCGAATCCAGCGTGGGCGCATAAGCCAGGTTTTCCCCCACCACCAGAAAATCAATCCCGGCAGCTGTAGCCCGATCAGCCACAGTTTTTCCTTCAGGAGAGTAATGGGAAAAATAGCCCCGCCTAAACATATCTTCACTATGAGCCCGGGCGATGGCCCGAAGCTTTGCATCAAAAATTAAAGTCTTTAATCCCCGGCTGACTCTTTCTTTATTAACCAGGTCAATCATGGCTTTTTCTGAGACCTCATCAATGGTAATTTTATCGGTTTGAAAACCAATGTTAATCCGCTCATCGGTTTTTGGCTCAATAGTTAAGAAAGTTAAACTATCATTACTAACCTGGCCAAAGACTTGTTTGACCGGCCCTTCCAGGCTATAGGCATTTTTTAAAACCAGGCTTCCTACCCGGGAATCTAAAACGGCCTTTTTAATGGCCGGCTGGATGGGAAAAGTGGCAAAGAGTACCAAGGTCAGAGCAATAAAGATTAAACCCCTTAAAAAAGCCGGGATCACTGATAAAATCTTTTCTCCTGGTATTTTAAGCAAAGGGATTTTAGGCAGAATTAATCTAACCAGAAAATAGAAAATCATCTCAGAGCCAAACCAACCAATCATAAAACCCAATACTAAAGCCAAACCGTGTGGCACTTTAAAGATGTTCTCAAAAAATTTAGCAGCATAATTGTAATAACTAAAAGAGATAAAAAAAGCTACCAAAAATGAGGCAAAATCCAGAAGCTCCAGAATCAAAGGCCTACCTACAGACTCCAGGGCAAAAATAATTAGAGTACCAATAATTATCAAATCCACCCAGTTCATTAACTATAGTGTAAACTTAAATAAATGAATATTAAAGATCAGGTTAATGAATTAATGTTAAATAACAGGAGATGGGCGGGAACTCATCAGTACACAGTGCCTTCTTCCCAGACTTATCCTTACCAGTGGTTGTGGGATTCCTGTTTTCATGCCATTATTTTGACCCATTTAAATGTAAGTGATGCCAAGAAAGAATTGCTTTCCCTGGTTTCCAAACAGTTTAAAAATGGCCTGCTCCCTCACATGATTTACTGGGAAAAGATTGACAAAACAGATTTTCCGGTTATTGAGTGGGGTAAAAAAGACACCTCCACTATTACACAGCCGCCTTTAATAGCCTATGCTGCCTGGAGAATTTATGAAGTCGATCAGGATAAAGCTTTTCTTAAAAAAATCTATAAAAATTTAAAAGCCTACTACCATTATTTGCTGTCGGAGAGAAATCCGGAAAAAAGCTATCTGTTGGGTATTGTTAATCCGGATGAATCAGGAGAGGATAATTCCCCGCGTTTTGATAAACTTCTGGGACTTCCTCCTGTACACTCACTGGATGTAAATTTTAGTAAAAGACTGGAAATTATTTCCCGGCATGCAGCCGGTCAGTCTCCTTTTTGGATAAAGGATGTGCCGTTTAATGTAATTTGCATAAAAGCCCTGCAGAACCTTTCCAAAATTGCCACCACCCTAACTCTTTTTGAAGAGGCGCAAGTTTTTGAAACTCAGGCCCAAATGATCACCAATGCCATGAGAAAACTAATGTGGGAAGATGGGATATTCTGGTCTGTTTATGATAAAGGTTTTAAAAAAATAAAAGTAACATCCTGGGCTATTTTTGTGCCAATGTTTGCCAGGCTTTATACTTTTAAGGAGGCTGAAAGTTTAGTTAAAAATTACTTGCTTAAAAAAGGACGCTTTGACAGGCCTTTTTTGCTACCGACTATTTCTAAAGATGACCCATCATATGATCCCAGCGGGCCCTGGAGAGGAATGGCCGAAATGCTATCTACTCATTTGTCCTGGAGGGGCCCGGTGTGGATGGCGGTTAATTGGTTTGTTTATAAAGGTTTAATTAATTATGGTTTTTTTGATCTGGCCAAAGAAATTAAAAAAAGCAGCTTAAAACTGATTGCAAAATCCGGATTCAGGGAACATTATAACCCGGAAACCGGCCAGGGCTTGGGCGCCAAAAATTTCACCTGGGGCGGCCTGGTTTTGGATATGTGATATTATAGATTATATGGATTCAGGAAAATGTACCAAATGTGGTTCTCCTTTAGGGGAAGTAACCGAGACTAAAACCGGTAAGAAACTACAAAGATGTAGTACCGGATCATGGAACCCTGAAACTCACCAAAATGAAGGGTGTGATTATGTTAAGTGGCTGGAAACTCCACCTCAGGAATTGGATGAGAAATGCCCAAAGTGTGGAGCTAATTTAATTTTAGCTACCACCAGGTTTGGTAAAAAAATGAAAAAGTGTTCTACCGGAGGATGGGATGCAGTTGCTAAGAAAGCCACTGGTTGTGATTATATTGAATGGATTAATGGAACAACCGAACCCTTAGATATGGATTGTCCGGAATGCGGCAAGAAATTAGTATTATTTACAACGAGCAGCGGTAAAAAGATGGAGAAATGTTCAACAGCCGGCTGGGATGCTGCTGAAAGAAAAGCCACCGGATGTACCTATGTGCGATGGTTAAAACCAGGTGAGGTTCCTGTTAGCAACGCCGGTGAAGAATTCCTCCCTCCGGAGCCAGCTGGATAATTTAGCTTATTTTTTAGGGGATTTCTTTTTAGCAACTTTGGCTGGTTTCGCTACTTCTTCCATAACTACTTCTGCTACTTTTTCTTCTACCGGAGCCGCTGGTGTTAATAAACTGATAATCTTATCTAATTTGGCACTAAGCTCATCGAATTTATCCTTACCGCCTCCACCATTTTCACCGGCATTCTTTTTATCACCAAAACAATTGCTGCAAAACACTGGTTTATCTCCGCTTGGTCTAAAAGGTACCTGGCATTTATCTCCGCAATCTGCGCAAACCGCCTCAAACATTTGTCTTTCAGAATCTCTTCCTTCAGACCTTCTGGAATCAAATCTGGAACTGGAACCTCCCTGTTGTTTTTCAAAACAGTCAGAACAGTATACGGGTTTACCGGAAGTTGGTCTAAAAGGTACCTGGCAATTTTTACCACAGTTATCACAAACTGCATCATGCATCTCTACCGGGCCACGATCTCCGCGATCACCAAATCTGGGTCTATCACCAAAAGCAGGCCTGGATCTAAATCCACCTCTGCCCGCTCCGCCCGCAAAGCGAGGCGAGTCTCCACCACCACGATTTCTGTCTCTGTTAAACGGCATAATTTACCTTAGTGTGTAAGTATAACACAATTAAAGCTTAATCTGTATGCTAGAATATTTTAGTGAAGATCTTATTATCCAAAAAAACTTTGGTTCTTTGTTTATTATTAACTCTTTTAATAACTTTGATCAGTCACCAAAAAAGATCTGTTGCTTACTCAACCGTACCTGATAGCGACATGCTGGATGAATTAAGCTATGCCTGGCAGGGAATGAGTATCAGGCAAACCGGAGTACCAATTGGTTGGTCTGATTCCGGAGTTTATCACGGCGGTGATATTAACAAGCGGGGCGAAGTTGGTGGAATTAAAGATTTTTATATTCAGTTTAATGATCAGGGAGTCAATTTTTCCAATATCACTAAATTTAAAAGGCCTTTTTATGCCATTTTGGATTTTAATGTATTTAAACAAACTCAAAGTCGAACTTTAACCGGGATACGGCAAATAGATCTGGTGGCACCTTTTTTTGACCACCCACCTCTGGGCGGCTTAATCTATAGTTTAGGAACCACTGCTCAGACTAAAACTTTTAGTGATGCCACTACTTTTCAAACCCGCAAAATCAGCTTATATCTGGCAATAATAACCAGCTTTTTATTATTTGCGCTAGCTTTTATATTAACCAAAAATTCCTGGGTAGGCGCTCTGGGCGTAGCTATTTATAATTTTGCTCCTTCGTATTTTTTTGCCAGCCGGCTGGCAGTTTTGGAAAATATTCTGGCGCCTTTTGCCCTAACCCATCTGATTATCCTTTATCTGAGCTTCCGCTATCCGGCTAACAGACTTAAGCTGCTGGGCCTGGCTGGGCTGGTGGGAGGGCTAATGATGTTAGTCAAAGAATCCGGGATGGGTTTTGTTTTGGGCTCATTAATATTAATGAGGCTGGAAAAACTATCAAAAAAAGACTTTTACATTTTTATTAAGTTTTTCTCCCTACCGGTTATTTTATATATCATCTGGGGCATGTATTTATCTGCTGATGTATTTTTTAAGGTATTAATTTTTAACAGCAGCCGGCAGTTTTGGGGAGCATTAAATTTCCTGACTATATTTACATCTTTGCGGTTTAAGGATTTTCCTTTTGACGGCTGGTGGATTTTTGGTTTTGCCTCTTTTTTAATTTTAGGTCTTAGAAAAACTAAAACTCCGATTCTCTGGGCTATACCGGTTGCAGTTCACTTAATACTGATTTTATTTTTGGGAGGATATAATTATTCCTGGTATTATTTAGCGCTATCACCATTCCTGGCCTTAGCATCAGCTTTAGTTTTATGGCAGCTATTTGTTTACCCAAATTTTGCGGAGTTAATTACTTTTACCATAATACCTGCTTCCAGTAGCTTGTTTTGGGGAAGAGAGATTACTCAGCACTCACCATCAATAATGGAATACCGGTTACTTTTATTTACTACATTGGGGTTGGGATCCTGGGCCAATCTTAAAAACAATAAAAAAATACTGATGGCCTGGAGAATCTTCTTTGTACTGCTAATTTTAATACTGCTGGTTTTAAATTACCGGTCTTTAACTTACCTAATGTCCCATTGGGGCACCTCTGATTACCCCAGCCTACCATCTACCTAGTTTTCTGTGCGGGTAACCTTCGAGGTTGCATCCTAAACATTAAGACTTTCCCAGGCATAACCTAAAATGTGGGAATTATACCTTTCCCTGGCTTCTTTAATTAATTCTTGCAGCCTCATCCTCTCTTGAGAAAAAGTCTGAGGGTCAAATTTTCTATCTACTCCTCTAAAAACCTTGGAAATACCGAAGAAAAGTCTGGGAATAGCTAAATCATACAAATCTTCCGGATCAATAACCCCCATCTCATAATCTAAATCCACAAAATATACACCCGGACTACTTTCCTGAATAGTAGTACCATACATATATTGCTGGGGTTTTTGATCAGACAAATAGACTCCTCCATTATGGCATTTATCATCTGCATAATCAGCTAAAGAACCTAGGAATCTACCAATAGTTATATTTTCTTCCGGATTCTCACCTGTAAACTGTTTTTTATCAAGACTTTCTCCTTCAACAAAATCAACTACAACAAAAAAATTACGGTAGGCAGTAAACCGCGGCACTCTAATGCCCTGAAAACAACCAAACTCAGTCCAAGCATTAATTACCTGCGCATATCTTAGGTCGATTTCTTCCATGGATCCCCTCTGCTTAAAAGAGGCTAAGTTCCTAACGACTTTTTGCGGGTCTCCTTCTAGGAAACCGCAAGGAGTTAAACTACCAAAATCATGAGGTTCTATCTTACCAGAAAAAATTTCTAAATCTTCAACTCTAATCATTGCTGAATTATACTATGAGTTCACTTTTTATGTATTTGTGCTGTAACTTTCGAGGTTGCAGCGTAAACTCAGGCAGCAGGAGGTGGTTCGTCCTCAAAACCCAGCCGGTTTAATCTGGCGCTAATTCTCATCATTCTTCTTCGTCCCAAGACACTTTCTCCCTTGCTTAACTGCGGATCAGAAAACCGCTCCTGCCAGAAGTCACATAGTGCTACCAACCCATTGATCCGTGTTTGCCTAGCCATTTCTTCAGACATACCTGATGTTTGCAATTCTGCAGTTACAGTTTGTTCTACCCTGGCATCCCCGGCAGTAATGCGATCTTTGGAAGTTAAAGTGCCCAGCTCTGCGAATAATTCTTGAGCATCGGGGGTTAACTGCGAAGCTTGGTTCTCTAATCGATCCAGTTTTTGAGCATTTGCAGAATAATCTTGTTCATTAGAAAGGTAGAGATTATAAACCTTCCTTCTGGTCAATAGTTCAATACTTTTGCGGTAGGCAGCTAAATCCACAGGTGGTGGAGTTGATCTATGAGCAAATCTTTCTGACATTCCGCGTATAAATTCCCCAAACATATTTCGCTAATTATATCATTTAGACAGATACTGCGGACGGAAGCAGTTGATCTACTGTTGCTAAAGCTACTTCTAATCTTCCGCGACTGGTTAAACGGACTGCTATTTCTATCCTTGGTTCCAGAAAAAGGGCAATGGCTCTGGCCCGGGAATCTTCCATTGGACTACCATAATTATCAATAGTTTTAGTGCCATTTAGAACCCCTCTAAGCTTTCGGGCAAAAGAGCTGGCCTCACTTGGGTCAATTGGTAAATTACTACTATTTTTAGCTTCCAAATATGCTCCGGTTAAATAGTCCTGCCAGTTTTCCCTTGCCTCTTCCCCGGCAGACCTTGGAAGTTCTAAAGAAATATAACTGGAGCCGGTTACGTATTGATTACTACCATCAAGCCGGGTTTCTCTTATTTCCCTAGTTTTACAGGTTAATCCCCAGGCATAAACATAACCTGCTCTTTTCGGTAAGTCTCCGGGAACAGACCTTGCTAAATAAAGTAAAGGGTCTTTATCCGTTTGTTCGGTTTGCATTGGCACACATTATAGCAGATGAAGCTGGCAGGGATTTAATAATTCTCCTGGCAAGTCCAGAAAGGTGCCTAAATTCCAACCATTATGTTTGGCCAGAAACAAATGACCGCAAACACTGGTTCCCTGAGTTTTGTGAAGGGCTATGATCTTCTCATAATCAGCAATTGCACTTTGTTTATCAACCAAATAGTAATTATGAATGTCTCCTCTGTTCATCAACGCTTGTATATAGTTAGGATTTAGCGAAAGAGCTTTATCTAAATCCGGCAGAGCATTTTTATACAGATATTATTACCGGTTTCCAGTTACGGGCTAATTTAGAAGCGTAAAAATAAACAATCCAGGTAATGAATGCTATAACTGCTAATAAAACCAACAATTTCATCTAACTCAATTGTATCACTTACATCAGTAAATCAAAGTGATTTGATAAATAATGAACATTCCAAAACCAATGCTTAATATTCCGGCTAAAAGCTGGAGCTTTTTTTCTATGCTGGGAAACCTGCTAGCAGAAAAGCTAAAAGGTAGGCCTATTAGAAAACTCATCATCGTCATTCCCAGGGTAGATCCTAATCCAAAGAATAAAATATAGTAAACTCCCTGGCTAAAAGAAGATATCGTTGATAAGACCAAAAGTACTAAGGCTCCGGATCCGGCTAAACCATGTACCATTCCTATTAGATAAGAGGTGCTATGTTTTCTGCTTTTAATATCTTCGTGTTCACCATGTGCATGTAGTTTAGGTCTGAAATTTTTAACAGTCCTAAATCCCAGAATTACTAACATTATTCCTACAAATAGTTCAAAAGAAAGAGCTAATTTTTCTGGAATCGAAAGCTTAAGTAGTAAAATAATGATCCCCATAATAAACAAGGTAGTAGTATGACCAAGACCCCAAAATACTCCCACCAGGGCTGCCTTTAGAGAATTTTTCTGTTCAGATACTATGGTGGAAACTGCCAAAACATGGTCTGCTTCAAAGGCATGCTTAACCCCTAGAATAAAACCCAGACCTAGGGTAATAAATAAAGAAATCATTTTATGGTAAAAATTGTAACATAGAAGTATAATTAGGTGTAATTGGCCCGGTAGCTCAGCGGTAGAGCAGGAGACTTTTAATCTCTTGGTCCTGGGTTCGATCCCCAGCCGGGTCACAAATTATGTAGGCACGTTTTTTGAATCTGGTGGGTTCTAGAGAATCTTGACGGCGTAAATTCTCAATTTTGAGCTTCATTTTGGTTCAAATCCCTGATGGCTGGATTATTTTAGATTCTTCTCAATCCATTCCTCAACAGGAATAGTCTGATCATAAACCAAAATATTTTCATCTTCAGATGGTCTCTCAAAATCTTTTAAGTAACCTTTAAATTCTTCTCCTGGCCAATGGAATCTTTCTTTTGTTTCCTTATTTTTCTCCCATCTTTTCTTAATTTCTTCAATGGGAATATCTATTAAAATAACTTTTGTTTCAAATCCATGATCTTTTGCAACTTTTCTAGCCCTATCTCTCCATTCTCTAGTAATCCAAGCATATTCATTCGCGATATTTTTTCCTTTGGAAAGATATTTTACAATTAATCTATCTGCCTCCTTAAATATTTCTTCCCAAACTTCATCTGGTACATCATCATCTCCAACATCTCTATATCCCTTGGTAAATTTTAAATCGTCAATATTTATCCGTGCAAAACCTAGTTTGCTCTCTAACTCTTTAGCCAGAGTTGTTTTACCTGAATATGGAAATCCTACTAGTAAGTATTGCGTTGGTTTTTTCATATTATTTTTTTAGTTTCACTATTATTCTCTTAAGAGTCTTCTTAACTCATAAATGACTCGGAAGAAAAAAAATTCTGAAGCTACCTTTAAATCTTTAATATGTACTTCTTCAAGAGGTGCAGATCTAAATCCAATGGATCCAACATCGGAATTAGTTAACGGTAAATAAGGAGTTGGCTTTTCTGATGACATCTGTTCACTGTATTTTTGGGGAAATTCTTTAAACACAAGTGAATATGTCGGTAATTGCATGGAAAACATTTTTTCATCTATGGTCATGGACAATAAGTTATTTTTCATAACTATCTCTACTGAGATCCATTTATCAAGCCAATCAATTAACGGCTTTTCATCAGTAATTGTGGGTCCAAGATCTTCCCACAGTTGATTATTATTAATATGTGGTCGGAATCCGCTCTCATCAATCTTCATCATATAATATTGCCCCAAATTGTGAGCCCTATAAATAATTCCAAATCCTCTTTCGAGTTGGTTTTTTCCCGGCTTTTGACCATAAGAGATATTCTTGGGAATAAAAAACTTAAAGGTCATTACATAATTTCTCCAAGAGCGATTTTTTAAGATCATTCCTAGTTGAGACCATTTGATTTTAATAACATTGTCTTCAATAATTACTGCGCCTTGCAAATCCCAGTCTTTCAATCCGCTTGAAGATTTCCAAGCGTAGCCTCTATTTCTAAAATACAAATCTTTAACACATAGAAAAAAGAGCGATGTTAAAAATAACAACCCAATTATTGAAATTAGAAATAAAATGTGCGTAGGGGTAGAAAAATTAGTTATCTTCAACAACAAATTAGTTGGCATGCTGATCAATTCTGTATTGACAAGATTAGTTGTTAACAAATACCCAGCAATTGAAAAATATAATAAAATTGAGAATATGATTAGTGCGATTGAATTGATTAACCATCTTCTTGAACGGTCATTTTTTAAGCCTTCAATTAAACCCTGTAGAACTTTTAGCGCTGCATCAGTCATGGCAGTATTATATCTGATTCTTCGTCTTTATTCTGGAGTTTTTCCAGTAAACCATTTCGTTTTAATAACTTTGTTATTTGCCGGAGATTTTTTCTGAATTTTTTCCACTCTTTGAGTTCTAGAATTGGATCAGGCGGCTCACTAGTTAACAGTTATTAACAATAAGTGAAAGAAGTTAACAAAAGATGCGGGATTTGCATTACTGATTGATTTTTGAAATACTAATTACATATGGCTATTGATAATTCTAATAAGATTGACCCGCCCGCTCAGGTTTCTCCTCAGAATTCAATTCCTCAAAATAATCCGCCAATAAAACAAAAAGGTAACTTTTTGTTAATTTTAGGAATTGTCGTTCTTGTTCTTATAATTGGGGCTGTTGCTTACTTTCTGGGTACAAAGAACAACCAGAGCTATCAATCCTCGACAACTAAACTGGAAAGTCAACAGCCATCTCCAACAGCCAAAGCCGAACAAAAGATGGTCGAGGCGACACCTAAGTTAGCTGCCTTTATGAGAAAAGGAGAAATCTGGTTAAAAGATTTTGCATCCAATAAGGAATTGAAAGTCTCTAAAACATCAATTGTTGAATCTCCTCACCTATCTTTAGATGGAAGATATGTAGCATATTTTTCAATCATTCATGCTACAGGCGGTTTTCCTAGAGGGAATTTCTATCTTACTAATGCTCAAGGTTCAAATGAAAGTTTATTAGGGTTAACAAACGAATTTGCCAGTAGGATAACTTGGTCAAAAGATGCTAACTACTTGGGGTATATACTATTTCCCGATGGGCAAGCTAGTAAGGCTGTATTATATGATGCGGGGCTTAACAAAAAGATTACAGAGACAGAAGTAAACAGCCTGCGCAAGGATAGCTCAAACATTCCTGAACTTACGATAGATAAATCTTATAATGTTGATCTGAATTGCAATAAACTTGATACAAAATACTTATCTTTCTGCAAAGAGTATGAACAAGTACTTAATAGTGGCGCAAAACCTTATAGTGGCGGATACAAAACTGAACAATACAGCAAATCTCAATATACAAAAGCAAACTACAAATTAACTAGATCAGAACATCTAGATAACGGATTAGTAGTTCTAGAATACTACATAGGAGAACCACAGAATCCAGAATCAAAATGGGGCGAAGGCGGTGGATCATTTGTTCCAGGATATGATGAAGGGGTAACAGAAACCTATACTGTTCTTATTGATGGGTCGACAGGAAAAGTTATAACAGAAATCCCTCTTGCTATTGATACTAATTTTACATTCTAAAGGTTTTCCTCTTTAATTATCTACTTTAAGTAAAGTATTAAATGTCATATAATATCTTTACCGAATGATCCTTGTGGTGAAAGTACCTTACTGTTAGGGAGCGAATGTTGGCAGAAGATTTTCTGATCCATCTAGGCCACAAGGATCGAAATTTTACTCCTTGTAAATCGTCTAATATTCGTCTATAATACGACTATGGAGTATTTCAAGCTCCGCTTATAATACGTCTATATGTTTAATCTTCACTATACAATTACGGATCGTCTTTTAGCAAATATTAAAAGAGTTAATGTTCTAATCAATGAATTAAATAATAGAAGATTTCCGCATATTGTATTAGTAGAGCTTGAAAGAACTGCAAGAGCTGTCTCTACTTATGCCTCAACCAGCATTGAAGGTAATCCACTTCCTTTAACAGAGGTTAAGAAAATCCTCAAATCAAAACCAGCCCACATAAGAGATAGTGAAAAGGAAGTTTTAAATTACAATCAAGCACTACGGAACTTAAATGGAAATCTTGAAAAAGCACAAGTAAAATTATCTCTTAATCTGATCTTAAAAATCCAAAAGCAAATTACTGAAGGATTGCTACCAAAATTTGAATCTGGAAAATTGAGGCAAAAACCAGTAGTTGTGAATGATCCAAGAACCCAAAAAGTTATATATTTACCACCTGACGAAAAAGATGTAAAGAAACTTATAGAAAACCTCATTGAGTTTGTGAATAGTAACCGAAACAAGATTGACCCGCTTATTTTAGCCGGTATTTTTCACAAGCAAATGGTGATGATTCATCCTTTTATGGATGGAAACGGAAGATCAACCCGTCTTGCAACAAAGGTACTTTTGGCTGAGATGGGATTAAACACTTTTAATCTTTTTAGCTTTGAAAATTACTATAACAAAAATGTTACTAAATATTTTCAAACTGTTGGAGAATTCGGCAATTATTATGAACTGGTAGATAAAATTGATTTCACCTCATGGCTAGAATATTTTACCGAAGGAATCATTGACGAACTGTTAAGAGTCCAGAAACTACTTCCGGAAGTTGGTGTCAGTCCAGAGACTAACTTACTGTCTTATCATCTAAAGATCCTCGGATTTATCAAAGAAAAGGGATTTATTGCAGACCGTGATTATGGGAGATTGGTTGACCGAGCAAAATCAACAAGGGCATTAGATTTTAAGAAATTAATAAAACTGGATTTAATCAGTAGAAAAGGTAAAGGCAAAGCAACTTATTATGTTTTAAAGGAAAAGTAAGCTATTACTGATGAAGAGCTCGTTGTCGTATTCCATACTGGAGAATATTACCGAAGATATCTTTTGGAGGGGTTTTGACTATTTTCAAAAGCATAAAGTAGGCGAGATTAAAGAATCAGATAAAAATCTTCTTGGTTTTGTGCATGGATCAGAACTCTATACAGTTGAATTCCGCCAAGGATCTAAATATTTAAAAGCTTATTGTGACTGTCCATATTTTAGAAGCAACCAGGATTACTGTAAACATATTGCAGCAGTAGCTATTGCCCGTGATAGTTCAAAAGGCTTACAGCTTCCTTCTGAAAAAGAAGTTAGTGAGTTAGCTATTGAAATAGTAAGTAATTTCTCTCAAAAGGTAAATCAAATGTTTGAGCATCCTTTAAAAGCAGATTTAGAATTTCTGGCTAAGGCATCTGACTACAGCTCGTGGACAAGACCTCATGCCAGCATACCGCTTAATTCAACAACTGATTGGGTAAGTTTAGAGTTATCAAAGAAAGAAGTTTTAAATGGATTAGCAAAAATTAAACGCCTAGCAAACATAAGAAGATATGATATGTATTTTTGTGCTGGTGAAATATCTGCTGTTTTTGCTAAATCCTTAGATGCAATTGTTTTCCGTCTTAGCTTTACCTCACTGAAAACTGCTGTTGAGATATTTAAAGAGGTGGTTAAGTTCTATTATGAAAATTACCTACAAATGATTGACGGATCAGATGGAGTGTGGCAAATACCGCAGGCAAGATTACCCCTGATGTTTTCTCTGTTAAAAGAGAAAGGACTACCTAATAAAGGATCTTTCGAGCTTAAAGAGTATTTTAATCAAAATATTGATGGCTGGGGTAATATTTTTGAGGATATAGGTATTCAACTTAAGTAGTTGCTATACTTTATTGTACATCTCTAAGCCCAAATAAATATGTAAATTCAGAGTTTAGACCGTCAGCAAGGAATAATTTGAAAAACTCATTCAGTCTGTGCAATGTATCGTTGGGCTCACCCAATAAGTTTTGTAGGATCAATTGTCTGTGGATTTATTATAAAATCTGCCAGCTTATCTGTGATAAATTCATCTTCCCTTAAGATATCTGCTGCCATACCCACAATCCAATCCGGGCTAATTTTTTTACCATCAAATTGCTCACCAATAGGCGCAGCTGCCAGAAAAATTCTCCTGGCTACTAATGGAACCTCCTGTTGTATTCGTGCACTTTTTCTTTGGCCCTGGACAAACAGTTCATTAACAACGCTAGAGCACCCCCATCTGGCAAAAGTAGACTTATCATTGTCGCTAAGAATTTCCCAACTCCAAGTTACAGGCGGAACAGAAAATCCTTGACCAAGCAATAAGTTTGTTATCCTTGACTGCAGCATGTCAGTTGAAGTCCCAAAATGCGCTTGTAAAACTCTGTCTCGGTAAGGGGTAAACCCTGGTAAAATGGAGAAAATTCTTTGCATGAACTCACCCGCCCGTAAGCTTAAAAAGTATAAGGATACTTCATGCTCCAGCATCCTTATGCCAAATCTTTTTCCAAAAGCATCTACAGCCAATCTATTTAAATATTCTTCAGAAGGATTTTCTATTGCCATATGGTTACGTATTATACAATCCTGATCAAATTAGGTATAATTTGATCATACGCCGCGTTCGTTCCCGATGGTATTTTCCATCGGGATCCCGTACGAATAAAATTCGTCGGGACTAGTGGACTAGGACATCGCTATGTTTACAATGTATATTCTACAAAGCGATAAGGATGGTAGATATTATGTTGGCAGTACCGATGATCTAGGTAAAAGACTTACGAGGCATAATAAAGGTTATAGTAGATATACTAAAAATAGAGGACCATTTAAGCTAGTCTATAGGGAAGAGTTTGACAGTAGGTCTGAAGCAAAGAAGAGAGAATACTACTTGAAGTCTTTGAAGAGTAGTAAAGCACTTGAAAAATTAATTAACGCCGCGTTCGTCTAGTGGCCTAGGACGTTGGGTTTTCATCCCAGAAATCACGGGTTCGACTCCCGTACGCGGTACTTTAGGTTGTCACAACAAGCTAATCTAATAATTTAACCAAATAAGGAACCATTAAATAGTTCCTATGTTTAATATAACAAAAATTTAACCAGAATCTCCATTTGATTCTACCTTGGGTATTATGTAATAGCTAGATTAATGCTCAAGGAAAAAGGATTTACTCCATTATTAATTTTAGTCGGGATTTTAATTGTTAGCATAATTGCTGGTGGAGCATATTATTTGGGTAAACAAACTAATCCAAAACTACAACCCCAAAATCCAGTAGTAATTTCCAAGACTCCACAACATACTATAGTTGTTTCTCCAACAACTGATGAAACAGTCAATTGGAAAACATATACAAATAATAAATATGCAGTAACATTTAAGTATGATACAACATCCGAGGTACAGGAAAGTGATCAAGATAATCAATTGATATTAAGAGTATTCAGTAAAAAGTTAGATTTTAATAGAAATTACAAAGGCAGTACCCAGCCATATCAACTTGCAGCGGATAATGAAAACTTTTTCACTCTGGAAGCAGCGACAAACAAAGCTGCTGCCGATTCCTTTGGGATCGGATGTTCTAAATTTGCTAAATCAAATACTGTTATGGTTGGTGGTTATCAAGGATACTATAGCGAAGGGGCAGCAGTTCAGGGTGGCGGACAAGGTTATAGTAAGACAATTTGCTTAGAAAAGAGAGATTTTACTTATGAGTTTTTTACTGAATACACAGCAGATTCTCCAGAAGAAACTCAAAAAGCAGTTGTACAACTATTTAATCAAACCCTCTCCACTTTTAAATTTACAGATAAGAATCAAACAACTAATATCTCTAGCAGTACTGTACAAATCCTTTCACTTTCTCCTTTACCTGGCCCAAGCGGTACTGTAGTTACTATCAAAGGCCAAGGATTTACTCCCAACAATAATATGATTAAATTTTTCCCAGATTATCCACACAGCCACTTCAAAGATGGGTCACCAATTAATATTATCGCTACTACTACATCCACTGATGGGCAAACTTTAACCTTTACCGTACCGACAGGACATCCTAGCGGTATTATGTGTGATGATAATAATCAATGTGCGGGTGTAATGGAACCGCGTGTTCTACCAGGAGATTTCCCGGTCTCGGTTACCAATTCAAATGGGACCAGTAATATCCAAAACTTCTCAGTTACCCAGTAAAGATTAAGTTAAACCCCGGTATATTCCAATTTATAGAGTCAATTAAAGTCCGTATTCAGATTTAATTGACAGAATAAACTAATCTTCGATATAAACAAATTGTCCTTTTTCATCAAATTGAACTGACTTGAATAGACTAAAAAAACCATCGCGTCCTAATAAAGGCATAAGCTGTTGAGGACTAAAATCTGCTTCAGTTTTATACTGCTTAGTGCCCAGCCAAATATTAATTTCGGCTGAATAAGCCTCAATATATCCTTTACCAATACCGTATATCTTTCTTGGTTTAACCTTTTTGAAATTTATGCCTGCTCCCGTGGCAAATTGCAACGGGAATAAGTTTCTATCAGATCCTGAATCTACTAGAACATCAAAATGTCTAGATATTTGACCATGATCCTTTGAAATCCTAATGGCAATCATTGGACGATAAATTTCACCAATAACCTTAGTCGTAGGATCTTGGAATGGCTGAGGTAAATAAGAGTAACCTGTTACTTTACCCATTTCATGAGCTTAAAGGAGAAATATTTCCATTAAATGGCATTACATAATGTAAAATTGCGTCTTTCTCTTTTGTTTTTGCTAGTAGCTTATTAAGTTGGTCTACAGTACTTGCTGCATGAAGTACTTTATTCCTAGTTTTATCTAACGCCACCCATTTATTTTCATATTTTAGGAGAATATTTGATTTCATAGACTTTATTATACAACACATTATCAAGTAGTTGTATCTTCCAGGCACCGAATGAACCTAAAAGCTGGTTCCAATTCCTTAAGTGATAAAATAGATGCATGGATGATCATTCAAAATACCACAGTAAAAATACATTTTGTGGATATGCAGGCCCCGAAGAGATGCAACATTTATATGAATTAAATCGTATGAAAAGAGGCGAATTTGAGCATATCTGGAAATATGCTAAAGACCAAATCTCAAATCATCAATTTGACTCTTTCCCTACACTGATTACTACCTTCCAACAGACAGTTATGGGACGGAAATATACCTACCAAATTTGACCTGTTTGTTTTGGGTTAGGTATATCTATTTAGATTTCCCCTAACAGTGGGGCTTATAGTTTGGCTTCACCACCCGGTTCCTGTATAATTCTTCAATCATGTCAATACCAGTTGAAAACGAATCAGCAAGGCCCAACCCTATTAGGACAGCACGGAGATTAACCTCAGCTGGTTTGTTAATCGGTACGGTATTAATAGCAGCTTGTACTGCTGAAAGAATTAATCCTGCTCAGTATAATTTAGGACTAAATGGTTCCCCGGATTTATTTCTAGTGAACAATCCGGAATTTCAACCATTAGCAGAATTTATTTCACCGTTTACGGAGGAAAATAGTCATAGTGATATTTGGGAGCTTGGTACCTCCAGATTAAAAAGGACTAATCCTTTTTCTTCACACTATGGAACTTTAACTTTCTTAACCAAAGAGGACTATGATCCGAATTTGGAGGGGCAAATAGTCAGAGGTCTGCTGATGACAGACAGTTTAAAGATATTGACTATCGATGAAATAAAAACCCTAAGGGCGGAAACTGCCATCGGTTCCAGGTTCTTAGCACCGGAAAATAGAAATAAACTGGCCTTCCAAATTGATTTTGAGGATCGTGATGGTGATATCAAAGATGACCTTGCTGTTGATGCCAGATTGTACACTCACAACGTAGATTCAACCTATTTTCAAACCATACCGGGTTCACAAAGGCATATCGGATTTATTCCTGGTAAACTACCTGGTAGTAAGTCTTAAAATTAGGAAATTGATTCCACTCCACAGATTCAATTAAAGTCCGCTTACTTACCTAGCTTTTCTTTATCCAATTGGCAATTCGATCTTCCATTTTTTCAATTGCTTCTTTCCTTGTTCTTCCGTAAACTTCACCTAACCTGGGTTGATGAAAGGTGAATTTATGATTGACATTTTCTGTGATTAGACCAACTCTAGCTGCAAATTTAGATAGTTCATCTTGGGGCGAATCAAATTCTTCTGTTGTTATTTTATAGTGGTAATTGTCACTTAGCATATTTGGCTTTCATATTAACATAATTTATCTAAGGTAGCTGGATTTTAGGTTTAATTATTCATAAATGAGGTTCTCATTTCAACTTTCATATAACTATGTAGCTCCTGCTAGAACTAGAAATGGAAATCATGTTGTACTTAAGATTAGTTTTCCAAAGAATAATGAATTCCCTTTAGAAGTTACCGCCCTTAATTATGTATTACACTATTGACATGGTAATACTTATCTGATATAGTAATAGCATGCAATTCACAACTTCAGTAACTCAAAAAGGACAGGCTACAATTCCTGTGCTGATCCGCAAAAGACTAGGTATCACCCCCAATACTAAAATTGTATTTGAACTTAAAGATAATAATGAGGCTTCAATTAAACCAGTTGTAGATTTTCTCTCCTTAAAGGGTTCTATAAAAACAAATAAGCCGTTTGATTTGAATGCTATGGAAAAAGCAATCGAAGATGAAATTATAACTAAGTATGTCAAAAAATCTTCTTGATACAAATCTAATTATCCGCTTTTTAGTAAATGATGATCCAGAAAAAGTTAATCGTGTAGAGAGATTACTGACAGATAAAAACAATACCAATATTCTCCTGGACACGGTCGTAGCCGAGATAATTTGGGTGTTAAGTTCTTATTACTCTTTAAATAAATCTGAAGTAATTGAAAAAATTGGTGCTTTAATACATTTAGATACCATCGATTGCAACGCGGTACTGCTTAATAAAGCTCTGTCTATATGGGAAGAAAACAATATATCCTATATAGACTCATACCTTGTTGCAGTGGCAAAATTGGGAAATATTCCTTTGTTCTCTTATGATGACAAACTAAAATCCATTGATCAGCTCATAATTAAAGAGCCCTAAAGGCTGACTGGAAGTTACTGATTAATAAAACCTTCCAGGCACGGAGAGAGCCCAGAAGCTGATACCAAATTAGTTCTCACATAATTTGGTATACTCAAAATGGGGAGGATAAAATGATAAAGTCCAGTAACCTGCTATTTGACAAATAGTAATGATTAACAAATAATAAGAAAAGGAATGTTACAAGAGACAGAAAAACTACGTATCCCCTCTAACAATCCTAACTTTAGTGCGTATAGCGACTTGAGACTTTATTCAGCGGGATCTGGTTATCCTCAAAACTTTTCTAGAGATGCAATAGAAGCTGGTTTGATTGCAGATGACCCGTTCATGTTGCGTGATCAATTAATATTTGGCATGCGACTGCAAGCAAGAGTGCAGGACCCTTTCAGCGGTGCCCAGCCTTTTGCTTTTCATCATCAATATCCCAGTGTGGTGATAAGGGATGGTTTAAATACTGGTTATGCCGCGACTGACGTAACTGCGCTGCAGCTCATTGGACTTGCTTATCATTACAGGGCAACAGGAGACAGAAGTTTGCTTGAGCACTTTCGTCCTAATATAGTCGGTGCGGTAGAGAAATACATTTTTCCTCATTTGAGTAGTAATTATCTATTCCAAGAAGATCCTAAATTCTCTGGAGCAACTAGCTTCGCTCTTTTGAGAACAGACTGGAAAGATTCGACGACGCCGGGCAGACCGAATGGTGAAGTTTTTTATCCGGCAGTATATCCTTTACCTCAAGCTCAATATATTAGGGCTCTAAGGGGTACGGGAAAACTGCTTGGCTCTGACGAACTTGTGTCTATTGCAGATAAAATGAGTAGGAGCTTAAAACTTGTTTTTGATCGTGAGCTAGGGACATCCTTTCTGGCTCTGGACAGAGAGGGACCGGTAAGGGGTATTAACTCTGATGCCTTAAACATGATGTTTTATTTAGAACCTAGGGATTTTACACCAGAACAGCTGGAACAGACCATTTTATCTTCAAGGAAACTTGAGACTCAAGCAGGGTATTTATGTTTAGATCCTGGAATTGCAGCTACAATTGAGGATGATTATCATGCCAGAGTTTGGCCTAAGGAGCAGGCAATTATCCATAAAGGAGCTAGCAAGTTTTTAGATGAGATTTTAAGGACAGGCCCAAAATATTTAATAGAAGCACTTATACATGTTATGGATGTAGCATCAAGAGTCAAAAAGTTCCTTGATAGTGCACCGGAAACACTTAAAGTCAGAGACGGTATAGTGGAGAAAGCAGGATGTGATCCTCAACTATGGACCATTGCGGCAAAAGAATATTTCCATCTTATACCAAGATAGCTTTAAATATAGTATAATACGCAACATGGCTAGAGAAGAAGGCGGTTTATCAGAAGGAGCCCGGTTCGCCAATGAGTTAGATAAGCTTTTTAGGGACGGAACTTTTAAGCAAGTAATGGCTTCTACTCCATTTCAAGCTGAAACTCCCGGAGAGGATGAATTATTAAAGAAAAGGCTTGATGGGCACATTTTAGCTTTTTGTCAGGATCTATCCCCTGCTGCTGCCACCCAAACAGAGCGAAGGGCAGCAGCCAATTATGTAAGAGAATATTTTGAAACCTGGAAGCTAACCAGAGTGGAATACTGGAAAAGAAGGTCTGCTCCTGAGCCGGAAATTGGAGCTTTACAAGGTTTAACCCTAAAAAGGGTTGCAGAATATGCCAGTGAACAGTTTAAGGAAGCAAGTCATGATGCCGCCACCCTGGAGCCCGGATCAGTAGCACAACACCTTGCCAGACAAGCTTCAGATTACTGGTCTATAATGGAAGAGATTATTACCCCTGCTGCAGACCCTGATCATCAATAGCCACGCAAAGTGTCGCTGCCTTCCCCTTAAAAACAGAGTTTTTCCCTAAATTGTTTATCCATTACGCTAAAAATTATAACATTTGATATAGAAAATCTATCTTTATTTTTATATAAAATCGGTTTAACATAATAATACAATGAAAAATGATCCAAAGAGTTTAAAAGATGAGCTTCGACCCTTAAAAGATCTTCTGGAAATAATCAAGAATAAAGTTGATAGGATGGAGACCTTTCAAAACGTCACCATGCAACAAGTAAGAGACATTAAAGATCAACAATCAGTTATGAATGGAAAATTAGATAATATGGATGAGAAGCTTGATTCCAATACAGAAGCGATTGTGATTCTTGAAAGTACAATTACAGGCTATGCTGATATGTACAAAGTAAATGATAGTAATATTAGAAGAATGGAAAAAAGACTGGAACCTGTAGAGAAAAATACAGGCATTGAGGTACCAGCTGAATTTCTACTGGAACCACTACCTGAAGCTGCTTAATTAAGTTTCGCTACTTTTCCAGTTGAAAAAAGCCCAATGTAATTGGTAAGCCGGGGATTAGCTTGATGTGAACTTTACCAAGACAATGATTTGGGCTGGTTTCCACAATTTCATCCAGAATAAACCGCAGCCAAAAAGGGTTGCCGGGAATATCGTAATCTATTTTTAAAACATCCAGGTTTTTATCTGCCAGACCTTTGGCAATATAGGTTTTAAATGGATAAAGCTCTTTTCCGCTGATTAGATTAATGCCGGTTGAGTTTTTAGCATCAAATTTTTTCCCCTGCCAGGAGGTCTTAAGTTTTCTTAAAGACCCTTTGTAAAATCCATCAGGTAAAGGATTAGGGATTTTGCCGCTTAAAAAAACTTTTTGATCCATATTATATACTTGATCTGCACTACTCTTTCCATTATACTCTTTCCATGGCAAACCCCAGCAGTGATTTGTTAGTCCCCATTAATATAGGTGTGATCGGTTATGGTTTTGTGGGCCAGGCTGTGGCCAATGGTTTTGATAAAGCCTCTGAAGGAAAAGATACTATCCGCTACTATGATAAATTCAAAGAAACCGAATCCCTGGAAAAAGTAATTAAGGCCAGTGAATTTATTTTTATTTGTCTTCCCACTCCAATGAAAGGGGATGAGGAAGGAATTGACCTGACTATTTTGTATGACAGCATGGAGGAAATCACCCGGCTCACCAACAACACCGATAAAATAATAGTCATTAAATCCACAGTTACTCCCGGAACTACAGCTGATTTAGAAAAAAAATACCCCAAATCCCTTTTTGCCCTTAACCCGGAGTTTTTAACTGAGGCCAATTTTCTGGAGGATTTTTTAAATGCCGATAGAACAGTAATCGGGGCTAATAACGACTTAGTTTCCCGAAGAGTCTCAGTAATTTACCGCCAAAGGTTTCCTAAAACCACAATTTATCAAACAGATCCTACCACTGCTGAAACAGTTAAATATTTTGCCAATGCCTTTTTATCATTGAAAGTGACTTTTGCTAATTTCTTATATGATTATTGTCAAAAAATCGGTATTAAATATGAAGAGGTTAAAAAAATGGCCGCCAAGGATTCGCGCATTGGTGATACCCATCTGGAAGTAACTACCATGAGAGGCTTTGGGGGAAAATGTTTTCCTAAAGATTTGGTGGCTTTAATTGGAGAATTTAAAAAAGCCGGAGTGGATGCCTCGCTTTTAGAAACCATGTGGAAATACAACAAAAAAATCCGCAAAACCCATGACTGGGAAGAAATCCCCTTTGTAGTAGGCTCCAGCCCCAAAGCCAAAAAATAATGCGCCAGCCACACAAGGCGTCCCCTTTTGTGTCTATTCTGTTATGTTTCTAATTAGTTCTATTTGGGGGTTATCAGGATCTTTGGCAAAATCAATCGAAACCATATCAAGGCGAAAAGGGCCATCTTCCCATTTAATTTTCTGACAATAAAACAGGGCGGTTTTCAAGAGACTCTTGATTTTCCAGGGAGTGATCGATTCAACCGGCAAACCATATTCATCAGAATTGCGGGCCTTAACTTCTATAAACACCAGATAATCCCCATCCATTGCCACAATATCTATTTCCCCACCGCGGATCCGGTAATTTCTTTCCAGAATCTGATACCCCTGCTTCAAAAGAAAATCACAAGCCAAATCCTCGCCGCGGCTTCCAACTGTTTGATTAGTCATCTACACTCTAACTGCTTCTCGACCGGTTAAGTCTCTAAGATAATAAAGCTTTGATCTGCGGACTTTTCCGGCTTTTTTCTTAATATCAATTTTTACCAAAGACCGGGCATTTAAAGGCCAGGTCCGTTCCACACCAATGCCACCGGCTCCGATTCTTCTAACAGTAAAGCTTTTATTTTCTGCACGACCGCGAAGGGATATCAAAATTCCTTCAAAGATCTGGGTTCTGGTTTTGGCACCCTCAATAACCTGAGAGGAAACCCTAATAGTATCCCCAATATGAATATCCGTATCATTAAATTTTCCTGAAATCATGGTTGAAGTTTACCACATACTGAATGTTCCCACAATTATTAACTGCGTTAGCCACGCAGGGCGTCCCCTTGTGTGTCTATTGCCACCAGTTAAATTTTGTGATTAAATGATGTTATGCCCTCCAGAAATAGTATTAAACTCTACTCTGAGGATAGTTATTACCACATTTACAATCGAGGTGTAGAAAAACGAACAATTTTCATGGATGAGCAAGACTACGGAGTCTTTTTATCTTATTTAAAAGAATATCTCTTACCTAAGGACGAAAATGGATTACATGAACGTTTCTCAAATCCTAACACTTCCTATAGAGAGAAGGATAAAATTCTTAGACTTTTGCGCATGAATAATTTTACTGATGAAATAACTTTAATAGCATTTTGTCTAATGCCCAACCATTTTCATTTTTTGATTAAGCAAAAAAGCGGCCAAACAATTGATAAATTCATGAATTCGTTGGGAACGAGGTATACAATGTATTTCAATAAGAAATATAAAAGAGTGGGATCACTTTATCAGGACGTATATAAAGCTGTTATGGTCACAACAGATGAACAATTACTTGAGTTATCCCGCTACATCCATAAACAGGCTTTAGCTTTGCAAGGGGACGCCTTTGATCGTAAAATGCGAGACCAACCATCTTCTTATTTGGATTACATTGGCAAAAGAAAAACAGAGTGGGTTCATCCGGAAGAGGTTTTAAGCTTTTTTTCTACAACTAATCCACGGTTATCCTATGCAGCTTTCGTCGCAGAAACAGAAGACCTCACTACTATTTATAAGATAATTCTGGAAGACTAGGCACATAAGGCGTCCCCTTGTGTGTCTAACACACCTTTACTTCCTGTAATACTTAGGTTTCTCTAAATGCCCCCTCGCCCAAAATGGTTTTGATTTCCGCTTCCAGGTCTGTATCCGGACTAATGGAAAAAGGCAGGATCATCCGCCGCAGCTCATTGGATCCATTGGGTAAAATTAGCGCGACTTTTTCACTACCCGGATACTTACGAAGAGTTCTGTTAATTTGTTGCAAAACCTCCACTCCGGTACCTTTAGGCACAGTAACCTCTACGCCTTCAAAATCAAATGCAGGCAGGTCGTCAGCTTTTTCAATTCTCCTGGCGGTTTCCGGCTCAAACGGGGAAGTATTATCAACCACTAAAGACAGGCTATCATCTCTTTTATCAATTCTTCCCCACATCAAAACCACATTATCTTTTTGCAGGAAATCTTTGGAAATACCAAAGGTTTGCGGAAAAATCACGCATTCAATTTCCGAAATTCCATCAGACAGTTTGACAAACGCCATTTCTGACTGGGTCTTTTTGGTTAATACTTTTTTGACCTCGGCAATTACCCCTCCTAAAGTCATTTTTTGGCCAACATGATCATCGGTAATTTCCGAAATTTTAGTGGTGACATATTCTCCAATTTGGGCCAGCTTAGCCAGGAAAGGTGGCTCATGTAAGTAAAACCCCAGTAAGTCTTTTTCAAAAACCAGCAGCTGCTCCAAAGGCATTTCTTCCACCACCGGCAGGGTAATTTCAAAGGTGGCATCATCTTCAAACAACATCACCTGGCCGGAGGCTTTTGACCGCACTCTTTTGTGAGATTCTTCCAGAGCCTGGTCTAAAATTAGAAACTGAGCAGAACGCTGGCCAAAAGAATCCAAAGCCCCGGCCTTAACTAAGCTTTCCAAAGTTTTCCGGTTAACCAGCCTGGTATCTACTCTTGTGCAAACATCCATTAAGGAAACAAATTGCCCGTCAACTCGTGCTTTTAGAATAGATTCAATAGCTAACTCTCCCACATTTTTTACTGCCGATAACCCAAATCTAATGCCTTGTTTAACTTTTGTTTCCACTTCCCCGCTCAAAGACCGTTCCAAATCCGAGGCTGTCAACTCCTTTAAGCCTTCCATGGTAAAACCGACATAGGATTTATTAATATCCGGAGGTAATACTACAATCCCTAAGCGTTTACATTCCTCAATGGCGGCGGCAATTTTGTCCACATCCCCGGATTCAGCAGTCATCACCGCTGCCATAAATTCCACCGGGAAATTAGCTTTCATGTAAGCTGTTTGATAGGCAATCATGGCATAACTGGCCGCATGGGCTTTATTAAAACCATAGGCGGCAAAAGGAGCAATTAATACAAACAACTCTTCGGCTTTTTCCCGATTCATCCCGTTTACCACACAACCCTCGACAAATTTATCCTTTTGTTTGGCCATCTCAGTGGGACTTTTTTTACCCATGGCTTTACGGAACTTATCTGCCTCTTCCCAGGAATATCCGGCCAGATTAATAGCGGTTAACAAAACATCGTCCTGATAAACTAAAAGCCCCAGAGACTGTTCCATATATTCTTTCATCCGCGGATCAAAATATTTAATTTTTTCAGGATCATTTTTGCGTACAATGTAGTCCGGAATACTACCCATTGGCCCCGGACGAAACAAGGCCACCATCGCCATGATGTCAAAAATACTGGTTGGTTTAAGTTCTTTTAAATACCTGGTCATGCCGGAACTTTCCATCTGGAATATCCCCATGGTTTCCCCCTCTGATAAAATCTGGTAAGCTCCTTTGTCATTTAAGGGCAGGTGATTGAGGTCAATATCTACTCCTTTGGTTTGTTTAACAATGGAGACCGCATGCCCTAAAATAGATAAATTGCGGATACCCAGGAAATCAATTTTAACCAATCCTACTCCGCCGTATTCCTCACTGATGGAAAACATGTCGTATTGGGAAACGATTTTGTCGCCGTCGGCCTCTTTTTGAAGCGGGGTAAAATTAGTGAGCGGCTCAGGGG